>Ga0256838_1000910_pt1 | contig 15237 bp, 5 predicted proteins | sample 4571419metaG_FD_185978 | JGI IMG/M metagenome (GOLD analysis project Ga0256838, IMG submission 185978) | Hydrothermal vent microbial communities from Guaymas Basin, Mexico - 4571-419 | ecosystem: Environmental > Aquatic > Marine > Hydrothermal vents | place: Mexico: Guaymas Basin | collected...
GAACATGTAAGAGAAAATAGAAAACTTCACATTAAAGACCTTAAGAGATTTTCAAAAAATGAGTTCGAGTTTAATAACATTGTTTATACGTATCGATATGACTTATTGAACAATGAAGAGAAGGATAACAGAATAGATTTTAGAAAATATGAAAATAATGGAAATTGGTATGTTTTTCTTGATGAAGCACATAAGGGAAACGAGGATAGTAACAGAAAACTTTACATAGACGTGTTTGCACGCAACGGTTTTATCTTTAATTTTTCTGCCACTTTTACTGAACCTCTAGAATTAATAACTACATCATACAATTTTAATTTATCATCTTTTATCGAAGGAGGATATGGTAAAAATATCGTAATTGTTAACAAAGAAATGAATAACGAAGATAAAGAGGCAATACTTCGCAGTCTCATTATTCTGGCAGCCCAAAGGGAGCTGGCAAGGAAAAAAGTGGCAAATAATAAGACATTAAAAGATTTGTTCCATATGCCCATCGGTGTTTTCCTTGTAAATTCTGTGTCGGAAAAATCTAATGGTAGTCTAAGCGATCTTGAACAGGTATTAAGGGTAATAGTAGACATAGCATCGGGAAAAATATCAGAACATCTTCTCAAAAAGGTGGTAGGCGAAATACACAGACAAATCTACGTAAAAGATGACTCCCTATTAGTCAATGAGCTATCTTCCAAGTGGTATAATCACGAGAAAATGAAAAAACAGCTTATAGAACAAACCATACCAAGTCCCGATGATATTCCAAAAATAAGAAAATTCCTCTATCGCAACATTTTTAATACAGATGCTCCAACGTCTATATCCTTTGCTCTTTCGCAGAGCAAGGATGAAATTCTTTTATTGAATGAATCGGGGCAGTCATTTCTGCTAATAAGAGTAGGGGATGTGAATAAGGTTAAGGCTTTTCTTTCATCACAAACTATTACAATCGGCTCGAGTAAAAACAAAAAAGTTTTAAAAGGAATGGCTCTTCAAGAAATGAAGACAATAAATGCCAATGTGTTTGATAATTTAGAAAAGGGATATGATAATATATCCATTCTTATTGGTTCTCGCAAATTTTATGAAGGATGGGATAATGTAAGGCCTAATGTGCTCTGCTTTATTAATTTAGGAAAAGATGATAAAAACACTAAATTTGTTCTTCAGGCAATAGGCAGAGGGGTTAGAATAAGATATAACGGCAAATACGGTCAATCAGGCAGGCAAAATATTGTTAATCCAATGTTTTTCCCAATTGAAACATTATTTGTATTCTCTACTTTGCCAGACATTATGCAGCAAATCATATCTGGCATGAAGATTGTTAAAGATAGGTATTACAAAGAAAGAATTACAAGTGTTAAAAAGAATAATGAAAGAATAGAGAGCACAGGCATACCGTTGATTGTTCCAAAGGTTGAGGAAGGCATTAAAGACGTGCAAGTAGCCTATTTTAATGAAGTATTTGAGGTATCCGAATACACGTATAATCTAATAAAAAACATGTCAGACAATTTGCTATTTACAATTTTAATTGACGAACTTAAAAATGTGAAATTATCTGCAGTTCCTAAAGTAATCAGCCTGATTAAATCAAATTTAGTTATCAACCAATCAAAGAACGCAAAACCCGAAGATTTTACCAAAATTAAATCTCAGATAAAAAGATTTGCCCGAAAAATTCTGAAGTTTTCTTTAAATGAACAATACGCTCAACACATTTATCTTGTTGATGCAGATAAAGAAAGTTTAATTGTACATTTTAGGGATATTGAAGTTGTGGCTAGCGACGAAGATGAAGCAAAAAAAGCACTGAGAAAAATAAAAGAAGTATTAAAAAATATGAAAGAAAAAAATATTCCCGAAAGGCGCATTAGCGAGTTCAGTCTTACCATTCGACAAATCCCAGAGCATTTTTATGCACCAGTATTTACCGTTGACGATAATTTACAAAATTTAAAGATTAGATTTAAAAACACAATTACCACAGAAAGTGAAACAAAATTTATAGAAGATATCGTCACCAACGCTAATTTAATCACAAAGGCTTTTGGTGACAAATGGATGTTTTCAAAAATTGTTGAAAAAGTAGATGAAATTTACATCCCCTATGAAGATAGAGAAGAAATATTGCGATATTTCTATCCTGACTTTATATTATGGACAGCAAAAGAAGATAAAATGGTTGTTGTTTTTATTGACCCTAAAGGTGTTGTAATAAATCAAGAAGATAAAATTGAAGGATTGTATCGCATTTTTGGTCATCCCGACAATCCCAAAATATTCACATGCAAAAACAAGAAAAATCTAGACTGCAAATCTGTTAAAAAGGTAGTATTTACAGGCTTTTACTACAATGAGGCGGGTAAAAAAGACTACTTTATAACTGATATTGGAAACTTAATAAAACGAATAGAAGAAATTTATAAGAAAATTCAATAATTATTTTGCTTTTTTGTCTTCAGCCGTTTGCGCTGTTGCCGCCGGCATTTTTGCACTTTTCTCATCTTCGAGCAGGGTAAGTAAAAAGATAAGGATACATTTACAAAAACTAGTAAACAAAAAACAGTAATGTTTACCGGTATAACAAATACCCCGAAGTTGGGGTAAATATGTTGGAATTAATAAACACTTTTATTTTACTGCTAGAATTAAGCCACAAATAAGACTCTTTCCATGGAATATACACTGGAATAGAAATAGTCACAGACCTGTCATTCAAAATCTTATAAAAGCTTATTGGCTGTTCAATAACATGTTCAGAATTTGGATCATAAGAAACCTTGATTACACTATCCACGTGCAATCTGCAAATCTGATGGGAAATAAATGTAACAGGGATATTAACCACATTATTAAATGAATTTGTGCTGATTACGTTGTCAGGGAATGACACATCAAAGCCGGAAGAAGGATTATCTTCGTAATCAATTCCTACTTTCAGTGTTTTAATAACTTTTTTTCCATAATTATCTTCTTTTACCACATCAATAATAATAAACTTATCTTCAAATCCTTTTTTGCTTAGATCATCAAGATAGAAAATTACGGTATCACCATTAACATTGGCAGGATACTCTGTATAAGTTTCGTTACCATTAATGTCAGATATTTCAAGGCGCCAAGAGTAATCGGAAACAGTAGTTCCTTTAACATATATATGAAAAGGCTGAAGATAGCCTTGCATTTGAGGACAGTCAGGAGTGTCAACGATAACTTCAAATTTATCATTATTATTTTCTTCGCCAAGATACAATTTTTGAAGCTTTCCTAAAACTGTTTTTTGGTAGCCAGGAGTATCCATCCAATATAGCAATGAAGATGGAATAAAGTGTTCGCCGGCAATCATTTCCATGTTGGGTATCCAAAAGTGAGCATCGTCAAACGGATCAAACGGAGACACGACATCCATATATGTTACTAAATTTGATAGTTGTTCAAACTTTTTGGGAGCAATATTCAGCCAATTGAAGAACACCTTCATAGAAAAAGGAATAAACATTTTTGAGGAAACGCCATTGGTTACCATACGGTCATGGCCACCTAGCCACAAAAGGAAATCTTTACTTACTGCGTATCCATCAGTTTCGTTAATAAAAGTATTTATAAAATCAACCAGTTTGTTCTTTTCGAGCATAGAATCGGGATTAATTATAAAATAAGGGTTATAAAATCTAAGATACTTGTAATACATTGTAGAAACAGCAGATAGCGGAAAGACCGGCCAAACATAATCATTATCAATGACATACTGGAAATTATTTTTTGCAATAACAGTATTAGCATATATTCCAAATTTTCCTATTAATCCCACTGACATACTATTAGGCATGTTTAATACTATGTTTCTGAATCTACCAAAAGGAGTTATAGTAGCTTTAAGGAAAAGATCGGCTAGCATTACATCTTCAGGAAAAGGATAGTATCCCTCAACATTATTACTTACTTGAATTTCAACATCTACAGGATAATTTGGGGATGGAAGCATGGCAGAAATATGGTTTATTAGCTGTTCAGCTGCTAAGGTAATTAGTCTTTCCCTATCTTCGTCACTTTGATCAAAGATTGTTTCAATAGACCCATCCATTTTGTCAATTTTTTGGAGAATAACGCGGTTATCCGATGCTATATATAGCCTAAAATCAATATTCTCTTCGTCAGGGTGCACAATAAACTGTTGATCTGGCATTTCATAAAAACTTGGATCAGGATCTCCAAAAACAATATCAATCTTTACTCCTTTGTGCATTCCATCTGTTTCCCAAACTTTGTATTTAGACAAAATAACTGCTTTAGCTGTTTCGTTGTAATCGTATTCATCAATAATATAGTCATTTCCTAAAATAATCTCTGTATTGGACCAATCTAGCAGATAAGGATAATCCTCTTTGTATTTATCTATTTTATCTGAAAACTCCTGAAGTATTGGGTAAAACTTTTTCATTGTTTCAAAAACGCCTTTATTGTTATCATCCTTTAGATTCAGAGGGGTCTCTTGGAAAACCCATTCCATATTTCTATAATCCTCATAACTATCCCACATTGGCGTAAACAAAGGAGAAATTATAACTGTATGGCCGTTGGAAAGGTGGACCATTAGCGTGGCTATCCAATCTGTTCCATCAGGAATGGAAAATTCCCCTTTATTATTCTTTAATGTAATAGAAGGAATTGTGTTTGATGGATAAGGAGAAATTATGTTTATGATGCTGTTAGGAAGATATCGTCTAGATTTAGAAAAGAATATTTCGGCTGTTTCTATTGGATCATCTGCTGAGACGTTTATTTGTACATTTTTATTATCCCTCGCCATTTTTACATGTAAAGAATGTGGCACATGTGTGGCTGTATCAGGATAACTCGGTGTCGCCGTATAATATGCATATGGATAACTGCCCTTATATTCGGCGCTAGGGACATCAGCGAAAAACATGTCAGAATAACTATGAACTTGATAATAGACAGTGTTTCCACTAATTACTTGCTTATTAATATAATCCGAGACTGCTTCTAAATAACCTTTTATTATTGATGGGTCTTCAACAAATGGGATATTTACAACGAAAACATTCCCTGCTCTATATATTACAGGTATTCTAGCATTCATCTCAGAAGCCTGCAGTTTCATTTCTTCCGGAGAGGTATTTGCTTCCATTGGCTCCAGAAACAGTACAGGCTCGAAATATCTAAATTCCATGGGATGATCTTTCATAAATATCCATCCTGTCCCAGAATGAAATAGATCGGAAATCATAGGAGACAAAGGAACAGGGTAATAAACTTGATACAAATTTCTATCGGAATAATCTGTTAGACTAAACATAAAATTTTCTGCAGAATATTTGGAATATATTGTGTCTTCAGGAGAGTATTGATACGGAGATGTGAAGTGCAAAATAATTACAGGAGAATTTTCCGGCATAGAATAAATGTTGTTAATATTTGTAACAGCATAAACAGGGATTACATTATCCGACCCCACGATATTTGTGGGATTCATAAGATTTTTAATGTTCATTTTTTCAAAATATGGCGCCCATGTTTCCCATTCATTGAGAAGTTCACTTTCATTATCTGGAATAATTAATTCTCCAACCATTGGAATTTCCTCGTGGGCATAAGCCGGAGTAATATTAACTCCGCTCAAAATTACACCGGAAACGGTCAATGAAATAATAAGAATGCTAACAATGATTTTCCTCATAAATTTATCCCCTCCTCGTCTGTTTTTAATTTTACAGTAATTATTTGTCACAACAGATAAAAGCTTAAGACGGCGTAGCATTGTCACTTTGGCTTCAAAATAGGCATTATAAACCACCTCTTTTAATGTGCAGAAATAGGGCAATTTCCCTCATAAATATTGTTTTTCATCATCTTACCATATTGCAAGTTCTGAATATATGATATCATACAAACCGCATTTATAGTTTCACTTTTTACACAAGTTCGATATGTGTTTTTCTTTGGACAAACGGCAAACTTTCATTATTTTTCACAGGTATTGGACATATTGCTTTAAAAATGGTAAACTATAAAGGAGGTGATCGGAAATGAGAATAGTCATCACTGGAGGGCCTGCGTCGGGAAAGTCAACAATCATTGACGCAATTAGAGAAAAGTATCCCAACGCGCAGTTTATTCCCGAAGTTGCAACGTCAATTTTTCTCTATTACAAACTAACGCCGCCAAATGATAATGAATCTCTTGAATTCTGGCAGTGGCTGTGGTCTGTTCAGAAACTGATTTCTATGCACCAGGTGACACTCGAAGAACATATCTTTGATACAATTACACCAAAACGTCTCAACGAATTTGTAATTTTGGATAGAGGCCTGTATGATAATGTCGCATATATTCGCCGTATTCCAAACGCCATTCAGGAACAGCTATATCACGCGTTCGGTGACAAATATCGCCCAATAGCTAATATTTATCATGCTATTTCTAGAATTCAAAAATTGGCAGAAGGAAAACATCATTTCTATGATTGCGTAATCATTCTGAAAACTACCGGACATGAAAAAGATTTATATAACAAATTAAAAGCCAGTAACCCTGCCCGCTATGAAAGCGCAGAAGAAGCTGTAGAAATAGAACAAAAAATTATAGAAAGCTACACTACCGCTCGGGAAATTGGCCTTGTGGGCAATGTAAAATATGTTGATACGCTTGACCTTAAACAGAAAACCCAGATTACACTTGATACCATTGAAGAATGCCGTCACAAAAAATAATATGTCTTTTGGATCTGGGCTTTTCTGTTTTCATTATTGCCGATATATAATTCCGTCAATATCAATTCCGTCTTCGTTTACTTGTCGCATGTCAGAAAAGCCGTATTTATCAAATATTTTTGTAGGATGATGTTCATTTAAATATTTTATAGCTTTTTGTTGTAGCATATTAAACTGTTCATCGGTAATGCCAAATTCGCTTTTTAATAGCTTTGGTGTTTGTTTCCATATTGTTTTATCTGAGGCATTCCGTACAATAAGATATGCAGCCATTATTTTCAATTCATCAGAAATATCGTATCTGCCTGTTACTTTTTCCGTTTCTAAAATATGCATAGCGTAATCAATAAGTGCTTGTTTTAATAACTCATGTATTTCTTTAGTTTCTTGCTTAGATTTTGCGTGTGCTTGTTGAATAAGATCATTAAGTTGCTCTTCCCTTTCTGTAGATAGTACGGCAGGATTATAAAGTTGCGTTGCCAATATTTTTTCTAATTGATGGCCGGTGGATTTAACGTAGTATTTACCGTTTTGTTTTATGGCATATTGATTATCCTCTAACAACGTCAATAAAGGATTAACATAGGCAGGATTATTATTAAGTTTTTTAATTAGAGATTTATTTTGCGAATTCAGGATCCCATTAATAAGAATGGCGATTCCCTTATCTGTGTCATCAACCGCGGCGATTTCTTCGATTTTTCTTAAGGTGTCTCCAATAATTAAAGCGGCAGTTTGATGGTAATTAATTTTTATATCTTCCAATAAAACATTGTCTAATTCATAGATGGCCTGTAATTTAGACGATATTTTCTGTTCCTGATTTGGGATTAATACAATTGTTATGTCACTCATAAGTTTTTTAAGATCTTGTGCTACAGAATTTCCTTCTAATGCAAGAATTTCTAACTGTTGGCGGAATCCATCAGGATTATTAATATAACCTGCCGAATATTTAACAAACTCTTGCGGCGTTGGCGGCTGTTGTATCCATTGTATTAATCGACTTCTGAGCTCTCCATTAGCATATGGCATAGCAAGCGCACATACTTGCGACCATTCTTTGATGCGGTCTATTTCTTCCCTTAGTTTTTCATTCTCCTTATTTAGTTTTTCGTTTTCCTTAATCAAATGTTCCACCATACTTGTTTTCATTTTATCAGCAATAACATCCCATGATTTGCCGCTTTGTATATCGCGCAATAAATCTTTAACCAATTTTTGCCCTTCTGTGGAAACCAAGAATTTTCCATATGCGGCTAAAATATCTTCGGCAGTTTTATCTTTTTTACCGGCAAGGGTTTGTGCAATAAAGGATCTAATATATGCACCTTTTTCTGGGTCTTCAAGTACTGTTAATACTTTGTCAATAATCTTGTCAGCGTCTGTAATATTATATGCTTCTAAAAGTTTTGTAAAATGTTGTTGTGCTTGATCGTCTGCTATTAGCATCATTGAATATAGTGCGGCCAATTGTTCATCTTTTGTGAGGTCAATATTAGTGTTAATTTGATTATTTTCCCCTGTAAGTGACAATTTAAGCTGTATTTGTAATTGAGCAAACTGCATACCAGTTCTAATATCACGCGCTACAACATTTAAGGAATGTGCGTCAATTAACGATTTTTCATTGTCTATTTCTTTGCGCATCCATCTTAATAGCTCCTGTATTTCGTCTAATATTATTTGCGCTTTTTGCACAGCCTTATTGTCGCCATAAAATGCAGAATATCCTACGGCAAACGTGAATTGGCTTAACATCATAGCAGTGTTTGTCGTTGGTTCTTCTGAGCGCGCATTGGCATAAATTATTCGCATGTGTTTTATAAAAACACTAATTAACTTACGCAATGACTGACGCAAAAGATCATCAGAGATTGCAGGATTATTGTAAACATCAATAAGAGCATGGGATGTTAAATAAACAAGCGGATTAGATCTGTATGCATCTCTGTTTTGTGTTCTACTAAGATATTCTTCGCGTTTATGTGATTCTATTCCGCCAGAGAATACCGGCAATAAAAATATTTGTTTTTCCTCTGGAGAAAGCCGGCGTGAAATTTGCATCATCATCTCTAACAATGAGGTTTCAGAAGATTCAAGGTAATTCATAAGATTACTACCTAACACATCAACAACCCACATAGATAAGTGGCGAATTCCGTCTTTTGCATATTGCCTTAATGCCTTATCAGCAATAGATGTTATTAGCAAATTTGCAAACGCTAAACGGGTTTCATGGTAAACACTGTTTATAACTTTTTCTATTGCCTCTTCTCGTTGCCCGTTGCCTAAAAGACCTATTATATTTCTCATTTCTTTTACAAGATTAGCGTTTTTCTTATTGCTAGTTGCAATACCGATCTGGCGTAAAAGCATATCGGCAACGGCATTTCTTGTGCCTGGATCAGCGATTGAAGCAATAGTGGTTTTTCTTCCTGTTTGAATGGTAAATTCTTTATGAACGATATGAGATAAGATGTCTTTTATTTCTTGTTGTGCATTATCTGATTGTAAATATTGCTTGGTTTTGTTACTGATAAGCACTATTTCCTCTGGTAAATTAGGTTTTAAATAAACATGTTGCGTTACCCGGCTTATTTGCTGCATTGCCGAGTTGAATATATCTCTAATTAAGGGGTCGTTTTGATAAAGGATGCCGTACAGAATCAAGCTTGCAAGAATGTCTTTGCGCCTGACTGACGAATTTACAACTTTTTCAAATACGTCAAGCATTTTATTCTGTGGTATGTGCATAAATATTGTTTGTCCATCAATTGAGGCGTCAATATCAAGAGAATTAATTAGTTTTTCATATTTTTTTATACTGGTAGGTGGTAAATGAATTGTAATGTGCATAAAATCGCTTTCTCGTTCTGTAATAGTGGCTTTAAACAACATATTTCCTTCTGCTATTTCGATATTTTTATTGCCATCGGCTACAGCAGTTTGCGCAAAAAACATGCCTGTTAATATATCAGATAACATGTTAAAGACCTTAGTATTCTTAATTTCTTGAGCACTTTCTGGTTCGTCACTAGCAATGATTTGCGCTATTTGTCTATGAATAGCCGAATATTTTCTGCCCTCTGTTGTGAGAATTTCATTTACCCAATCTTCAATTATTTCCTTGCCGTTAAAATAATTTAGCACTGCTGCATATCGGCTTATGAAATTCTTAGCATAAGCTGTATCCATTTCTAACATCATAAGATCTGTTAATGGAATTAGGTGTTCTTGCATAGATGCATAATATCTAATTGCTTCTAGTAATTGTGCCATAATTACTCTTTTAGAAGTGCGTATTAAATCTTTGCTATCAGCGTTGCGCGGCATATTCCTGTTGCTGGATAGTATTTTTTGATATCGTGATAATATAACCATGTATTGCAATGTTCTTAAACCGTTTACAATGCGAATAATTTTTTCGTGATTATTTTCTGCATTTTGCAATATTGGTTGTACGTTTATTTCTTCTGATTTTTCGGGTAACATTTTCACAAACATGTTATCTATTTCTGCGCCCGCTTTTTCCAACATGTCTTCAACATCTGAGGTTTTTGATAATAATAATTTGCTAAACCACTCAAAAATTTGTCTTTCAATTTCTATAAGTGTTTCATCATTAACCTTTATTAAAGCCGCCATAAGAGCTTTTTCCCATTGTGAAACTCGCTCCTGAAGCGGGCTATTCTCGCGTGTACCAATATAAGGAAAAATTAGAAAATCCGTTTTTCTTTTTGCTGTTTGAATTTCACTATAATCCTGTCCTAATAAATTTTTTGCTAATGATTCAAAAATTAAGTAATCTGGAGGAAGAGATTCCACATTGCCGGCTATTGTGCGTATTAAACTGTTTATTTCTAACGGATCAGCTAAAATACGGCGCAATGTTTCTAATTGATATGTTACGGCAATATCGGCTAGCGCAAGGAAAAAATTCTTGCAGTTTTCATCATTTTTACAAATAAAATACGGTTTCCCGGATTTTGTGGTTTTTATTAATCCTGGCGCGCGTTCTTCAATTAGCTGATGAAGTAAAGGAGGGACTAAAAAAATATGATCACTATCTTCTGTTTCTGCAAGCGCTAATACAAAGCTTGATTTATTGTAAATTTGAGCCTGTAACAATGCGTTTCCATCATCAATATCTACAATATTTCCATTTTCATCTGTTTCAATATTAAATTGTTTTTTCACTTCAAAAACAAATCCGTTAGCAATAATATCCGCTATTCCACTGCTTACTTGCACTTCTTGAAAAAAGCTAGATAATTCTTGCGATATTTCCAATGCGGCGCGAGACGATACAGTTTTTTCAGCTATCATCCTTATATTTCACCTCCTCATTGATAATTATAGCGCTGCGGAATTGTCTTTTTTTGAAAAAAATAACATTATATTTAAAGTGCAAATTATTTAAAAGGGCGGTGAGGCAACCTTGTTTGGCGGCTTTAATTATGGTATAGATGCTATGCTTTATTTAGTTGTATCTATCGTATTGTTAGCTTTGTTAGCTTTTGCTGTTCCTTACGCAACAACATGGACGCAGCAGATAGACCTTGGGCAAACTTCGTATGTGCCAAAGCCAGTCGCTTATGATGCAGAAATTTGGACTCCACCCGGTTTTACAAATCCAGTAGGAGTTACATCTTATTGCTACGCTGATGGTAATACAGTAAATGGTTTTAATTGCCCTTCAGTTCTGAAATAATTGTTTTATAGCTTTAAGATAATATTGCGCGTATATTTACTTTTGCAAATGGCGTTTTAATTGCGCCATAGTTTAAAAAAATAACAAAAAAGGAGGGAAAAAATTCTATGAGAAGAAGAAAGGGTTTTACGCTAATTGAGTTGCTTGTAGTAGTTATTATTCTTGGCATCTTGTTAGCCGTTGCAATTCCGCGTTATTTCCAAGGTATTAAGAGTTCTAAACAGCAAGCTTATTGTGCAAACATTGCAAATATTAAGACAGCTTTAGAGGTTTATAGAACACAGAATTCAGCAGAGGGTTATCGTTATCCTGCTCAGCCATCTGATGGTACAGCATTAAAAGATTGGGTAAGCACATGGCCTGGTGGTTTCACAGCTTACTTTGATCAGGACCTCGTAGACCCATGGACTGGTAACGGTTATACAATTCACACAGATCACACAACAATTAATGATGGTGAGACAAGCAAGCTCGGTTATGAGCCAACAAGTGACAGAACGCATTATCAGCTTTGGTTTGCGCCAAATCCTGATGCAGCAGTAGGCACAACTTGCCCGTAATTTTGAAGGCTTGATTTTTGTGCCTCCCCCTATTGGGATTAAAAATGTAAGTAAGAGTTTGGTTTGACAAGTTCATAAAAACTTACCCACAATTCTTTTTCCTCTTCTGTCACAAAGATTTCTGTTTCGTGTTTTTCTAAAAACTCAAGCAATTTAACAATGTCTAAATGTTCAATTAATGATGGTTGTTGTAATACACAACGCACGAGCCATTTTGCCGCCTCTGTATAATCTTTTGGTCTTTCGTCATTTTGTAATTCAGCCAAAGGCGCGATACTGTCGGCGGTTGCAGTTTTGGGGAGGAAAAAGTGTATAAATACTGAATAATATGGGTAATGTTGCACTATCGGCTTATCGTTTTCAAAATTGTTTTTATAAAGGAAATAAGTGCCTACTGCTTTTAAAAAAGAGGTAAAAATCGGGTGTTTCAGCGTCCATTTGGCAAACTCTTTAGATCTTGTATAAGACATAATCGCACTTCGCCACTGTTTTGGTGATATTCTTACCCAACCGCCCATCAAGCCGCTAACAGTTGTATAATACTTGTGTTTTATAATTGCATTTGTTCCAAATTGGTGGATATATCTTAAAATTGCGTCTAATTCGCTATCTGCCTCTAATATAATGAATCGTTGCGCAATACGGCTTTCCTGTTCAGCAAATTCTAGTATATACTGAGAAAAATCGCTAATTCTTATACCAGAAAACTGTTCATACGCTTGCGCACGTTCTTCATCATTTGAAAAATAATCTTTATTAATAACAGCCATCAAACCGCTTTTTGGCCAGGGGCGACGTTTAATAAGGGCTAGCGACGGATATTGATAAATTACCGAGAATAAAGTGACTAGTTGCTTTTTTGTATACTCGTCATCTAATAATACATCTAAAGCTTTATTACTAATAGATTCAGCTATATCTGGTGGTAACATGTCAATAATTTGCTCCGCCAAATGTTCTAATTTATCATAATCTTTATCACGTATCGCGCGCTCGATATCTGCCGAAAAAGTGGAAACATAATCATATGAATTTGGATATGTTTGTGGATCAAGCATAGATAAAGTTGTTAAATACGGATATTTGGCAGGCGGAAGGGACGAAGCAGCTTTGCGTAATGACGAATAAATACGTTTCACCATTGCCTACCTCCTCCTTATTTAAAAGTTCTACAAAAAAGTGTTTCAATCATAGTGTGTCTCCAAAATCCCATTTAAAATTGTTTTCTTGTTCTTCTTGTTCTGCTGTTTCCTGAATATTGCCGAATAAATTTGGTTTTTCTTTCTTGAGAAAATCTATAACAACGCCCCGGTGCGCTTCGATCACATTATCAAAATATTTGTCCATCATTTGACAGAATTTTCTGGCATTATCGTCAAAAGATAGCCGTTTTTTAGCGATAAAATAGGCCGCCACTATTTCTTGCTGCTCAGAAAGCCCTGTGTCTAATGGCAAATAGCGATCAATAATAGGCTTTGCTAATAATTTGAGGATTTCATAAAGATCTTTTTGTAATTCATTTAATTGCAGGTCTTTCTCCTTTAGTTTCTTTTCCAAATCATTTATAACTTTCTCATAGTGTGCAAATCCAGTTTCCACTAGTTCAGTAGCGAGATCGCGCCCTTTTTGTGTATCTTTTATTATCTTATCTGCTGTTAATTCTTTTTTAATTGCCTGCACCAATGCCGGCCGTTCGTTAACTTTGCCAGTGATAGCCTTGATATTTCCAACAATATAATCCATAGTAGACTTATCAATAGAATATTCTTGCATAATCTGCTCTGCTTGCTGCCACAATTTATTACCAACATCTTCATAGCCTAACATTCTTGCCACAAAAGCTCCACCCACTAGAGATTTGAATTTATTAAGAGTTTCAACATTTGCCTGTTTTTTTCCAGTATTCTTAGTGCGTAAAGCATTAATCATTAGCATTTCCAATAATTTACCGCGCGCAACATATATTCGAGACGCTTCTTCAGCCCATTTTTTAGCTTTTGCTTTGCTTACCCCAATTGTTAGCACTGGTAGCAATACCGCTGCCAATTCTTCATCCATTAATCCACGCGTAATCGCTGCTTCTGTCAAATTAGCAACAGCAAGAAAGTATTGCATGTTAAGCCGATTAAAATTAGATATTGTTAAACTTTTTCTGCCCTGCATTTTAGCTAATGCTTTGTTAACTACAATAGCCGCCCTTTTGTGTTCATTGTTGCGCGCGTATTTTCTAAACACTTCTAATGATTCTTCAATGTTTAAGTTTTTAACAGCATAATTAGAGCCCATTATACTCAGCACTTCTATTTCTTCCTGAGAGAGGCCCATAAATGTGAATTCGCTTGTACGATCTTTTACAGCGTCTGCTATTGGATGAAGAATATCTGATATAAACCATTTATGATATACTGTACTTATATCTTCCCCTTCTTGAATGCGGGCAATTGCATCAGCTAATGTTAATTGTCCAACAAAGGAATATAACGCAGAAACCATATACATGTTAAATGCAGGGTTTTCTTGTGAAAAATCAGGCTCTTCATTATACATAATAAGATTAACGAATGCTTGTATAAATTGTTCTTCATTAATGTGTTGTTTTTTTGTGTCTATATCTGAAAGGAAGCTTTTTGCAAACGAACGCAATCTTTTTTCATCAAATTGCGTTTGTGGTAGCTTGCTTTTAATATTATTAATTAACTTATTAAACATTTGCTCGTCATTAATTTTGCCTTTAAAAATAAGGCGTAATGATGCGGTAGAATAATCGCGCAACATATCTGCAATTATATGCAAATGTTTAGGATTGCCATGTACTAAGTCTAGCGCTGCTGCTGTCGTAGCTATTAAGTGCAACATTTCTACAATTTTTCTTTTTGTATCTTCAGATTTGATTTCATTTTTTACTAATTTTAATATTTTATTATCTCTGTATAAGTCTGTTAATTCTTTATAGCTTATCCATCGGCCAACAATTATTTTGTTAAATGCTGCAGGCATTCCGCTGGTTGTCATTACCATTATCCGGCCATCTTTATACATAATTTCTGCAGATACATTTTTCCCAGTTTGTACACTAATTGCCTTTCCCGGGTCGCCAAATGTGAAAATACCTGATATAATTGTAGACATGGCTGCTTGTATATCTGTAATCACTTCCGATGGCAGTTCGTCTAAACTAATTTCATCAGAATATTGTTGCTTCTCCGAACTTAATTCTCTAAAAAGT
>Ga0256838_1000911_pt1 | contig 15229 bp, 14 predicted proteins | sample 4571419metaG_FD_185978 | JGI IMG/M metagenome (GOLD analysis project Ga0256838, IMG submission 185978) | Hydrothermal vent microbial communities from Guaymas Basin, Mexico - 4571-419 | ecosystem: Environmental > Aquatic > Marine > Hydrothermal vents | place: Mexico: Guaymas Basin | collected...
TAGGAATTTATAAAATTTACCTATGCTTGTAATTAAGGGGTGTTTAGTAAAAATTTTAAGCCACCTTATTGGTGGTGTAGATTTTTAATGAATGCCACTTGATTGCAATGATAGAGTATAATTTTTTCTATTGCATAATTTGGGTTCAAAATAACATAGAGAATAAAAATAATCAAGAGTTTTTGTTTATAAGTAATAGAATGATTAAAATCTAAAGTCCTCTTTTGCTCTTTCTAAAGCATCATTAAATCTCATAATTTTACCACCATTTTTAGCTTGAAACTCTTTAGCATCTTCTAATTTAGCAAAAGCATATTTACTAACACGACTCATAGTTCCCTTTTTTTTACTTCCAACAACATAATAAGCATCTTTTATACTTATAAACTTTAAAGAAGACACATCAACAACTTGTGGATTTTTAAGTGTTGCACCGTGCCCTAAATGGTCTTCTAAACAGTGTATAGAACAATACTGATAAACTTTAGAATCTTTTATTGCACTATGGTTTGTTTTATAAAATTTTACCAAATCCATCCCACACATAGAACAATATCGTCTATCTTTACCAGTTTGCAATAAAATAGCATCTTTTTTTGGTACACTTTGAAACATCTTTTTTGGAACACTAGCTGTACCTACACAACCAACAAAAGATAAAACTAAACTACCAATAAGCAATAATTTAAACATATATAACCTTTTTATTAAAATTTTTAATATAATAGCAATAAATTATTATTAAAGTATTAAATTATGAAAGAAAAAATCAAATATTATCTTAAAGAGATAGTACTATTTATAGTTGTTATGACTATATTTGCTAATGTTATTAGTTTTTATAAATCAAGAGATTTAACAAAACAACCATTGGATATTAATTACCAATTTACATATAATAAACCAATACTGATACATTTTTGGGCTACTTGGTGTCCAACTTGTAAACTTGAAGCACAAAATATTGAAAGAGTTTCAAAAGACTATGAAGTATTAACCATAGCTGTAAATTCAGGTTCAACAAAAGATATAAAAGATTATATGAAAGAAAGAAATCTAACATTTAGATTTATAAATGATAAGGACGCTTATTTAGCAAAAAAATTTAATATATCTGCTTATCCTACAACTTTTATATATGATAAAAATAAAAAGCTTGTGTTTAGTGAAGTTGGCTATACAAGTACACTTGGTCTATATATTAGAATGTTATTATCAGATAAAATTTAACCCAAATTATGCAATAAATATATAAAATGGCATTTTAGAAAGTTCTAAATCTACCCATAGACCTTTCTCTTCACCAACAACACCCTTTGTAGTTGATAAAGACATATAAGTCTTTGGTAAAGCAAAAGTTATATTTATATTATCTTTAGAAAGTGCTGTTTTTATACTACCTGTGATAATATTACAAAATTCCCCTATCCCATCTTTTAAAGTATCAAAATCATTTATATCTACTTTTTCATCAAGTAAAGATTCTATAGTGATCATAGCAATATCATTTGGTACTATTAGAACAAATGTACCATGTATATCACCCTTAAATTGCATAACAGCAGTGATAAAATCACCTTCTAAGGATGTATCAAACTCTTTTATTTCATGTTTATTCTTTTTTGCTTCCAATGATGTAAATGAGCTCAATGTCTCAACTGCTATATCCATAAAAATTGGCAAATGTAAAACAAGTTTTTTTGAAAGATTCAACAGCTTTTTTTCCATATTTATACCCATACAATAATTTATAATTTTTTAAATATTATCACTATTATGATTAAAATCTCCTATAATATTCAATAGCACTTAACTATATTAATGTTAAAATGACACAATAAAATTATGGAGTCTTAAAGTTGAACCCATCATCAGAAGTATTAGCTAGAAAATACAGACCAACAAACTTTACTGAACTTATCGGTCAAGAAAGTATCGCCCAAACTCTATCTTTATCTCTTAATTCTAACCGCTTGTCCCATGCTTACCTTTTTTCAGGTCTAAGAGGGAGTGGTAAAACATCCACTGCTCGTATATTTGCCAAGGCTCTTATATGTGAACAAGGAATTAGTAGTGAACCTTGTGGAGTTTGTCAGAACTGTACTATGGCTATACAAAATCGCCATATAGACATCATAGAGATGGATGCAGCTAGTTCAAGAAAGATAGATGATATAAGACATCTTATAGAACAAACAAAATACAAACCATCTATAGCAAGATATAAAATATTTATCATAGATGAAGTTCATATGCTTACAAAAGAAGCTTTTAATGCTTTGTTAAAAACATTAGAAGAACCACCATCTTATGTTAAGTTTATCTTAGCAACAACAGACCCTCTAAAACTACCAGCTACAATCATAAGTAGAACTCAACATTTTCGCTTCAAAAGTATAGCTATAAATAAAATCATAGACCATTTAGTAAACATAATGCACAAAGAAGATATAAAATACGAACTAAATGCACTAGAGATTTTAGCAAGAAGTGGAAAGGGTAGCTTAAGAGATACACTAACTTTACTTGACCAAGCGATAATATACTCTAAAAACTATGTGGATGTAAAGACAGTAACAGATATGCTAGGTTTGGTTGATCCAAATTTTATAACTGAACTTTTTAATGCCGTATTTAACAAAGATTATGAGCAACTTGCAAACTATACAAAGATACTAGAAGATTACGAATCAGAAATGGTTATAGATGAATTGATAGCCTTTTTAAAAGAGAAACTATACAATCAAGATGCGATGTTTTCAACACTTATTATAGAGAGATTTTTTAGAATACTAAGTGATTCAAAATCACTGTTTAGTATAAATGCTGATGGTAGTTTTGTACTTTCATTAGTATTTTTCAAAATGGTTGAAGCTCTAAAAATAAAAGAGATAGACCAGATGATAGAGTCTTTACAAAAAGAGATAAAAACACCATCTCAAATGCCAATACAACAACCAAAAAAGATAGAACAAAAAGATGAGATACAAGATACACCTATAAAACCTAAAGATGAGATAAAAACAGATCTTTTTGAAACACTTATAAATAAAATAAAAAACAGAAACTATAATTTAGGTGAAGTTTTTGAAAAAACTGTAACTTTTATATCTTATGAAAACAACATACTAACTTGGGAAAGTTGCAGTAATGATGAAGAGAAAAAAGCTCTAAAACACGGTTATGGTGCTATAAAACAACTCGTAAGAGAAATATATGGTTTTGAAACAAAGATAAAAGGATCACCTTGTTCAAAAGAAGTTAAGCAAGATGAACCTATCGTAGCTTCTATGATAGAAGATGTTGAGATAGGTGGAGGAGCTTCTTGTGTAGCAGGATGTTCAACAACAGATGATAATGTAAAAGAGATAGATTCAAATGATATAAAAGATGAACCTATGGTTAAAAAAGCTATGGAACTTTTTGAAGCTAAAAAGATAACTATACAATCAAAAATTTAAATTTAGTGTTTATTAATAATAAAAAAGATAGGATTATAAGCTGTTTGTTTTTGATTAAATTAAGGGATAATATAATAAATGAACTTAGATGATAAAATATTTGTAGCTGGTGGTACTGGTTTAACCGGTCAAGCAATTATAAAAGCCCTTATAAAAGCAAACTATAAAAATATAGTCTCATCTTACCATTCTTCCAAAAATATAAATATATCAAATGTAAAGTACATTAAACTAAACTTATTAAACACAGAAGAAACCTCCTCTTTTTTCAAAAAAGAGAAACCTAAATATGTCTTTTTAGCTGCAGCAAAAGTTGGTGGAATAGTAGCTAATGATACATATAGAGCAGATTTTATCTATGAAAATCTACAAATTCAAAATAATATAATAAATCAATGTTATATAAATAATGTAAAAAAATTACTATTTTTAGGAAGTAGTTGCATATATCCAAAACTATGCCCACAACCAATAAAAGAGGAATATCTTTTAACTGGTGAACTAGAACCTACAAACGAGCCTTATGCCATAGCTAAAATTGCTGGAATTAAAATGTGTGAAAGTTATAATGCTCAATACAAAACTAACTTTATATCGGTAATGCCAACAAACCTTTATGGATATAATGACAACTTCGATTTAGAAAAATCACATGTACTACCTGCTCTTATTCGAAAAATGCATTTAAGTAAACTTCTTATGCAAAATAATATAGAAGCCATAAGAAAAGATTTATACATACATCATGATATAAAAGCATCTAAGCTAAATGAAAAAGAACTTATAAAATGGCTTAAAGGATATGGTATAGAGTACAAACGACTATCTCTTTGGGGTAGTGGCGAACCATTGAGAGAATTTTTATATGTAAATGATTTAGCAGATGCTTTAGTATTTTTAATGAATAGCTATTCCGTAAAAAATAGTTTTAAAAATACACATATAAATATAGGAACAGGTAAAGATATAACAATCAAAGAGTTAGCAAATTTTATAAAAAAGATAGTTAAATTTGAAGGAACAATAGTATGGGATAAACAAAAACCAGATGGAACACCTCAAAAACTCCTAGATATTTCTAAGATAAATTCTCTAGGTTGGAAAGCAAAAACAGATCTAAAAACTGGTATAAAATCAGTATATAACAATTATCTAAACAAAGGAGATAAATCATGATTAGTTCTATTTTAACAATAGTTATTTTAGCATTATTAGAGGTTGTTATAATTAAACAACTTATTAAGATAGCAAATTCTAAAAATATATTATTGGATATACCAAATGCTAGAAGTTCACATAAGTTGGCAACACCTAAAGTTGGAGGGATAGCTATATTTAGTATATTCTTTTTAAGTTTATTTTTATATCCTAGTTTCTTAAGTAACAATATAATTAGTATCTTAGCCATTGTATTAATATTTGCAGTTGGTATTTTTGATGACTTATTAGAACTTTCACCTTATCAAAAATTTGCTGTTATTATTATCTCTAGTATTTTAATTATTTTTGATGGATATACTATCAACTCTTTGGGAACATATTTTTCAGTTACAGCTTCACTTGGAATACTAAGCATACCATTTACAATATTTGCCGTAGTTGGCTTTACTAATGCACTTAATCTAATAGATGGTTTAGATGGTTTAGCTGGTAGTGTATCTTTAGTTATATTGTTAGGTTTTATATATCTTGGTGTTATTCATAATGACAGTACAATTTTATATCTATCATCGATAATAGCTATTGGAATATCTGTATTTTTATTGTTTAACTTACACCCTGCTAAAATATTTTTAGGAGACAATGGAGCATTACTTGTGGGATTTATCATAGCTATGGTAGCTATAAAACTTCTTGATTATATAAGTCCTACATCTGTATTTTTCTTAACTGGGATACCTATCTTAGATACACTATTTGTAATGGTAAATCGTATAAAAAATAAAAAATCTCCATTTGTTGCAGATAAAACACACCTACATCATCAAATATTTAGACATACTAAAGATGGTAAAAAAACAGTGTATATACTAGCCCTAAGTCAGATTATGTTTACACTTATAGGATTAAGTCTTATAGATAACTCAGACTTTTTAAATATAAGTATATTTATGACTACATATATGCTGTTTTTTATTATGCTAACTAGTTCTGAAAATCAAAAAAATCAGTTTAATTGATTTTCCCACTCATAAGTACTTTTACAAATTAACTCTATATTATCGTAGTTAAATAAAGGTGCTTTTTTATATGCAAATTTTTGCTTATACTTTGAATTGTCTGCTATAAGTATAGCTGGATCCCCTATTCTTCGTGGAGCTATATCAACTACAAAATCTTTTTTTGTTACTGTTTTCATTGTATCAATAACCTCTTTTACAGAAAAACCTTTTCCATAACCAAGATTAAATATATCACTCTCATTATTATCTAAATACTCTATAGCATTTATATGAGCAGAAGCCAAATCATCAACATGAATATAATCCCTAACACCTGTTGAGTCAGGAGTATCAAAATCATTACCAAATATAGCCATTTTTTCTCTTTTACCAACTGCACACTCAGATGCTATCTTAATAAGATGTGTCGCTTTTGGAAATGACTGCCCTATTCTAGGTTTTAAATCATCATTTTCATAATGTATATCAGTACCAGCAACATTAAAATATCTAAAAATCACATATTTAAAATTATCAGTTGCTTTTGAAGCATCTTGTAAAACTCTTTCACTCATAAGTTTACTCATACCATAAGGATTTATTGGAGATGTTAGAAAATCTTCATTTATCCCACTTGTAGGCATATCTTTTGGCTCACCATAAACTGCAGCAGTAGAACTAAATATAAACTTTTTAACACCTGTTTGAGTAGCACATTTTATAAGGTTTGTAGTATTTACGGTATTATTCATATAATATTTTAATGGATTTTCTACCGATTCTGGAACAACTATACTAGCTGCAAAATGTACTATAACATCAAATTTATTTGAATCTAAAACATTAAATACATCATCAAACTCTTTTAAATCCAATTTTATAAAATTAAACTCTCTTATAGAAGCTAGTGTATCTAGTGTTTTTTTAGAACCAGTACTCAAATTATCTAAAATTGTAATTTTATTAGATGTCAACTCAAGAAGTTGTTTTGCTAAATGAGAACCAATATAACCTGCTCCACCCGTTATTAATATATTCATTTTATGTAACCTTTATTTTAAATTTAATTTTCTCTTAGTATAACATCTCTATACATTTGAATATCTGTTAAACTATCATGAATAAGCTGTAATGTAGGAAATATTTTTGAAATAACAGTATTGATAGTTCCCAATTTTGATTTAGGTATATAGATAACATCTCCTGCTACAAGTTCAAATGGCACAGTATCCCCTCTAAACATCTCTTCTGCATTTACAACAAAAGTCTCTATCCTATCCATCTCTGTTCTTACGATATAAATGGTCTTTAAATTTGCATGAACCTCTTGTGCATCAGAAAATCTACTTAAAGTTAAAGCTTGCATTAGAGTTAATTTACCATCAACTAAAGGTATTTTTGTAAGTCCAACATCAGCAACTCTACCAAACATATATACAACCTGATCTGCACTACTTGGTATCATTATTGTATCTCTATTTCTCATATCTATATTTTGAGTTATATCACCTTTTTTAAGTAATCTATATAGATTTATAGGTAGTTTTTTGTTATTTCTAACAACATAAGCATGTCTTAAATCTGAAGTTTTATATTTAATACCTTTACCTAAAGCAAGTAATTCCATTAAAGTTAAGGGATAATCTTTTTCAAAAGAACCTGTTTCTGTAAATTCACCCAATAGATAATATCTTGATTTTTTTACATAAGCAGTAGTTACTGTTACATCAGGATGAAGTAAATACTTTTTTAATCTGTTAGTTATTATTGTTCTGAGTTCTTCAACTGTTTTTCCTGCAGCATGGATAAGCCCTAATCTTGGTAATTGAATATTACCATTTAGGTTAACCATAGTTTTACTTGCCTCTGTAGGACTTGTACTTGTTGATAGTTCTGGATGTTCAAATACTGAGATAATAAGCTTATCCCCAACATTAATTCTATAAACTTTCTCTGCTTGTTCGATAAGTTCTTTTTTTTTCTTTTCATCCATAACCATTGTTTTTCTCATGATAACTGGATCAACCTGATTATCTTTATATATCACTTTATGTGTTACAGCAGGAGAGCCACAACCTAAAAAATAAACTAAGATAAACAAAATTGTTAAAAACTTAATCATATGATATCTCCCTTGTTATGAGAGGATTATATCTAGTAATTAAAAAAAAGTTGCTTAATTGTAAAATAGCTTCATATAAATTTTGGTTAAATAATCTTTTTTTGATATACTACTACTTAGTTTAGTTCAAGGATTATTAATTATGGGTAAATTTACAATCTTAGTAGTAGATGATAATAAAAACAATATTTTTACACTAAGGTGTTTACTAGAAGATGAGTTTAAAGATATTGCTCTAGAAGAAGCTATAAATTATCAAGAAGCCTTACAAAAAGTTATTATAACACCCCCAGATTTGATTTTACTAGATGTACAGATGCCTGAAGTTGATGGATTTGAGTTAGCAAATATATTAAAATCAGACAGTCAAACTAAAGATATTCCTATTATATTTTTAACAGCTTTTTTTAAAGAAGATGAGTTTGTTCAAAGAGGATACAATCTAGGTGCTATTGATTATCTTACAAAACCAATAAAAGAAAAAAGACTATATAACAAAATTCATTTTCATATTCAAATGTATAATCAAGAACAACAATTAAAAGAGCATAATATAACCCTAAAAAAACAACTTATTACAGATCAATTAACAAAACTTTACAATAGAAAACATTTTGATGAAACTATAGAAAAAGAGATTCAAAGAGCAAAAAGATATAATACTGCACTATCTATAATTGTTGCAGATATAGACTTTTTTAAAAAAGTTAATGATAATTATGGTCATATTGCTGGAGATAATATACTTTCTGAATTTGCTTCAATTATCAAAAACAATATAAGAGCAACTGATATGGCATTTCGTTATGGTGGGGAAGAGTTTGTAATACTTCTACCAAATACAACATCACAAGAAGCAAAACTATTAGCTAAAAAATTAAGAAAAATTCTTAAAGAACATACTTTTACAAATCCAAAACAGATAACTTGTAGTTTTGGTATAAGTGAATATAAAGACAAAGATACAAAAGAGACTCTATTTAAAAAAGCTGATGAAGCTTTATACTATGTAAAAAACAACGGAAGAGATAACATTGCTATTAAATAAAAATAATTCTATTAAGAGACGCCTCTTTAAAATTATTGGTATAAATATATTTTTAATATTTTTTATAACTATTTTTGCACATACCTCTTTGGTGTATATAGATAAACTACAAATTATAAACAAGTATAATGAGGGGCATGAAAAAAACTATAGAACAGCCGTAGAAGAGTTCTATAGATATGTCGCTAGTGGTAATATAAATGACTATGAAAGTTTTAGCTACAATATAGACAACTCTATAACAGAGGGGAAAAACTTCCTTAACTACCTAGAAAGAAAAAAACAAACATCAAGTTCTGTTAGAATACTAAATACACTATCTTCTGAAAAATATATCTTTAAAATGACATTCGTTATACAATCTAGTTATAACCTAATCAAAGAGTATAAAAAATATGCACAAGAGTATAAAAACTCTGATGATCCTATATTTAAAAAACAAATTCTAAATAAAATTAGTCGTCAAGAGGGACAGATTAACAACATCTTAAAAGAATTTTATGTTTTAACCAATAAACTAAAATCATGGGCAACAGATATTGTAATAAAACTATTCTGGACGTTAACCATAATAGCTACTATTATATCTTATAAACTAGGACGAAATGTTATAAATTCTATTGTAAAGCCTATTGAAGATATTAAAGATGTACTAACAAAAGCATCTGTTGGTAATCTACAAGAGCTTCCATATATAGAGAACAAAGATGAGATTACTATTTTATATGCTTCATTAGATAGACTTTTTCAAAATGAAAGAAATATTGTAAAACATGCAAAAAGGATTATGGAGGGGGATTACTCTTTTGAAATCAAACCAAGAAATAAAAAAGATGAACTAAGTAAAGTCCTTGCAACTATGACTAAAACATTACAAATAAGTGAGATAGAACACAAAACCCAATCTTGGTTAAAAAATGGATTAAATGACTTAAATATAAAAATATCTGGTGAACAAACATTAAAAGGTGTTTCTAGAAAGACATTACTTTTCTTAGGTGAGTATTTAAAAGCTAGTAGTGGAGCAATATTTATATTTAACAAATCAAATCAAAATTTAGAAAGATATGCTTCTTACGCACTTAGTGATGATCTACAGCAAAACTTTAAATTAAAAGAAGGACTTATCGGTGAAGTTGCCTTTTCAAAAAAACCTATCATACTAACAGACTTATCCAATTATGAAAAACATATTATCAGTGGAACAGTATATGAAAAACCAAGTACCCTATATATAGCTCCCCTTGTTTATAAAGATATGCTAATTGGGGTTATAGAATTAACTTTTTTAGGAAAAATTGATGAGAAAAAAGAACTATTTATAAACGAAACAACTCTTATTGTTGCTCCATCTTTATATGTTACCCTACAAAGATGGGAATTAAATAAACTGCTTAAAATAACACAAAACACAAATAAAAAACTAAAACTTCAAACAACAAGACTAGAAGAAGCCAACAAGTACAAAGATGAATTTTTATCAAATATAACTCATGAATTAAAAACTCCTCTTAATTCTATTATATTACTTTCTAAACTGTTATTGCAAAATAAAACAGCTAACCTTTCTAGTGATGAGATTAAAAAAGCAGAGATTATACATACTGCAGGTAATGAACTTTTAAGACTTATTGAAGACTTATTAAATGTATCTAAAGTTGAAGCTGGAGAATCAACTCTAGATATATATACTATCCATTCTAAGAGCTTTTTAGAAGAGATGAAAGATATCTTTGAATCAATAGCACAAGAAAAAGGTATAAATTTCTATACAATAGATAAGTTTAATTCTACTTTTAGTACAGATAGAAATAAACTCTCTCAAATCATAAGAAACTTTATATCAAATGCCATAAAATTCACTCATGAAGGTAAGATTGAACTATGCATCCAAAAAGATATAAGCTCATCTGAAAATAGAGTTTTATTTAGTGTTAAAGATACAGGTATCGGGATACCAAAAGAGAAGCACAGTCTTATATTTGAAGCATTTAAACAAGCAGATGGCTCTATAAATAAAAAATATGGAGGAACAGGGTTAGGACTTTCTATAAGTAAAAAATTTGCTAAATTGTTAGAAGGAAAAATTAGTATTAAAAGTGCAATGGGTAAAGGTAGTATTTTTTATCTCTCTATACCTATTAATCTAAGTAGTTTTGATGATGTAGAAACTGAAGAGATATTAGAGATGCCAAAACCTAAACAGATTGAAGCTAAAAAAATAACTCATGAACAAACAACTAGCTTAAATCTAAATGCGATGGTTATAGATAGTGATGCAAAAACACTTTTTACAATATCAAGTATTTTGGAAAGTTTAAATCTAACTATATTTAAAGCATTAAATTCAAGTATGGCTCATGAAATCTTATCAAATAACAAAATTGATATTAATATAATAGGCACAAGTATGTCAAATAGAGATTCAATCAAATTAATAGAACATATAAAAAATAACTTTAATAAGCATACAGCAATTATTGCGATAGTTGAAAAAAGTTTACCAAGTGAAAAAATCAAATCTATAAAAGCAATGGTTGATGATGTTATTGCAAAACCAATAGACACTGAACTATTGGTTGAAAAAATACAAAAATATATTTAACAAGAGATAACCCTTGGCAGATAAAAATATAGATGTAAAAGAAAAAATTCAATCAGATAATATTGATATTACTGGTGTCTTTTTAATATTAAGATATAAACTGTTTTTTTTTATAACTGTAACTCTCACTATAAGTATATTACTTATAAATAAAACTTTAAAACAAGATATATATTTTTCAACACAAGGGTTAATATATGTTGAAAAAGAAGGTGATTTTTTAGATATAAAAGATAAAGTACTAAAAAAAATTCTACCTGATTATGATGAAGAGAGTAGAAAAGAACTTATCAATGAATATTTCACAAGTCCTATAGTTATCCAAAATGCCATTGTAAAATCTGGCTACAATGTATATATTTCAGATAAAAGAGATTCAAAATACCAAATAGCAACATTCTTAACATGGGGAAGTATATATCACAAAAATATAAAAAATTTAATACCTAGTAATGAACATGGTGACCTCTATGTGGACAATGCTACAATCTATAATGCTTATACAGAAAATATTGAGTTGGTTATTAAATTTGTTGATTATGATGAGTTTAAAATTTTTAGTAAAACAGATAGCAAATACCTTGCAACATCTAAAGTAAATCAAGTAACAAAGATTAAAAATTTATGCTCTTTTATTTTGCATAGAAAAGTGGAAGAAAAAGAAAAAAAATATTTTGATGCAATATCTCCATTGTTAAAACTACCTGACACACTATATATATCTATTAATAATCAATCAGCCGATTATAAAAAGATTAAAAAAAATATAAAAGTAAAAGGTGGTGGTTCTGCCCTTGTTGAAGTAGCTACAACTGGTAATAATCCTTATATGCTTAGTAAGTTTACAAACAATCTTATAGATGAATTTATAAACTTCAATATAAATATAAAATTAAAAAACATAGATAAGGTTTATAACTTTATGCTAGATGAAAGAAAAAGATTAGGAGAGATGAGGGATAAATATCTAAAAGAGCTAAGAGAGATCAGAAAAAAAACAAAATCAGTTATAGATATAAACTTTTTTAAAACCTCAAATCAAGAAAACAGTACATTAAAATCTGCTATGAGAAAAAATGAGATAGAGATAGAAAGATTAAAAATGTATAAAAAGCATCTTAAAGAGACAAAGGATATATCAAAAATAACACTATCTGATCGTCCAGTATTTTCATCTATAGCAGCCGTATCAACTCAACTTGATGATGTGTTGAAAAAATTTCTTATTATTCAAACAAAATACACTCCAGAATCAATAGTTTATAAAAATGCTAAACGCTTAGTAGAAAAACAAAAAGATTTACTTCTATTGGATATCGGATATAAGATAGAAGAATTAAAAATGAAAAATGAAAAAATTATAAAAACATATAATAATGCAAGAGATAAACTAATAGAATCAATAGAAATAAAGGATAAAATAGACTTTATTAAAAACCACATTACAATGCTTGAGATAAATTATAAACAACTATATGAAAGTGAGAGAAATCTACTCTACAATAAAGTTTTTATAAAATACAGTAACAGAAAACTAAGAGATGCTACTATCCCTAAAAAACCAACAAATAAAGTAACTGGTAAGATTATAGTAAACTTCTTAATCGCATTGGTTATAGGTATAATAACTACAATTATAAAGCACCTGCTATTTCCACTATTTTTATCAAGAGTAATCGTAAGTAAAATGACAACTTCAAAAATAATGGGTGGAGTACCAAAGATATCAAAAAAATCTATAACACCAGAGGGCTTAATAAACTTCAACAAAGAAGATAAAATAAATGAACTTTTTACAACTATGCAAACATTGATATTTTTTAATCATCCAGAGATAAAAACTATACAATTCACATCACCATATCCAAAAGATGGAAAAACATTTGTTGCTAGAAATGTAGCACAAAGTTTAGTTGCAAATAACGCAAAAGTGATACTTATAAATATGTCATTAAATATTGAAAAAAAACAAAAACTAAGGAAAATAGACTCAGCTAAAGACTTAAAAAAAGCTATCAAAAAAATCAAACTTTATAATAAAAAAGATTTATATATATTACCATTTAATACAACTGAACAAAATATGCAATTAGATACAAAACTGGAAAAATATAAAAAAATATTTGCCTCTTTAAAAAATACATTTGATTATATTATCTTGGATACTCCACCATACCCTATACATAGTGAATCATTATCATTATCTACTATTGTTGATTTATCAATAAGTATTGTAAGACTTAATCACACTCCGGCAAAAGTATCAGGTAAACACTTTAGAGATATATCAAAATTTTCAAAAAAGCATATCATTCTTATAAATAATGACTTAATTGATATCAACTCTTCTGGATATTCATTTTTAGATAATAATAAAAGTATAAAACATAGTTTTGAAAGACTAAAACAAAGAATCTCACAAATATAATACTTAAGTGGTTTTTTAATAAAAACAATATATAATTTGCAAGTTGAAGAGTTTATCTGCTTTAAAAAAGAAAGGTAATACTCATTTTTCTTTCATATTATTCAAAGGATACAAAAAATGAAAAAAGGTTTTACACTCATAGAGTTAATCTTCGTTATCGTGATTATAGGTGTACTAGCAGCAGTTGCTGTTCCAAAGTTTACAAATCTTAAAAACAATGCAGAAGTTAACAATATCATCAAAATGATGAAAGATACTGAATCTTCAGTTCCTAGTGCTGCTGTTAACAAGATAGATTTAGAAAACAATACATCTTTTGAACTTAAAGATATTGTTAATTTATCTGGTGCAACTATCCTTTATGGTAATGGTAGTGGTTATGATGGTAAATATGAGATAAATGCTACAAAAGATAGTGGTGTAGTTGCTCAAATATACTTATATATAAGTGATAGAAAATTATCAACTCGTATAGATTGTGATAATTTCCCTGAAACAAAATCACAAGATATCTGTAAAGATAAATTTAAAGATTCTGATAATGATGGTGGTGATGCTAAATATGAGTATTACCAAGATACAACTTTCTAGTTAGATAGATAATTATGAATAAAAAAGCTTTTACACTAATTGAACTTATATTTGTTATTGTTATTATCGGTGTATTGGCTTCTGTTGCTATACCAAAATTTTCTGGTCTTAGTGACAACTCGAAAGAAGCAGCTGAGTTATCAACTGCTTCTTCTGTACAAACAGCAATAGATGCTTGCCATGGAGAATGGATCATAAATGAAGGTAGTTTTACTTGTGGTAAATCAATATCTCAAGATGATTTAACAGATGCTGGATACCCAAAAGATGGTACACTAGGTGATTCAGATGACAACCCTCTTAATAAGATACTAAAAAACACAACTTCTGATGTTTGGTCTGTTAGTAATACAAATGAATTTAGAGGCCCTGCTTCAAATGATGATAAAAATCCAGTAAAATGTAAAGATGAGAAACCTCATAAAAAACCATGCGAAGAAACACATTGGCTATATAACAAAGATGATGGAACTTTTACATTAACTGATGATGATTAGATATTATTTATCTTATGAACAATCCAAAATATAAATCCTAAGACAATAGTAGATATGATAGCTATAGGAATAGCTCCTGTTCCATTTTCCATAGTATATAACTCCTAAAATATAACTTTTTCTTTTATAATGATACCTTATTTATTATAAAATAATCATTTTTCAAGTGTTGTTTTTTTGTGAAATTCACATATATTCCAAATTATGCAATAGAAATAAAAAATTATACTCTATCATTGCAATCAAGTGGCATTCATTAAAAATCTACACCACCAATAAGGTGGCTTAAAATTTTTACTAAACACCCCTTAATTA
>Ga0256838_1000912_pt1 | contig 15189 bp, 31 predicted proteins | sample 4571419metaG_FD_185978 | JGI IMG/M metagenome (GOLD analysis project Ga0256838, IMG submission 185978) | Hydrothermal vent microbial communities from Guaymas Basin, Mexico - 4571-419 | ecosystem: Environmental > Aquatic > Marine > Hydrothermal vents | place: Mexico: Guaymas Basin | collected...
TCCTCTATACTCCTAAATTAACTTATAAAAAGAAATTTTTGTTAATATTAATTTATATACATAAGGGAGCTATATTTAAAACATGACAACATTATTAATTTCAGATACTCACGGAAGACATATTTACAGCGATATTAATGATCGAAAAGATCTCAATATGATTATTCATTGTGGAGATTTTACAAAGAGTAAGAGAAAAGGTAAGGAAGGCTTATTAGATAAAACTTTGAACAATAGAACTGTTGGGTCAAAAACATTATTAAGAAAAATTAAAGAATTAAAGAGTCTAAAATTTCATTTCTTCGGACATATACATGAAGCAAAAGGTAGAATTATTGAAGACAATGTAACTTTTATAAATTCTTCTGACGATTGTTTAAATAAATATCATATCGAAAAAGTAAACATTATAGATATTTAAGCTATTGATATTGTTAAATCATAGTTAATTTTCTCATTTCTAAAATCAGAAGAATTTGAAAATGTCTGTCCAATTAAATAGAACTCTGATTTAATCTTTACCAATTGTCCAACTTTAAACTTATTATACTCATATTTATTAAAAATAGATTCGAGTTCCTCAATCTTTAATCCTTGGAAAAAATCTAACATTTCTTTAATGTTTTTACATGTTGAAGTAATGTTATTGCCTTTTATTTCACAATGAACTTGCTTTATTCTAAGCGACTTTTCAAATTTATTCTCAAATAAGTATTCAAATAATGACATAATAATATACCTCTTTAGTTTATTTCTTTGTAATAAGAGTAAGTCTTAAAAAATTTAAAAACAAACCAAGTTAAAACTTCTTTCTCTGAATAATTAAATTCCAACTGAGAATACGGAATAGAGTAAGTTCTTATCTTAGAGAATACTATTCCTGTTAAAATCATATTTAGTATAAAGACAAAAAATACAACAACGATATTAAAGCTTATAAAAAATAAAGCAATAATTGCAGGTAGAATTTTAAATGAATAATATAAAAAATTCTTAAGAATAACTTCTTTTTTACTTTTCAAGACTGGAATATCATGCTCAATAAATATCATAGTTTAAACCTCTTATTTATATTTATATGAATTCTAGCATAATTTGAACATTTAACTAATCTTCATTTTTTATTAATATAGTGAAAAGTAGATTTTTAGATCGTACATATTCCCGCCACAGACATTCATTTTTATACTTAAATAACACAAAGAAAAAGAACATAATTAATTTTGTATAAAGGAAAGCTTATATTTGAAGAAAAAAAGAAAAGGAAAAAAGAGTAGTTTTAAATTAAGATTAAGATAATGTATTGTATAATAAAGAAATGAAAAAAGAAAAAGAGGAAATAAAATGAAAATAATGTTTATATCAGATACACATGGTAATAATGAAATGATTGAAGTTGATAAAGATATTGATATATTAGTTCATACAGGAGATTTTACTAGAACAAGAATGAATGCAAGAATGGATTTAGTTTTATTATTAGATTGGTTTCTAGGATTAGAAGTTGAGTATAAAATATTTATAGCGGGGAATCACGATAAATTTATATTTGAAAATAATGAAGAAGCGAAAAGAATGATTGAATTTTATAATGATAAGTATGGGGCAAATATTATTTATCTAGAAGATTCAGAAGTTGTAATTGAAGGTATTAAATTTTATGGTAGTCCATGGACACCAATATTTTTTAATTGGTATTTTATGAAGAATGAAAATGAATTGGCAAATTATTTTAATAGAATTCCAGAAGATACAGATATTTTATTAACTCATGGTCCAGCAGAAAATATATTAGATAGAACTCATAGTAATAGATATGTAGGTTCAAGTGCATTGAGATATAAAATAGACAATCTAAATAATTTAAAGATTCATGCATTCGGACATATACATGAAGATAGAGGTGTGATAGAGAAAAAAGGAAAGCTTTTTATAAATGCGTCAGCGAACATAAACGATAAGCTTAATTATGTAGTTCAGATCTCAATAGATCCCGCAGGAGAAAAAAAGATAGAGTTTGAATGGAAAGATATGAAAAGAATAGAAAAAAGACATTAGCATATCTTAAATGCTTTCAAAAAATAAGATATAATAATGGAAAATTAAAGGAGGTTGAAAAATGGCAAAGCAAATAAACAGCAAAGGAAAACCAAGCCGCTGCAACAGATCAAAACGAAAAGCTGCAAAACAGAAAGGTTAAGAGTTTAAATTACTCTTAGCTAAAAAATAAACGATTAGTATTCTCTTCAATAATAAATTCCAATTCAGCAGGATCCAATTCCAAAATAGCAGCAAGTTCATTAAATATTAAAGGAATGTATTTGGATTCATTGATAAGCTTTCGAAAAGGTGTCGGAGTTAAGTAGGGTCCGTCAGTTTCAAGAAGCAAACGATTCAAAGGTATCTTTTTAACATTTTCTTTTAAGACAGCTGAAGATTTGTAAGTAAGTACACCACCAATTCCAAAGTAAAAATCCTTATCAATTAATTCTAAAAGTTTATCAGAGCCAACATAACAATGAAGAACACCCCTAACATTGAATTTAGAAAGAGAATCAACCATTTCTTGATCAGCATTTCGAGAATGAAGAATAACCGGTTTATTAATAGATTCTGCAAGCTTTAGTTGTTGCTCAAAAATATTAATTTGTCTAGATTTCACAGATTTAATATCAGAACCTTTTTGAATACGAAACCAATCAAGACCACATTCACCAATAGCAACACAATTTTCATTAAGCGCCGCAAGTTTAATTGCGTCAAGATTAAAAGGTTCTAAATAATTTGGGTGGTGACCAGAGGAAAAAAAGATTTCTTCATAGGTTTCAGACAACTCGACAATGGGAGTTAATGAATTTGAATTAATAGCAGGAATAATAAATTTCCTAACGCCAACCGTATTAGCAGAATTTAAAACAGTTTTGATCTGATTTTTTAATTTAGGAATATCTAAATGTATATGAGTATCAATAAACATGAAAGTTCCTTTTTATTTTACAACAGTTAAATATTGCTTAATAGCAAGTTTAGTTGTTAAAATTTTTAAAGCCTCTAATTTAGAATCAGCAAAAGCAAAAGCATGATCTTTCAATCCCCCATTATCGATAGATATAAACGTCTTACCGTTCTCTCCAGTGAGCAAATGATAAACACAGACAGGATAATTAAATTTATCTTTAATTTTTTGAAGCCCAGAAAGAATATTTTGTTCAAGTTTAATTTCGGGAAGTAGTGAAGCAATTTGTTTGTTAGAAAGTTTATAAAAACTCATAGTAGAAATCCTTAAATATATTTATAGAACATTATACAGTAATAAAGAAAAAAATGGAAGAAGAGTAGAATGGATCCAAAGTGCTTGAAGTGTAAGAAAAATTATTCATTTTGATAAGGTCCAGACCAAGGAAGTAAATCTTCGATATTAACAGACATTTTAACTTCTTTATCTAACATAGATTGAATAGCTTTTAATCTAGCAGAAAAATAACGTTTTTTATCACCAAGCTGAGCAAGAGTTAATTCTGAACCAAGTGGAATAAAATAAGGGTCATAGCCAAAGCCAGGAGTAGAATCAACTTTAGTAATGAATCCAGGCTGAAGACCTTCATAAACAGTAATAGTTTTTCCGTCATTGTAAGCTAAAGAAGTAACCCAAAGAGCAATATCTCCTTCTTGTAAAGAATCTATCTTCCAACGGATATCAACAACTTCAATACCATTAACAAAAAGAACAGTATTTTCAACTAAAAATCCAGAGCCCATATCTTTAGATTTATAAAGGATAACATTAGAGTAAGAAGAATCAATTTCTTTAATATCAGGACCGTCAGAAATTATTTCTAAGTCAGGGAGGAATTCCTTAAACTCTTTAGCTTTGTTTATATTAGAAGTTGAAAAGATCATAGTAAGTCCTTAGTTGAATTGTAAAGTGATTATATCAAAGAAAGACTTAAGAAGAGATTAAAATAGAATTTTCAAATAAGCTTTAGCAACATTAAAATCATATTCAAAATAATTAGAAGTCATATTATAAGTCTTATATTCAACACCGAGACCAACATGATCGAAAGGGATATACTCAAAGCCAGCACCATAGCCAAAACCAGCAGCGTCATTAGTATCCAAAGATTGATAGATACCGGAACCAATAACAAAGGCCGAGAAGTCTTTATATTGATAACCTAATTTAATATCCCCACCAAAAGTATTAATATCTTGGTCAAGAATAGAAACATGACCATACTCCATAGAGAAAGAAGCAAGAACACCAGAGTTCCAAACACGAGTAGCACCGAATTCAATATTAAATCCATTTTCAGTATCAGACTCAATACCAGATTGAGAAGTAATAGAAGCTTGAGTGGCACCTAGATTAATAAAAAAATAAACTTCTTTATTTGAATCATAAGAAAAGAGAGTTGAGGAAAGAAGGAAAGATAAAAGAATGAATTTTAACATAATAGAGCCTTTGTTTTAATATATGTAATTATACAATAAAAAACTTAAATAGAAATAAAAGAAAAGTTAAAGAAGTCTTAAGGGAAGATAGGATAAAATAATAATAAATAAGAGGAAGGACAATGATAACAATCTTAGAGAATAATAAAAAATAGAAAAGATTATGTAGGATATGTTCAAAAGAGAGAAGGAATAACATTCTGGTGGAATGGCGATCCCTTTAATGAAAGGAATGAAAATTATCTGAAGTAGATAATGAATATAGAAAATTAACAAGTGAAAAGGTAAATATATATAAAAATGCAATGTGGATAGGAAACGATAAAGATAATAGTAAAAATAGATTTATAGTAATTTCAGAAATAGATAGAACATTGAAAAATGAACCAGAGTTATTAGAGTATTTAAAAGAAAGGATAAAAAATGGTTTTTAAAAAACTTAAAGAAGAATTCAAAGAAGAATTCATAAAACTAGAAAAAACAGATCAAGAGCCGGAGTGGCATAGAGAAGGAAATGTTTTAATACATACAAAAATGGTAGTTGAAACATTGAAAAGATTAGAAGAATATAAAAGCTTATCAGAAAAAGAACAAGAAATTGTAATGTATGCAGCAGTACTTCATGACATAGGGAAACCAGAAACAACAAAAGTAGAAGAGGGAAGAATAACTTCAAAGAATCATTCTATAGTAGGAGAAAAGAAAGCAAGAATAATGTTAAGGAATTATAAGTTTGAGTTTAGAGAGGCAGTATGTTTACTTATAAGATACCATGGTTATCCAATACATTACTGGAAGAAAAATGAAAAAGAAATAGTAGATATGTCATATAAAGTATATTCATTAAAACTATTATACATTTTGGCAAAAGCAGATCTATTAGGAAGATTGACTTCAGAAGAAGGGACAGAAGATAGTTTAGCGAATATAGATTACTTTAAAGAAAAAGCAGAAATATGTGATTGTTATGAAAAAGAAAAATTCTTTAAATCAGAAAGAAGTAAAATGCATTTCTTAAAAACGGGAGAAATATATGACCCATATGTAGAGAAGAAAAGCAAAGTTTACGTAATGAGTGGAATACCAGGGTCTGGAAAAGATAATTATATAAAGAGAAAGTTGAAAAACATAAAAGAGATTTCTCTAGATAAGATTAGAAGAGAAATGAAAGTGCGCCGTGGAAATAAAAAAGAAGAAGGAAGATTAGCACAAGAGGCAAAATCAAGAGCAAAAGTTTTATTAGCAGCAAAAGAAGATTTTGTATGGAATGGAACAAATACAAATGCTGGGTTAAGAAGAGATCTAATATCAATATTTTTAGAATATGGAGCGTATGTAAGTATAATATATGTAGAAAGAAACTTAGAAGAGGTATTAAGAGATAATAAAAAGAGAGAGGCTTCAGTACCAGAAGAGTACATAAGAAATAAATTTAAATATATAGATATTCCGGATAGAACAGAATGTCATGAATTAATAATAGAGGTTTAAAATGTTATTATATATAGAATATGAAGAAGTTAAAGGAATTTCAACAAACAAGGGAATATTAAAAGTTAGAGAAAATTTAAAAGTAGAAGAGGGAGAATTTTCAATTAAAGAAAGCCTTGGATATTGGGAGAAAGGAGATCCGACAGAAGATTTAAAAAAAAGTAAAAGATTTTAATGTAGAAAAAATAGGAGACAAGAATTATGACTGCAGTAAAATTATAGAAAAATATTCTATAAGTTTAAAGATAGAATATGGTTCATACAAAGTGAATAATTAGGAGAGTGATTTTATCTTCTCATAAAAAGAAGCAGGAACAATAACAGAATGCTTAGAGAAATCAATATTAACTAAAAGAATATGCTGAGAAGATTGATCCATTTCAGAGAGAATATTATCTATCGCGTGTAAATCAAAAATATCAATAACCTTTAAATCAGAGTGAAGATTAGAGAGACGTGAAGATTCAACCTCAAGAACTTTTTGAATAAGCGCCATATGAGAAAATTCGTCAAAAGAGATCCCAAGATCAGAGACAATAGAGTCAATATCAGAACTTAAATCAGAATTAAGATCAATAGAGAATTTAGTAGTAGGTCCAGATAAAGAACGAATATATGTAATTATAGATTGTTCACGTAAAGAAAGAGTCATTTAAAGGCCCTCCCAATAAGAGATAACAACATTAGAAATTTCAGATTTAGAAAATTTAGAAAAGAGAACTAAAGTAATAGTATTGTTTTTCCTATTAATAGAGTGGACAGTAGGAACAGAGGGTATCTTAAGGTCAAAACCATTAAGAAGACTAAGTGTTTCAGTAATACGTTTAGCTTTAATGATTTTAACTTTAACAAATAAAATCTTTTTTGAAGAGGGAACTCTAATTTTCATAACAAATCCTTTTTGAAATTATAACTAAAAAACTAAACCAGCTGAACACTACGAAGATTAGAGAGGCCATAGTCAGTAAAGAAATCATTTTTACCTTCTTTAATATAAGGTTTAACTTCAGAGGTAAAAGAAAGAGACGTTTTAGATTCTAAAGAATTTTTAAAAAGGCCATTCCAACGTTTACTCTTAGGAACCCAGGCATGATCAGTAACTTCAGTTTTAATAAGGGCCCCATTAATAGTTTCAACTAAAAGAATAGAAGTTAAAAGGATTTTACCTAAATGAGGAAAGCGACGATCAACCCCAACTTTTTCAAAAGTAGCTTCGAAAGAGAATCTCTCACCACCAGACATATTTTTTAAATTTTCTCTTACTGTTACACCGGCATTCATAATGAATCCTTTAATTAGATAAATTTCAAGAAAGATTAACTTTTTTGATAAACGTATTATAGCAGGGTAAAAATAAAAAGATCCTTAAGAGAAAAGATTAAGAAAAGATTAATGAAGATTATAATATAATGAGAATATGAAAAGAGAAATTATAAATATAATGTGTGATTATTGCGCGGACGGGATATGGTGGAATGGTTATGCGACAAAAGCTGGATCAAAGAAATTGCCATATAGTTTAAGATTGTTAAAAAGAAGATTAGACAATTGGCAATTAAAATATGAAAGAATGTACAAACATGAGTACTCAAGATATGAATTAAAATATGAGATTTTAAGTAAAGCACATAGAAAATTTGTAGAAGAGGGAAGAGAAATAGCTAAAAGAGTAAGAAAACAAAGCCCAGTGTTAAAATTTAAAGTAACATATTTTAATGAAGCTACGTTAGATAGAGAGAACATAAAGAAAGGAAGGTTAAATTGAAAATAGTAAATGATATAACATTAAAAATAATAGCAGTAGGATTGAGTGTAATAACAATAGTTTTTGTAATAAATTCACCAATAGAAGCAATGGTATTTCTAAATAGCCCTTTAACATTGGGGAGTATGCTATTAGGTATATTGAGTTTATTATTTATAATGGCAACAATAATATCTCCAATAAAAGGAACAGATTTCATTAAGTTATACATAATTCTATTAATAACACTTGCTTTAAGTTTTAAGTTATTTACAATGAATGAAGAAGAATTAAGTAATGAAGATTATAAAAAAGTTATAAGTAAAATAGAAAAGAATAAGTTATATAAAGAAGTTTTTAAAGAAAATAAAATAGATATTCCTATAAGATATAAAGATATAAATTTAAATTGGGATAAAAAAGAGAAGGATAAGTCAAAAAAAGAAATTTATAGAAAATTAAAAGAATTAAAGGATCAAAAATGAAAGATCATATAAATTATATAATAGGTGAAATTGCTGCATTAAAAAAACATATAAAAAAGAATAAAGACGATACGTATTCTATAGCAAAGAAAGTAGGGTTAGAAGACGAATTAAAAAGGTTGAATAAAAATGAAAAAAGACACTAGATTAAAAATAGAAAATTTTATGATATTAGAAGGAGATAAACCTGAAGAGGAAAGCTTACGGTTGAGGTATGTGAAGAAAATAGGTGATATAAAAATAGATTATGTAGAACAGGGATTTTCAAATATTCTAAAAATAGAGAGAAATGGAAAAACAATATACCAAGACGGAGAGTTTGATAATCAATTTTCAAAAAGTATATCAAAATTAGAAGAAAGAAAAATATCAGAAAGATATATGCCAGGCTATGATTTAGAAATAGAAGTGAGAGTAAAGAAAATAGATTATATGAAAGAAGAAGATCTAGAAGAAATAGAAGCTGCAATATACTAAAATATATAGATAAGAAGCTTAGTAACTACATGAAAAATTAAAGGATCCAAAAAAAGTAAGGAAGATTGGTACAAATATTTGGCGCCTATGGAATATTGATAGCGGCGTTGTGGTTAAAAAAAGGGATAACAAAAAAGTTAAAAAGATAGACAAGGTTAATTGTCTATCATTCCACCAGCGTAACCACGAGTTGGAACACCGAAAGCATTAGATACTTTATATTCAGAAAAAGAAGAATCATTTAAGAAATTAGAAACTTGAGAATCAGAGAGACCCAAAAGCATTAATTTATCTTGACCATATTTTTCATTTTTAGTTTTAACAGCAATAGCTTTATTATTAAAAAGAGAAATTTCTCTGAGAAGAATATATTCCAGAGAATAACCAATACCAAGATCAATTGAAGTTAAATCAATAATATCATTTTCTTTTTCTAAACAAGAGATAAAGAAGTCAGATAAAGTAGAAATAAGTTCATTAGAGGCAGAGTATTTAATAGAAATAGCTGTCATTTGTTCTCTATGAATATCATTACGATTAACACCAAGGCAAAGATTTTTATAAGCGTCAGCTAAACAGTGATCAATAGCAGCAATAGTAGTGATATGGTTAGGGATTATAATCGCATAATCAGAGAAATTAAGAAGCCACTGATCATTATGAAAATAAAAATCTTGAGAAGGAAGAATATCAAAAGTGATTGATAAACTTAAATCAAAAGAGGCAACAGGATCACTAAGAACAATTAATTTAAAAAGCTGACCAATAGAGGCAGCTTCAAGAAAGTCATTGTAGTCAAAAGAGTATCCGTAATCATGAGATCTATGGTGATCTATAAAAATAGAATTACCAGAGAAATCAACATGTTCGCATTCAATAAAAATAACATTATCAAAAGAAGATAAATCATTATTAGCAGAATAAGCATTAGTTGGGTTACAAAGAGTTCCGTCTACAGTAGCGTAAGCGAAATTATAACCAACAGTATTAAGTATTTGTTCAATACCAACAGTTTCAGGATCTTTTGCACCGATAAGGATTAAAGTATTCTGATTAGAACCAAGACAAGAAGCCTTAGAGTGAGTAAAATTTTTCATTTTAAAGCTCCATTTCTTAATTAAAAGATTAAATTTATAAGGTGTAATAATAAAGAGTATAAATTTAAAAGTTAGAAGTAATAAGAATTTGATAATTTAGGATAAAAAAGAAAGATTCTTTATATAATTAAAAGAAAAAGAGGTAAAAATGTTAATTATTTCAATAATAGTATCATTACTGGCATATTTATCTCAATTGTATAAAATAAAGAAAGAGGGGTTTTCAGACGGGATATCAGAGAATGCGTTTATAATTGCTTTGATAATAAATTCAATAATGTTTTATAAAAGTGAAGCAGCTGGAATATATTATTTAAGTGCTCAGGGAATAATAATGTCTTTAATAACATTATGGTATATAAAAAAGAAGAGATCTAAAGGATATAAAAATGTAGAGAATAAAATAGATTTTGGAATTGCAGTAACTGCAGCGCTATTCATGGTATTTGGATTTTCACAACTAATAAAATCAATAAAATATAAAGGGGTCCCAAATATAAGTATATTAACATTTACATTATGGACAAGTTCACATATAATGACATATGTCATAGCTGAATCAAATGAAATAAAGATAGCAGCGCTAATATCAATAGGGTTAAATAGTTTAATTTTAATAGATTTAATATATAAAAATAGAAGAGTGAAAAGATTGATTACTAAATAAGTTCTAAACTAGTCGCCACCTGGCTGCACTATAGATAGGGAAATGAACCCACTGCTAGTTTAATCAGTTCTGGAAGGCTTTCTGTCTGGCTCTACTTCCTGTCCCGAGGGCAATCACCTTGAACTTAAGACAAAAGTCATTTTGCAAATAAATATACAAAAAGTCATTTTGAATAGTTAATTATACAAGAATAAACTTAAAACTAAATTAAATATCAGAAATAATACTCATTCGAATAAGATCTTTCAATATTTTTTTATTACAGTTAGCCTTAACAAATAGTCTAAAGTCTTCATTTTGAAAACGATCAGAAAAAATATCAACTAAAATATGAGCAGGAATACTTCCAAAAGGAATTAATCCAGATTCAGTAGTAACGAGAAAAGCTCTAGTTCTATAACCAAAAGAATAACCAGGTTCAGAAAGGATATTAAACGTTTCAGCTGGTGTCTTAAAAGAAAAAGCTGAGGCAGAATAAGAACCTTTAGAATTTTTATCGGCAAAAGCGAATAAAGTACTCATTTTAATAAACCTTAAAAGAGCTAACTGAAGACTCATGAGCAGTTGGCGTTGAAATAAATAACATATTATCACCTTTTTTAAATCGGAAGAGATCTTTTTGATCAGAATCTCTTATTTGATAAGAATTGGAGTTAATAAAGATAACCTCAACATTAAAAGCTTCAATTAAAATTTGATTAGTAGAACTTTTTAAAACAATATCCTGATTTGACACATAAAATCCTTTATTTAAATATAAATAGATTATACAGGAAAAAAGCTTAAAAGGAAATAAATGTTAAGAAGTGGTGCACCCACATGAATTCGAATCATGGGCCACCTCATTAAAAGTGAGGTGCTCTACCAGCTGAGCTATAGGTGCATATTAAGAAGTTTGGTCCCCATAACTGGACTCGAACCAGTGACATGCGAGGTTAAAGGTCGCTGCTCTGCCAACTGAGCTATACGGGGATAAGATACAAAAGGGAACGCGCTGCGTTCATTACTAAAGAAACTGGATAGCTAAGGGTCAAGACCTTATTAACTTCTAACTTTTGATAGGTGAATTATAGCAAAGAGAGACTTAAATTAATATTAATTAGAAAGTTAAAATGAACTTTTAATTTAGAAAAATTACTATTACATAAAACTCATTAAATATTAAGGTATTTAATTTGAATTTAAATAAAAAAGGTTTGTTTATGTTAAGAAGGTTAAAAAAGTTTTTAAATTTCAAGATTATTGGGATATTAGAAATAAAGGTAGAGGAAGGATATCCTCCAAATGAGAAGCAGCTAATTTTTATGAATAAGGTAATACTTAGACATGGTTGGATTAATGCTTTTTTAAATCTAAAGATTGGTATTTTTATAAAAGTTTATAAAAGTTATTTAATAAGCACTTATAAATGGTATTTTGAAGGATCTGCACCGTTTCATGCGGCGTATATTTTAAGAAATGCAGGGTTATGTTATACAGAAAAAGAAAAAGTTGTATTAACTGCATGGTTACTATCTGAAAATAGAAACGTACCAGTACATATGCAATCTAAATAAAAGGAAGCAAAATGAAAGTGATAATAGCAAATCAAAGAAAAGTGAAGATTAAATTCAAAAAAGCTAAAAAAATGTTAGATAAAAATCTAATATATCATTCAGTAAATGAATTAGATCCAAGTGAAGAGAATACTCGTTTACTAAAAAGAACAAAAGCTATTGCTATAGAAGGATACTCAGTATCTGGATATGACAGAATTGAATTAAAGATTAAGAATTTCATTGAAATAAATGGACAACTTAAGAAAGGTTATACCGTTTATGGTGTACAATGTAGATTATCAAGTGAAGTTTATGAATTTGAATTTAAAACTTGGAAAGAAACTAAAGAATATATAAATAAAATATTCTTTACAACAGAATTATTTGCATAAAAAGGAAAAGAAATGAAAGTAAATGTAAAAACAAGCACAGGTAAAGCAAATAAAGATATGGAGATTCATAAGCTTTATAAAAATTACAATGTATTTTACGATTTAGGAAATTCAATTGCAGCTGGTAAAATAGTTAAGGTTGGAGAAAATCATATAATTGAATGGGAAGATATCCCAGATCAAACAGTAATTGAAAAATTATTTAATGACGACGGTGTCATAAGAGATATTTCAATGAGATCAAAATTATTTTTTCAAGCAAAAAGTAGTAATATAGAACTTGAGAGAGTAATAAAAAGATTATCAGAACTTGAAATTTTAAAATCAGAGGAATCAAAGTCTCTTTTTAAAAAGTTAGAAAAAATAACAGATAAGTTAGAGAAGTTATCTAAAGCAACAAAATCTGGATTACTTTTACCAAGTGCATTAGGAAAAATGATTGAAAAAGATTCTGGATTATATGTATCAGAGGTTCAATTAGAAGGAAACACAATTGTATTTTGGTTAGAAGATCCAGGTGAATGGGAACAAAATGAGGAATCAATAGAAGAAGAAGAGGTTTTAACAAATGATTCTCAAAAAGAAATAGAGCAAAAGATATTGAAATTATCAGAGCAACTATATAATTTTGAAATTGAAGATTATCATTTAGCGACAGTTAAATGTACAATTCAAGTAAGAAGTTAATTGTGGAAGATTTAAAAGATATAGGAATGTATGTAGGTAAAAATAGATATGAGTCTATTAAGTTTATATTATTCAGCTCTATGATTTTATATGTCATATATACAGTGACTGATATAGTGTCTCATACAGCAGCTGCAGGGAAAACATTTTAAGGAAAATAAAATGGAAAATAGAATAATGATAAATGAAGGCTTATTCGAAGTTGGAACATATGGTAAATATACACATAGAGGAGAAATTCTTCACATGTGTGATAGTTATGCGTATGGTAATTCAGAAGAAGAAGTAAGAGAAATTTTAATGAAACATTTGAAAGGTAAATAATGTTTAAAATATATAAGCCAAACAAAAATAAACTTAGCAAAAAAGTAATTAGAGCGAAAGCAAAAAGATTATTAGCTGAGCTATATGGAAAAAGGAAATAAAATGAAAATTTTATATGAAATAGTTGAAGGTAGAGGTTGTATATATTCAGTGTTAAATACAAGAGGAAGGTCAGATATTCACAGAGAAATGGGGTTATCTTATTCAACATGGAAAAACACAAAAGGAACAACAGCAATGTGTCTTATTTATAGAGCTCCAACGAGTGATAGACAATATAGATCTTTAAATAGATTTTTAAATAAAATAGAAAAAGAAGTTTCAAGCTTTAAGACAGTAAAGATTTTAAATGAAGACGTAGATAGGCCAGATAAAGAATTTAATCTGAAGCCTGAGTTGCAGGAGTATATTTAATGGAAAAGTTTAGAATTACAAAAATGGGTGATTTTTTCTACCCGGAAATAAAAACAAAAGGTTTTAAGATTTTAGAAAAGCTTTTTGGAAATGAAAAATGGGAGAGAATAGGTAAACATACACATGGATTTGGAATTTATAATGATTATAATCATGGCTGGGAAACAAGAGACGAAGCTAATGAGATAATAGAAGGATATAAGTTATGGATTTCTAGATTGTCAAAAAAAACATATGAATACTTGGATTAAAATCCAAGTATTGAATCTAATATAGATTTAAAATTAGTGAATATTATTTATAAAAGTACATTCAGGAAGAAAGGAATTTTCAACTTCACCATTTTTAATACGAGAAGCCTCAGCCTCACAAGATTCTAAATCATAAAATAATAAATAAGGATAGCCAGCGCCAGCGAACGAAAAACTATTGATTACATTACCATGGTTAAGCATTAGTTCATTTTCAATACGACGCTTTTCTTTAAAATCTATTTGCATTCCAGTCCGCGCGAGTTCTGAAGGATCAAAATTTCTAACAAGAAAATTATCAGAATCAAGAATTAAAGAAGATTGTTTAAATCCTAAATATTCAGATTCATTATGGATAAAAACAATATCAGAATCACCAGAAATAATTTCACAAGAAACATTATTAGCTAAAGGTAATTTATAAGAATAATCAGAAGTATCCATATATCCCATAAATTCCCAAGGCACGTCATTTAAATTAGTAAGACAAGAATGTATATCAAATACGGTGGGATTAATAGATCTGTTATAAGCAATATCACCACTAACAGGGTTAATTATTCTTTTAATAGGATTAATAGAGCAGCCAGAGAAGAATATAGAGAAAAATAATGTTATAAAAAGTATTAGTTTCATAATAAAAGATCCAATCCAAATTTAGATTCCATAGCAAGTAAAGCCTCAGCATTACCAATTGCGTCGTCTAAAGCATTGTGAGTATGTTTTGTTTTACGTAAAAATTTGAAATTAGCTTTCATATTTTTTTGAATACCTTTAAACATTGATCCAATATCTTCAGAAGAATGACCAAATGGGTTAGTTCCTTGAAAAGTAAGAAAGTACCAATTAATCCAGGACGCGTCAAAACCAGAGTTATCAGACATTAGTTTAAATCTTTCATTTTTTTTAGAAGATAAGCTATCAAGCCATTTTTTAAAGTCAGCCATAACAATGGCAGCTTCTGGAAATTGAAGAGTTTCTTCACGAGAGAAGCCGGATACAGCCAAAGCCTCAGGGACAAAGTTATTTCCAATAGGCTTCATATTGCTATAGAAAGTTTTTTCAAGCTTTCGTCCTTTGTCTAAAACAACCGCGCCAAAAGAAATCATAGAATGAGTGCCTAAAATAGCTCCGTCAGCTTCAATATCAATTATAATTTTAATCATA
>Ga0256838_1000914_pt1 | contig 15186 bp, 13 predicted proteins | sample 4571419metaG_FD_185978 | JGI IMG/M metagenome (GOLD analysis project Ga0256838, IMG submission 185978) | Hydrothermal vent microbial communities from Guaymas Basin, Mexico - 4571-419 | ecosystem: Environmental > Aquatic > Marine > Hydrothermal vents | place: Mexico: Guaymas Basin | collected...
CGTTGCCCTTGCTCTTGCTCATCTTGGTGCCTTCGAGCGTTCCGAAGCCGTTGACGGCTATTCCCTTCGGCCAGTGCTCCTTCCTGAAAATCGCCGTGTGGTTGAAGATGAAGAACGTCAGGTGGTTCGGGATGAGGTCTTTGGCAGAGCAGCGCCAGTCGAGCGGGTACCAGTACTCGAACTCCTCCTTCATCTCGTGGATCGTCTCGGCCGGGATTCCGGTCTTTTCGGCCAGCTCCCTCTCCTTCTCCTCGCTGAACTCCTCCAGGAACAGGTAGTCAAAGAACTCCCTCGTGAGCTTCTCGGGGTCGAGCCTGCCCTCTTCGCGGAGCCTGTTCATGTGCCTGCTTATCGTGTAGTAGGCCATGTAGATGGTGGAGTCGCTCAGGCTCTCGATGACCCAGTCGGGGTCCCACGGGAGCGGCGTTCCAAGGCCGACCTTCCTCGCGCAGGCCTTCTTGTCGAGCCAGCCTATCACCGCCTCGAACTGGGCCCTTCTGCTCTCGGGGTAGATCGTCATCTCCGCCAGCGCTTCCCTCGCCTTCTCCTTCCACTCAGGGTTGCCGTAGTCTATGAACCACTGGTCGTGGATTATCTTGATGACCGCCTGGTTGCCGAAGCGGCTTATCACCGGCTTCTCGGCGAACTCGTACATTATCTCGGCTATGCCCTTCTCCTGGAGCTCCTTGGCTATGAGGTCTTTGGCCTCCTGGACGGGCTTGCCGGCGTAGGGCTCTATCTTAAAGACTCCCTTGTGGTACTCGGCCTTGTAGATGTTCTTGGTGGCCTCTTCGAGCTTCTCAACGTCCTTCTGGCTCTTAACGCCGAGCCTCTCAGCCTCTTCAACCGCCGGGAAGTCGCCGTAGCCCTCGAGCTTGATCAGCGAGATGTAGCTTATCTCCTCAAGGACGCGCGGGTCGATGTCGTATTTGAGCAGGATTTCGGTCTCCTTTTTGAGGTCTTCAAGGGCCACGTGGTCGAAGGGAGCGTGGGCCGGAACGCTCATAACCACGCCGGTTGCGTTGTCTGGATCAACGAACTCCGCCGGCAGGATGATGACCTCGTCGCCGGTGACAGGGTTCCTCACGTATTTGCCTATCAGCCTCTCGCCCTTAAACTCCTCCAGAACCTCAATCTCCCTGTCCTGGAAGGAGAGCTTATATGCTGCCTCTTTGCTGATTATCCACGTCTCCACCTTCTCGCCGCGCTTGACCTTCGCCTTAACGTAGGTTGCCTCGGGGTTCAGCCACATGTTGGTGACGCCGTAAACCGTCTCCGGCCTCAGCGTCGCCGCTGGAAGGTAGATTTCCTCGCCGTTTTCCTCGAGGATGAACTTGATGATGACGTAGTCGAGTATCTGAACGTCTTCCCCTTCCATTATGTCGTGGTCTCCGAGGGGCGTTCCGACGACCGGGTCCCACCTGACCCTGTGGGCACCCTTAACGACCAGCCCCTTGTCCTTGAGCGTCCAGAACTGCCACTCTATGAACTTGCTGAACGGCGGGAAGAGGCTCGTCGTGTGGAACTCGCGCGTCCAGTCAACCGAGAAGCCGGCCCTGATGAAGGTCTCCTTCGCGGCCTTCATGAAGTACTTGACGATTTCTTTCGGGTCCTCGAACTTCCAGAGAATATCCTCGGGCACCTTGTAGACGTCGCGGTAGATGTGTATCGTCTTTGGGTCGCGGTGCTTTATCCTCTCGGCGATTCCGACTATCGGCGCGCCGGTGATGTGCCACGCCATCGGGAAGAGAACGTTGTAGCCCTGCATTCTTTTAAAGCGTGCTATGACGTCGGGAATCGTGTAGGTCCTCGCGTGGCCGACGTGGAGGTGCCCCGAGAGGTACGGGAAGGCGACCGTGATGTAGAACTTCTTCTCCTTCGGTTTCTCATTCGCCTTTGGCTCGAAGGCCTTCTCTTCCAGCCAGCGCTTCTGCCACTTTTCCTCAATGGCCTTGAAGTTAAGCTCAGCCATACCTAAAACCTCCTTCAGCTTCTATTTTCAACACTGGGAATCCAGATGGAACTCCAAAAGAGCGAGATTCAGGAATAGGGGGGTTATCGGGGAAATCAGTTACCGGTGCGATTTGAACGGCGGAGAAGACACTCCCCCCTCATTGGCATCGGAGCGAGTAGGATTCCTGATATTTAAATCTTTTGGAATCCCGTGGCGATGACTTGCCAACCGCGGCATGGGGGATATCCATGGAAAAGCAAAAATAAACGTTCAGGTCTCACGGGATGCCCTCAGAGCAGGATAAGCTCCCTCTCCGCCCTTGTCAGCCTCTTTCCTCTCCCATCTATCACTGCCACGTCGTCCTCTATCCTCACGCCACCGAGGCCGGGGACGTATATGCCCGGCTCTATCGTGAAGGTCATGCCGTCCTCTAGGGTTACCTCGCCGTCGGGGCCGATGAACGGCTCCTCATGGACGTCCAGTCCAAGGCCGTGTCCCGTCCTGTGGGTGAAGTACTCGCCGTAGCCTGCCGCGGAGATTACCTCCCTCGCGGCAGCGTCGACGTCCTTCGCCTTTACCCCTGCCCTGGCTGCCCTGTACGCTTTCTCCTGTGCCTCCTTGACGACCTCGTATATCTCTATCAGCTCTTCGTTTGGCTTTCCGAGCGCTATCGTCCGCGTTATGTCCGAGCAGTAACCCCTCCACCTCGCCCCGTAGTCCAGAATAACGAGGTCGCCCTTCCTCAGACGCCTGTTCCCGGGCGCATGGTGGGGGTTGGCGGCGTTCTCCCCGGAGGCCACTATTGGCTCGAAGGATATCCCGTCGGAGAGCTCCCTTATCCTGAGCTCTATCTTCAAAGCCAGCTCGCTCTCGCGCATCCCGAGCAGGTCCCAGCTTAAGAGCTCTTCAAAGACCCTGTCGACGACTTTAGCCGCGTGCTTCATGTAGTCAATTTCCTTCGCGTCCTTCCTCATCCTCAGCTCCCTGATGACTGAGCTGAGCGGATGGAACTCGAACCCCCTGTTGCCGACGCGGAAGATGTTGATGAGCCAGTCGGCGCGCATCGTGTCCTCTATGAGGAGCCTCCCGCCCGACAGGTGGAACTCCGCCAGGATCCAGGCGAGCTTGTCGTAGGGGTTCTCCCCGTCGCGCCAGAACGTCACCGGGAAGTTCCTGACCACGTTCTCGTAGAGGCTCGGGGCCAGGAGCCGGTAGTCGCCGTCGGCGCTCACAACCAGAACTGTGAGTCTCTCACCAGCCTCGTGGATGTGCAGTCCGGTGAGGTAGTAGAGGTTCGTCCCGGGGCTTATTAGAGCACCGTCGAAGTTTTTCTCCTTCATGAGGGATACGAGTTTTTGAAGGCGCATGTGCTTCACCGTATCGACTACTCCGCAACCCTTAAAAACTCAACCTCCAACCTCGACCGACTAGGCGGGGTCAACCCGCGGGATGTTCCCGTAAGGGAGAACCACAAACATGGAAGGGGTGAACGAGATGGGAATGTACAAGTACATTAGGGAAGCCTGGAAGAGCCCGAAGAAGAGCTACGTTGGGGACCTTCTCAAGGTCAGGATGATAAAGTGGCGCCGTGAGCCGGTCGTCGTCCGCGCCGAGAGGCCGACCAGGCTCGACAGGGCCAGGAGCCTCGGCTACCAGGCCAAGCAGGGCTACGTTATCGTCCGCGTTCGCGTCAGGAAGGGCGGAAGGAAGAGGCCCAGGTGGAAGGGCGGAAGGAAGCCAAGCAAGATGGGTATGGTCAAGTACTCGCCAAAGAAGAGCCTCCAGTGGATAGCCGAGGAGAAGGCCGCTCGCAAGTTCCCGAACCTTGAGGTCCTTAACTCCTACTGGGTCGGCGAGGACGGAATGTACAAGTGGTTTGAGGTCATAATGGTCGACCCGCACCACCCGGTCATCAAGGCCGACCCCAAGATCAACTGGATCACCGGCAAGGCCCACAAGGGTCGCGTCTTCCGCGGACTCACCAGCGCCGGCAGGAAGAGCCGCGGCCTTAGGAACAAGGGTAAGGGCGCCGAGAAGATCAGGCCCAGCATAAGGGCCAACAAGGGCAAGGGCAAGTGATGCCCTTCTGTTCTTTTGTTCATTATTGCATTACATTGATGAGAATCCAGTTCAGCTTTGTGAGTTGCTGTGGGGACTCTCTTTTCCTTAATGCTCTTTAAATGGTTTATCTGTAAGGCACTGCCCATCCGCTGGGATATTTACTTCCTTCGTGAGGGAAAGTTTATAAGGAATTATGTAATATAACTATGACGTTTGCTAGATTTAATTAGGTATCCGGGCGTCAAAATGTATGGGGTGGACAAATGCCCGCTGTGGGCTGTTCGCACCTTATAAATTCGCCGGCCAGTATTTCGCAAAGTCCTGGGAGGGAATAACGTGAGAGGAAGAGCCTCTATCTTTGTTCTTTTTGTTGTTATGATTTTAACCACTACATATTCAGATACATATTCAGACAATGCGCTCGCTCAAAACTGGACGCTCGGAGATGCCGTGATTTCAGAGGGGGGAATGTACGCTCTAACAGAGAACGGCACCATAGTAAAGATGACCCTTACAGGGGTTTCCGAATGGACCATCAAAATCCAAGACAGAATTCATATTCTTAATCTTGTCCCGGCCAGTGATGGAGTTCTTCTTGTGGGTGATGAAGTTTTAGCCAAGTTCAGTAGGGATGGGAACCTCATCTGGGCAAAAAACATGAGTGTGAATGATGCAACGGTTCTGCCAGATGGAAACGTTGCGTTTGCCAGTGGAAGGGTCGTTGGGGTTCTGGACTCAAACGGGAACGTTCTCTGGACCGGCCGGCTTACACTGGGGCAAATCAACGAATCATTGTCCAGTGGAAGTGTACAACTAACCACCATAACATACATTGAGAAGATAATCATCGTAGCGGGAACCGCCAGTTTTTCCGAAGACCCCAGGTCTCACATTATCCTAGCGGCGATTTCGTTAAACAGGACTCTGAACTGGACCAAAGTCCTCAACACAGGTTATTATGATAGGCCTGAGGAATCGTCACCATTGGGAGGTTATGCCGTCGTTGCAGGCGCTTACGGTGGTGGAAGCGATGCACCGTGGATATCTGATTACTTTGTCCTGAAAGTCTCTCCATACGGCGAAATTAAGTGGTTTAATTCCTACCAATGTCCCCGCGAGGAAGACTGGGACGACTTCTGGAGTATAAAAGTACTGGGTGTATCCTGTAACGAAAAGATGTGCGCTCTAGGAACCACGACGGGGGCTTTGTCATTGATGAAAATGGAACCCCCTTAGCGTATCTCAATACTACCGGGAAGGTCGTAGAAATCGTTGATGGCTCCTTACGTGTTCTCTCAAACGGGACGCTACTTAAAATTAATCCTGAACAGAATGCCGAAGCAGGAAAGTGTTACAGGGGGCGGGTACCTCTCAGTGAGATGCCGGTTCAAGTGGAAATTCGCCCTGCGGATTTCAGTGCACCAGACGTCCCTGTGAACATGCCGGCAGTGCAGAGAACGGACGGTTCTGGTGAAGAACATTCCGGATTTAAACCCCGATCCGAGAAACGGTGGAACAATGGAGAATACGTGGGTATTGCGCTCTTAATTGCTGTAGTACTTGTGGTCACTCTAATGTTGGCCAAACGCGAGTCGTAGAGGGGATTGTATGGAATGCGAGAGGCATCACTTTTTTAGCATTCTCTTTGGCATCTTTAATCGTTTTCGGTTTTCAGACTAAATAACGGTGCTTTTACAATTTATGTTCTCTATTCTTCTTCCGAACTTTCGAGCTTTATCCTTTTGATTCCAACCCTGTCGAAGGCCTTGTCCGAGCTGATTATCGTTCCCCCACAGTGGGCGGCCTGAAAGGCATCGAAGGGGTTGAGGTTGTGCTCCTTCATGTAGTACGCCGCCCTCAGGTAGAGGTCGTCTTCTATTCCGGTTATGGCCATCACCGCGGCGGTGATCCTTACCGGGTCAAGATTGAACCTTCTGGCGAGGAGAAGGAGCTCTATGAAGGTTGTTTCTGAGGTAGTGATGTCTCCCCTATACCTCTCGTAGATTCTCTTGGCGTTGTCCTTAAGCCAGTCGTTGGGCTTCAGCAGGGCGAGGAAGAAATCGGTATCGGCGTAGACCATATTACTCACCTGCGAGCTTTTCGGCTTCCTTTATTATCTCCCTCTTTAGCTCTTCGAGTGTTAAGTTGGGGAGCTTCTTCCCCAGTTCTTCGAGCTCCTTTAGGGGATCCTCCGGCTTGGGGATTATGAGGATACAGTCCTCGACCCGAACGAGATAGACTTCCTGAGAAAGGTTCTTTCTCAGCTCTTTGGGGAGGTACAACCTTCCCTTCGAATCCACTTTTGCCAGCATTTTTCCCACCAGTATCATTTTAGTGGGACAAGTTTATAACTGTTGCCCAACAATTCTGTGGGTTACCTTTTAAAGCACGGCATCGAATCAACCCCGGTGAGAGCGATGGCAAAGATACGGGCGCATCACGTCAGGATTACCACGTTCATCCACGCCACCGAGGACGAGGACAAGGTTCTCGAGGCGATATCTACCTTCATCCCCGGGGAGATAGACGAGGAAGACATTATATTCGACATAGACGAGACTACGGGTTTCTTCGGAAACCCCATCAAGGTCGTCAACGTGGAGATAAAGCGGAGCAGGGCCGTCAGGAAGTTCATCGACCACTTCAAGGAGCTGCTGAGCGAGGAGGACAGGCGCTACCTCCTGGACCACCTTGATGAGAAGGTCGACGAGGAGGGAACGCTATACGTCCGCTTCAACAAGCAGAAGGCCTACCTCGGAGAGCCGGAGATAGACGAGGGCGGCGACACCATCCAGGTCAAGATAAAGGTCAAGGCCTTTCCAATGAGGAAGGAAGCGGTCGTTAAAGCCGTTAGGGAGTGGCTGGAGGAATGAGCGAGGAGGTCTCCTTCTCAAGGGACTACTTCGTTGAGATGGATGTAAGGAGCGAGGAAGCCTACGATTTGGCCGAAAAGTGGTTCGACGAGGTTGTCTTCACAAAAAAGCTCACCCTCGAAGGCTCTCCGAACTGGGCCGAGCTCAAGGAAGAACTCAGAGAGCTTCGCGAGAGATATGGAAGGGTTGCACTGCTCATAGTCACCAAAAAGCCGAGCCTCATCCGGGAGGTGAAGAACCGCAATTTAAAGGCCCTTCTCTACGTCCAGGGCGGCGACATGAGGGTCAACCGCTTCGCCCTTGAGGCCGGCGTTGATGCACTCATAAGCCCATGGCTGGGGAGGAAGGACCCGGGCTTCGACCACGTTCTGGCGAAGATAGCGGCCAAGAAGGGGGTCGCGATAGGGTTTTCACTCTCCCCGCTCCTCTCTGCCAGCCCCTACGAGAGGGTTCAGATACTCCGCTTCATGACCAAGACCTGGCAGCTCGTTGACAAGTACTCGGTTCCGAGGTTCATCACGAGCTCGGCTGAGACTAAATGGGATGTCCGCGGGCCGAGGGACTTGATGAGCCTTGGTATAAACATCGGCATGGAGATGCCAAAGGCGAGGGCTAGTCTGAACTTCTATCCGAGGGGGATTTTGAAAAAAGTTTGAGGGATTCAGCCCTCAAGCGCCGGAAAGTGCTCCGGTTCGCAGTCTTCGAGCTTCCATTGAGGTAGCTCTCGTAGCCCTGCAAGTCAAACAAACGGAGGCCGCTGAGGTTGGATAGAATTACTTTCTCTTCCCGAGTAGGGAACTCGGATTGTCTTAAGTTTTCTTTAGTCGTTTCATTGACGACAGGACGGCATTCACTCCCTCAACGTCCCCTTTAACTGCCACGGTGACGAAGTATCCATCGCGTTCGAGGCAAACGGAAGTCGTTTCGTCGGATGTGTCGAGCAGGTAGCGGGCGTAGTCGCACTGCCAGCGGACCCCGTACACGAGAAGGCTCACGCTGACGTTCTTCTTTCCCACAGATACCAAAACCTCCTTTCCAGCGAGGGACCATAGAAAAGGCTCCTTTGGGGATTTTATGACAAAGCTCCCGTTGAGCTCCTTAATTACGGAGTTAAGCACCTCTTCAGGCGTTGGCTCGTGGACTTCGCGGGCGTTTTTAATTCCACAGGGCGAAATTTTCTCCACGGAGTTTCTTACTTTTTTGGTTTCTCCACTTATAACGAGGATTTCCTTACCCCTCAGGGAAACATAATGTGCCTTTTTATCCCTCCTCCAGAGAGACCACCTGCAGTCCCCGCTTTCTCCTTCCGCCCGCTTGACGTATCCTGTTCCCTTGAGCTCGATTTCTATGGCTTTGTAGGTGTTTTTAACCCACTCATTGGGCCAGTTAGATGGTAGAAACCTTCCAACTCTGACGCTCCCGCTCGAGCTCCAGTTGAAGCGGTATTCTCTAAAAGTCGGCGGCTCGCTGGCGTTCCAGAGGTAGTCGTCGTGCCATCGGAGTGCAAATCCCTTGACGCCCCTGCAGGGACCCCTTGCCGAGAGAACGGCGAAGCCACCGCCGAGAATTTTCGTCTCTGCAAGGTAGATGCATTCCCCCTCCTTAGCGAAGAGGGCATCTCCTATGATGTGAGAGTACGTCCCGTAGTCCTCCACGAGCTTGAGGTAGCCCTCCGATTCGACGCGTTCCGTGGCCTCGCGGTAGGCGTTATCAGCTTTCCCACGTGGTTCATGGAGGGTTACATAACGGCCGAGGACGGGAAGTCTGACCCTTGAGGACCTCCAGGCGACCCCGCTGATGCTGATCGTTGAGTCTGCAAAGGGCTTGTTACACGAGTAAGCGAGCTCCGCACCGCTCAGTGGCCAGGTATTGCCCTCTCTCCCCTCACAACCCATAGCAAAGTGAAGACCGAACTCAACGTTCGGGCCCATCACGGGGGGTGAGGCTAGCAGAACCATCAAAACGAACGAGACTGCAAAAAACGGCACGAGCATGCGGGGCCGTTTCGTGTAATACTCCCGGAAAACGATCGGGGGTATGATAGCCGCGGAGATAAAGAGGAGGACCCCGAGGAAGTGGTTGAGCTGGATAAGCATCCACGCGAGGAAAGAGAGCAACGCCGAGATGGCGATGGAGACGGCCAGTTTGCCCGTCATGTTCCTCCATACTCTCTACGTCGTAGAAGGTTATAAGGTTTACCTTTTCTCTTTTGAAAGCCTCGCCGTTCACGGCGGGGATGCAGTAATTGAGGGTTTGACCATTTTAAGCCGAAACCCTTTTAAGTCTTGTCAACGTAATAGAGCCTCGAAGAGGCCACCGAAAATAAACTCCACTTGAAGGGGTTTCGTTATTGCCTATCCGTCTGGATAGGCAACGCTGTAAGGCGTCCATATTCCACGCCACCCGGCGTGGCCGTAAAAACCTTGAAAGGTGGCCTCTGAACCATAACTCCAATCCGGGTTTGCCGGTAGGGGTAACGGGCCGGAGACCGGGCCTTCGGGCGAACCCGAAACTGGTGACGGGGGTAGGGGATGATTGCCCGTAAACCGAACCGCCCGTTAGCGAGGGGTTAAGCCGAACCCTCGCCCTTCAGGACGGAGAGGAGGTCAGAATCGCTTCAAATTATCCTGAAGCGTTTCCGGAAGGGTTATTAGTGGGAAGGGCGTAGGGGTTTTGATGCGCCATGCTCCGGCTTGAGGTCAACTGTGACGAGAGCGAGGGGGAGAGAGTCGAGGAGATCCTGAAGAAGTGGAACGTGCAGTTCTACGTCGAGAAGGCTCGGAGCAACGGGAAGGCAGTCCTGCGCTTCACCGCCCTTGTCCCCGAGTTCGTTATAAACGACATAGCAGACGACCTCATGAAGGCGATAGACCTTAGAAAGGGTCACTCCTCGATAACCTGGGCGTCGGTGAGCGGAAAGTCCGTCAAGTACTCCAGCTCCCTCAAGTCCCTTGCCAAGTACAAGCGCCGCTGGACTCTGGCGGCTATAGAAGGACTCATAGAGAACGCCAACAACCAGGCAAGGGTTGACCCGATCCAGCTCACCCTCGGCGCCGTTGCCTCGATTATAGCCCTCTTCGGCCTCATCAACGATAGCATAGTGATGATAATCTCGGCCATGCTCCTCTCACCGATCCTCGGCCCGCTCTACGGCTTCTCCCTCAACGTCGTCATGGGCAAGGGCAGGGACGCGGTGGATGCGGTTTACTCAATCCTCAAGCTCCTCGGGGTCATCTTCACCTCCGCCCTTCTTGTGGCCTTCCTCCTTAAGGCCCTGGGGACCATGCCGGCAGAGCCGACCCATGAGATACTCCTCCGCGGCCAGTCCGGCATCGTCTACATACTGCTGGCCGTCATCCTCGGCTACGCGGGGATAGTGGCGATAGTGAGCAGGATTCCGGAGATTCTGGCCGGCGTCTCAATAGCGGCGGCGCTGGTTCCGCCGACGACCGTGATAGGAATCTCCCTCGCGATGGGCTGGTGGGGAGTCTTTGAGGGCTCCCTCGTCCTCACCCTGGAGAACGTCCTCGGCCTGTTGAGCGGTTCCCTGTTAGGCCTCTACGTCCTCAACGTCTCCCCCAGGAGCTACTACGAGAAGAGGGCGGCGAAAATATATACGAAGAGGACGATGGCGGTGCTCGCGCTGATGGTTGGTATCCTCGTCCTGCTGGAGCTGCTAGTTTAGGCGACCTCCGTCTGCTCATAGACGGGCTTTCCCTGCCTGTGCTTGACCAGCAGGCTGTAGAAGAACTCCTTGAGGTCCGGGCTCATGTCGTCGTCGAGGAGCAGGTCCGCCCTCCCGGTGTAGTCCTTCTCGGCCTTCGTGATGAGGAGTGCGATAGCTGGCGTCAGTCCCTGGAGCAGTATCTTGACAAGCTCTGGCAGGGCCTCCTCGTCTATCTCCTCGTCTGCCTCGAGCCCGAGGTAGACGATGAATCCCTTCATCTGAACTGCGAGTATGAACTCGGTATCGCTCAGCTCGAAGAAGGAGAAGTTGTACGTCTTCGAATCGGCCCTCGCGAGGAGGACGCCCTTTATCGAGACCGTCACCGGCTCCTCGTCTATCTCGAAGAGGAGGTCCTTCGCGAGCTCGCTCTGGGCTATTGCGTAGAGTTCCTCCATCGACATGGGACTCCCTTCTCCGGGAGGGATAAAAGGGTTTCGTCACCTTTTTAACGATTGAAGCGAAGTTTATACGGTGGTGGCATGAAGATAACGCGCTTCGGCGTCTCCGTTCCAGACGAGCTCCTCGCGAAGTTCGACCGCATAATCGAGGAGAGGGGTTATGTGAACAGGAGTGAGGCGATAAGGGACCTCATGAGGGACTTCATAGTGAGGCACGAGTGGGAGGAAGGCGAGGGCGAGGTGGCCGGGACGATCACGATGCTCTACAACCACGATGAAGCGGAGGTTGTGAAGGAGCTCCTGGATTTACAGCACGAGTACCTGAGCGAGATCGTCTCAAGCATTCACGTCCACATGGACGAGCACAACTGCCTCGAGGTCATAATCGTCAAGGGTAATGCGAAGAGGATAAAGGAGATAGCGGACAGACTGCTCAGCCTGAAGGGCGTCAAACACGGCAAGCTCGTCATGACCGGAACCGGAAAGGAGCTCGTCTAGCGGGGGATGCTTATGAGGGTGCTGAGCTTCCTCACCTCTCTGCTCGTCGCTCTCTCGTTCCTCCTCCCCTGGCTCAGGCCGCCTTCCGGAGAACTGACGTTCCTCCACATCCTCAACGAGGTTGTAACTTCCCCGAACGGCTTCGAGGGGGCCTTCTGGTGGCTCAACCCGAGCAGCACGGGCTCAATATTCACCTACGTGGCCTTCTTCGCGGGCCTCTTCATGATACTCCTCGGCGTCTTCTTCGGCCTCCTCGGTGGAAGGCTCGGCCCCGGAATCGGCCTGGTCGGCATGCTCCTCTTCACCGTCATCGCGTGGTACTTCTACGGCGGGGGCTTTCTCGACATACTCGGCGAGGGCTACCTGCTGGCCCTTGGCTCCTTCGTGGCGGGCTTCCTCTTGGCGGGCGGGAAGTACCTCTAACCGACCACCTCAGCAACATCCCCGTTCCCGGGCGGCAGGACGGCCATGACGTCCTCTTCCCTCACCTTGTAGCCCCACTTCTCCAGGATGTGCCTGATTTTCTTGACGAGCTCGCTCTTCTTAAGTGAGCCGGGACGGATTACGATGTACCTGCCCGTGTGGGCCTTAATCGCTTCGACCGGCGCGCAGACGACGAACTCCTCCCCCTCATAGTTTATCACGCCGACGGCTAACTTGAGTGGAAGCCCGTGGAGCCAGTTCCTCTTGCCGTAGACCATGAAGGCGCCCTTTCCGAGGTACTCACCGCTCGGGGTCTGCTTCGTCACCTGGTTCGGGTAGGCCCAGTAAGCATCTTCGCTGTAAACGCCCCTGCTCCAGGCCTTGCTCATAGAAACCGCGAACTGGCAGGCCTCGAATATGGTCTTCTCCCCTGCCTTCTGGCCGTCCTTGATGACCACGTGGGGAGCGCCGTAAACGTCGGCGTGGCAGTAGAGGTCATTATCCGTCATGTGCTTCTTGATAAGGATTTCGTTCGTGCTCGCGTCCTTTCCTGCCAGGACGAGGAACCACTCGCTCGAAACGAACCAGCGGAACTTCTCGAACCACTTCTTCTTTCTCCGCTCGATTCTCTTGACGTTGAGTTCCTTCTTCATCTCCTCCTCGATGAGCTTCTCGACCTCGTCGAGCTTCCTCTTGGTGTCCTCGTAGGCCTTGAGCGCTCCCTCGTACTTGTGGCGGAACTTCTTGGCCTTCTCGTAGTAGAGCTCGGCGTTCTCGCCTATGCTCCTGTTGAGGTACAGCCTGACCTTCTTGCCCTCAAGCTCTATCGTTACCGCCTTCTCCTTGGGGTCGATGCCTTTCACCATGAGGGCCACCTTGTTCCTGGCCTTCTTGCCCTCCTCGATGCGCTTCTTGAACTCGTCCCAGCCGAGGGTTTCGGTTGCCTTCCTGAACTCCTCGAGGAGCCTCTCTATGAGGGCGTAGTTCGCGTAGATCAGGTCGCCTATCTCCTGGTTGGCCTTTGCCCCCTCCTCGAAGCCCTTCAGCATCTCCTCCTGCTTCTTCAGCGTCATGAGGAGCTGTCTTTTCTTTGCCTCAAGCCTCTTCGTCTGCTCCATCCTCGCCTTCTCGAGGGTTATTCTCCCGAAGTACTCGTCGAGGGCCTCGCTGAATGTGGTAAAATAGCGCTTCTCGAACCCTTCGTAGATTCTCAGCTCTATCGGAACGACGTCGTGCATATTGCCGTCTTTGTAAACTATGTTCGGCCTCGGCTCGTCGTTAAAGGTCTTGAGCATCGCATCATAAACCCTCAGGAGGTCGTCGTCGGTAAGCTCTTTGACCGGAGTTGTCTTCTCGAAGCCCGCCCTGATGGAAATCTCCTCCGCGTACATTCCACCCATGTTGAGCTTTCTCGCCAAAGCGCGGACGAGTTCCAGGCTCTCGTCCTCCCTCATCAGCTCCAGGAAGCGCTCCTTCGAGACCTCGAGCGGGTTCTCCCTGGCAGGGGGATACTGGTAGTCGGCCTTCGGCATTATCCTCCTGTCCTTGTACTCCTCGTAGCGTAGCGCCGCAACGATTCTGTTCTCCCCGTCCACGAGTATCACGTTTCCCCTCCGGAAGAGCTCGCCGATGAGGGTGTAGTCCCCGATTCTTACCTTCACTATCCTGTCGAAGCCGTGCTGCTCTATGGCGTCGATGAAGCCCCCGGAGAGGTGCTTCCTGAGGAGCATCGTGAAGCTCGACGGCTGTTTTGGGGCCTCCTTGACGTAGCTCGTGAGGTGGAACCTCTTTCCAGCCTGGAGGATTAAATCCGCCCTCCCCTCCTTCGTGCGGAGCTTTATCCTTATCTCGTCTCTATCGTGGTAGACCTTGTCAACGCGAGAGCCAACGAGCCACTGGAGCTCCCTCACCACGTAGCGGATATCCACACTGCTCATTTCCTCCTTCATTCTCTCACCCGCGGTTGGTAGTCCCTCAACCCTTTAAACCTAACCGGTGCCCGGAGATGTTCACGCGTCCAAAGGTGTTCCGGATAAGGTTATATACTCCAAGTGTCATAACACCCTCGGTGATACACAATGAAAGGCCACTTCACCTTCGTTCTCCACACTCACCTGCCCTACGTCAGGAAGCACGGCAGATGGCCCTTCGGCGAGGAGTGGCTCTACGAGGCCATGAGTGAAACTTACCTGCCCCTGCTCATGGAGTTCGAGAGGCTCAGCTCCTCCGGCGTCAGGTTCAACATCGTGGTGAACATCACGCCGGTTCTGGCAGAGCAGCTGGCGGACGAATACGTCAAGCGGGAATTCGAGCGCTATCTCGAAAGGAAGATAGAGAAAACCGAGGAAGACCTTAAATCCGGACAGTACGACGAAAAAGCCGTGATGGCATCGCTGGAGCACTTCAGGAAGGTTTACGACTACTGGAGGGCGATAAACGGGGATATAATCGGGAAGTTCCGCGAGCTCCAGGAGAGGGGATACGTCGAGATAATAACCTCCGCGGCCACCCACGGCTACCTGCCCCTCCTTGGAAGGGACGAGGCGATAAGGGCCCAGATAGCGAACGGCATAGCGACCTACGAGAAGCACTTCGGAAGGAGACCGAGGGGAATATGGCTCCCGGAGTGCGCCTACCGTCCAGCTGGCGAGTGGGAGCTCCCCGGTGGGAGGAAGGTAAAGAGGAGGGGCATCGAGGAGTTCCTGGAGGAGTTCGGCATCGAGTACTTCTTCGTCGAGAGCAGGCTCATCGACGAGGGCCCGGTGACGAGGGGCTACGGCGAGATTCCGCTCTACGAGGGCGGAAAGAGCACGCTCAGGCCCTACTGGATAAAGGGCTCGCGCGTCGTGGTCTTCGGCAGGAACCGCGAGACCGGCCACCAGGTCTGGAGTGCGCACTACGGCTATCCAGGCGACTTCTGGTACAGGGAGTTCCACAGGAAGGCCCCGGAGAGCGGTGGCCAGTACTGGAGGATAACCGGGAAGGACGTTGAGCTCGGCGACAAGGAGTTCTACGACCCGGACAAGGCGATGGAAAGGGTTGAGGAGCACGCGAGGCACTTCGTGTCCCTGGTCGAGAAGTTGCTGAGCGAGTTTGAGGAGGAGACCGGTGAGAAGGGGATAATCGTCTCGCCCTACGATACCGAGCTCTTCGGCCACTGGTGGTTTGAGGGCGTCAAGTGGCTCGGAAGGGTCTTAGAGCTAATGGCAAGCAGGGGAATAGAGACCGTGACCCTCTCCAGGTTCATCGAGA
>Ga0256838_1000915_pt1 | contig 15185 bp, 18 predicted proteins | sample 4571419metaG_FD_185978 | JGI IMG/M metagenome (GOLD analysis project Ga0256838, IMG submission 185978) | Hydrothermal vent microbial communities from Guaymas Basin, Mexico - 4571-419 | ecosystem: Environmental > Aquatic > Marine > Hydrothermal vents | place: Mexico: Guaymas Basin | collected...
ACGCCCTATAAAATGGATTTTTAAGATTTGGAATAGTAATTATATCTATTCTTACTTTCTTATATTTTTCGCTTACATATCCTTTAAATTTTTTTTCTAAAAGGGCATTATGTAAGCATAAAGTTGTTTTAAAACTTTCTAAAGAGCTAAAGTATATGTGAGAGTATATATTTTCAAAATTTATGACAAGAACGCTACTTATCGCAAGTAAAGAGAAGGCGATTAGAACTTCTATTAAATTCAATTAGAATTTTCCTCTAAGGGGGGATTTAAAAAAAAAGGCTGGCATACCGCACCGCCAGCCCTAAATACTTAAATCTTCAATATCATCTAAACCCACTTTTTTTACATTTTCTTCATTTTCATTTCTTGTTTCTTTATTCGTTTCTCTTTTAAAACTTGCTTTTCTTTTTTCGTAATACAATGAAATTATTTTTAAAAAGTCATTTAAAACTTCTTCCACATTTTTTCCTTTTTCTACTGGAAGCATTAAATTATGCTTACCGTCATCAAAATTCCATACTAACACTTCATCAACTTTTTCTAGTTTTAACTTTAAACTATATCCATTTCTTTTTTCTTTTACTTCTTTATTTTCCATCTTTTTCCCCCTCCTTTATGTTTTATGTTTTAATCTTTGTAAAACTCTTCATAAATTTGAGATAAAGTTAAAAGTAGACGTTTCTTTTCTAAACGTAATTCTCTTTTAAGCTCTTTTATTTCTTTTTTACTTTGGTTTATCTCTTCATATATGTTTAAAAGCTTTTCTGCTAATACTTCTAGATTTAGTGCCATCACTTGCCCTTGTTTATATTGTTATTGTTGTTATTTTTAGTAGCCTTTTTTATTACCTTTATTTTTACTTCTTTTTTTGCTTTAGCTTTTACATTATTTATTTTATTTATAACTCCTTTTAAAAGCTCTACTAACTCTTGCTTTTTAAGATATTTTTGTTTTATACTTTCTATTTCTAATTTAATTTTATTTATGTATGCTTCTAACTTTTTCTTTTTGTCATCATTTTGAAGCTTTTTAACTTGCATCTCAAGCACGCTTATTTCTTCTTCTAACTTTTCAAGCTCACTTTCAATATTTAACACTTCCCGCTTTAATTCTTTTTCTTCTTGAATAACTGGAGTAAGAACTTTTTTTACCGTTTTAATAACTTCAAGCATATTTAATTTACTTTCTTCTACTTCCTTTTCCAATTTTTTTATTTTTGCAGTATTTTCAAGCATATAACTTCTTACATCTACTAATTCTTTATATATATTTCCAATTAAAAAGCAAAATATAAATAATACAATTGTTCCCATAATACCTATTACTTTAAAATCTTTCTCTGCTTTTTCTAATTTTTCAATCGCCTCTTGTATTTTTTCTTTTTCTGCCATATCTATTTCCCTCCTTTCTTATCTATTTATATTCATTTCGTTTTTTTTTTCGCGAGTTCTTTTTTGTTCTTTTTCTTTCTTTTCTAAGTATTCCTTTCTTAAAATCTCTTCTTCAGGGAAATTTATTGCAAATTCTAATATATATAAATTGTTTGAAAGTAAATTTTTTATATCTTCATTTTCTTTACTTACATTTTTTATAAAATTTTCATATTTCTTTTCAAAATACTTTTGATATTCTTCATCTTTATTTTTTAACACAACTTCTTTTTTCAAAAAATCATAATCGTATCCTTTTAATTTTACCAAACTTGCAAAAAGTTTTTCATTTTCTCTTTTTACTAAATTTATAAGCCCGTTTTCTCCTTTTAGTGCCCTTTCAACTTTATAAATATTTAAAGCTTCTTTTGCTAATTTTAAATTTTCTTTCCCTGCTTTTAAATTTTCTATAAGTTTTTTTATAAATAAATACTGTAAAATATAAAAATTAAATATAAAATTTAAACTTCTAAATGCGTAATCTGCTATTCCCTCTGTTTTTATTTTTTTCAAAATTTCTTCATTTATTTTTTTTATTCTTTCTCCAAATTCTTTATCTATTTTTTTTGCTTTTTTGTAAATTTTATTTGAAAGAACATCTAAGCCCTCAAGAACTTTTTCTTTAAATTTATTTAAATCATCTTCATATTTATCTAAAACTAATTTTATTTCCTCTTTATTACTTAATTTTATACTATGATTAAATTCTAAAAGGTCTTTAATAAATTCAAATTTTTCCTCTTTATCTTTAAACTTATTTAAAAGTTTTTCTAAAAAGCTTGTCTTTATATCTCTTGTCTTTATATCTTCTGACGAATTTTTTTCCATAATTTTTCCTCCTTATTTGAAAGCTCATCTAACTCTTTTTCTAAGTTAAGAACACCACGAACATCGTCTTTATATATAGAAGACAAAAATTTTGCAAATTGTAAATAATTTAAAAACTCTTTTATATCTTTTTTTCTATATTTCTCTAAAGCTTGTTTATAAGGGCTATTTTCCAATTTACTTTCTATCTCGCTTAAAAGCCTATACATCTTTCTATCTATTTTCATTATCGCCTCCCACACTTTTTATAAATTTTATAATTATCTTCTTTTTTTCTTTCCTTGATTTTATTTTAAGCTCCTTATCTTTTAAATCATTATAAAGTTTTAAAGGAACATAAATATATACTTTCTCTAAGTTTTCATATTCTTTACATACATATTTTATTTTCTTAAAGTAATAATGTTTGCAAAGCTTTTTTATCACTTTATCCTTTTTACCATAGTATTTTAAATAATTTTTTAGCTCTCTTTCCATCTCAAACTAAAAAAGAACCTTTTTTATTTTTTCCTCTATTCTAATAGCTTTTTTTTCATTTATTCTTTTTAATATCTTTAAAATTTGAAAATAAACTTCTAATTTTTCAACTAGTTTAAGTTTTTCAAAATCTATCACTTTAAAATTTAGGTATGATAGAAAAGGTCCTAACCCAAGCATTTTATATATTATTTTTAAATCTCCCTCTTCTAAATAGCTATCAAAATATAGGGGAGCTATAAATTCAAGTGCATCTAATATATATACGTTTTTATCCTGCTTTTTTATATTTGGCATTTCATCTTCTAAATCAAAATATATGTCTAAATTTTCATAAATATAATCACTTGCATTTATAAATTTTTCTTCACTTCTTTTTTGTTCTGTATATATTGGTGGATAATAATCGCCTTCTACTTTTAAAATTTCTTTACTGCCAAGATACACAAGTGGCTTATATCTATATATGGAATAAAGAACATCATCAGGCATATCAAAACACTCTTTTACTTTATTTATATCTACTTTCTTTTCAAGAAATTTTTTAATTTCTTCCTCTAATTTTTTCCCTTTTGACTTTATTTCCTTTTCAAAAGGTCCTACTCTAAAACTTATATCTATTATTTTTTCTATATGTTTATCTATATCTTTACCTTCTATTTTTATGCTTACTTGTGGGTATTTTTCTAAAAGCTCTACAATTTTTTTTGTATTTATATCTTCTTTTTTAAAATTAAAACGTGGAACTTTTAAAACCATATTTTCCTCCAAACTATTTTTTAGTTAAAATATTTTAACACAGAAAGTAAAGTAAAATCAAATCCTTTTAGCTTTAAAAATATATTATCTTCTAGCATTTTTTTAAGCATTTTTTTTATTTTCTTTTCTAATTTTATTTTCTCAAGCTCTTTCTCTTTTAAAAAGTATTTAAAAGCTTCATTTCCTTTTATTAAATAAAAGGAAATTAAATCTTCACTTAAAGTTATTTTCTCTTTTTTCCCTTTTATAAACTTTTTATCATAGTGAAGCTTTTCTACTAACGATGTTATTTTTTCATAATAATACTCCCTTTTTAAATAATTTTTCGCAAAGTTTTTTAGTTTCATTTTTAAATTTTCATCATAATAGCTTAAAACTAAGCTATACTTATTTTTAAATATGTTAAAAACCTCTATATCTAAAAGCTCTCTTGTTAATCCTCTAAAATCGCACATCAAAAATTTATCTAGTTTTTTATCAAATTTTATATAACATCTGTTTCCATAAATATATTTGATGTAATTTATAAAAAAGCGCCTAAATACATTTTTATTACTGTTTAGCTCTTTTTTAGCCTTTTTAAATTTTTCCTTTAATAACACTTCATCTTCATATATTTCTTCTTTTTCTAAATCAAGCTTTTTTATAACTACATAGCATTTTTTTAAAACATACTTTGTCCCTAAATTTTTTATGTTTTCATTTAAAAGGGTAAAAAAAACTTTCTCGCTAAGTTCGTCTAGTGGGGGATACGCTTTTATCGGATAAAAAACTTTGCCTTTACTTGTTTCATAAAACTTTTTAATTTTCTTATTTTCTTTTTCTAAATTTAAATAGTAATCTTTAAGTAAAATGTAATCTTTCTCTTTTTCTTTTAAAATCATTAAAATTTTTACCTCCTAACTTAATTTTTTAGTGAGGGGCAGAAAGCCCCCTTAAAATACTAAACAAATAAACTAAAAACTACTTTGAAACTCTATCCCTACTACTAAACCATTATTATCACTATAATATTTTAGCTTATTATCCTTATAATTTTCAATATATTCTTTTTCATAACCAATCTTTAAAGCTAAAGTATTTGGAATTCCTAAAATTTTAAATCCTTTTTGATATCCTACATTTATTTTTAAGTTTTTATAATCTACTTTGTAATCTATCTTATCATCGTCTTTGCTTTCAAAATTCATAAACTTATAATTTGCTTTTACAAAAAAGTTTTTATATTTACCTCCTAAAGTAATCTCCAAATAAGGATAAACTAGCTTTATTTTTTTACTATCATCATCTCCTATTTTATAGTTTATATTTCTTACTTCAAATCCTAAACCACTTCCAATAATTAAATATTTAAAAAGATTTCCCTCTTTATACGTGCCTATATATCCTTTTATATCTTTTAATTCTACTTTTGCTTTCTTATAGTAATAAGAACCAAAATTTTCTATATCTACATTATCCTTTTTTACATATACACCTTCCACTCCAAGTTTTACTGGTGGAGCAAAAACTGTTTCAAGATAAAGATTTACACCACCCTTTTTAAAAGATAAAGATAAAGCTTTATCTTTATCACCACCATCTACTTGGTAATCTCCTTTCCCTGTACCAATTTTAAAAGATACTTTGCTATCAACTAAATCTTTATTACCACCATTTACTTGAGAATTTCCTTTCTCTGCACCAATTTTAAAAGATGCTTTGCTATCAACTAAATCTAAATCTTTATTACCACCATCTACTTGGGAATTTTCTTTTTCTGTATCAATTTTAAAAGATGCTTTGCTATCAACTAATACTCCTGCATAGGCGGAATTTAAAATTAAAAAAATTACTCCTAACTTTATTACTTTTTCCATTTTTTATTTCCTCCTTTTTATTTTTTTACTTATTTATATTATACATTTTTTTTATCTTTTTTGTCAAAATAATTAAATAATTTTTATCTTTTTATCTTTTTATCTTCAACACTATTTATATCAAATTCCTTTTTTTTATCAAGTGTATACTTTTCTACATCATTTTCATTTTTTAGAATTTTAGGTGTAAGAAATATTATCAAATTTGTATCTTCATAATTTTTTCTTTCTCTTTTAAAAAAAGTGCCAAATATGGGAATATCAGAAAGAAGGGGAATTTTATCTTCTTTTACCAAAACCTTTTTACTTTTTATTCCACCTATTACAATTGTTTGTCCGCTTTTTACTAAAATTTCTGTATCTATACTTCTTTTTGTAGTTATAGGCAAAGTTTGGGAAGTTGCATAGCCCGTTACATCTGATACATCTTGTTTAATTTTTAATAAAATATAATTTTTATCTTTTACATAAGGAATAATTTCAAGTCTTAAGCCAACATCTTTATATTCGTAAGTTATTATAGGATTTCCATTTGAATCATATTTTTGACCCGTCTGAAAAGGAATTACCCTTGAAATTTCTATTACTGCTTTTTTTCCACTTAAAGTTAATAAAGTAGGATTAGATAATATTGTTGCTATACCTTGACTTTTATATGCATTTAAAAGAGCTTTTAAAATATTACTATTTATATCTAATATTCCAAAATTTATTCCAGGTGCAGGAGTTATTGTTAAACTATCTGAATTACCAAAAAGCCAACCAAACACTAATTTATTTGCTCCACCTAAACTCTTTTCAAAATTTGCTTCAAAAGAAAAATTTTTTCCCTTATTTAAATAAAACTCTACTATTTGTGTTTCTATTGCTACTAGCTTTTTTTCTTTATCAATAGAATTTATAATTTTCTCTATCTTATTTTTTGCTTCAAAACTAGCATAAATAAGTAAAGAATTTGAAAATGGAATTGAACTTATAATTATATTTTTTTTAAAAACTCGTTTTAAAGTATTTTCTACATCTTTTGCTTTTATATATTTTAATTTAATTACATAGTAGTCATATTTATTTCTATTTTTTATATTATTTTTTATTTCCTCTTTTATTTGTTTTAAAAAAGAAATAAACTTTTCCCCATATTTTTTAGGAGCATACAAAAAAAGTAAACTATGTCTCTTATCATAACCTATAAAATAGTTTTCTTTATCAAATTGAGAAAAATATTTTTCTGCTAATTTTTTTAATAAATCTACTTTTAGCTCATTTACATCTAACACAAAAAACTTATAATCTTTTATATTATCTTTCTTTTTTAATATGTTTTCATAAATTTTCTTTATAAAATCTTTTTTACTATCTTCTACATATAAAATTACCATATTATAAATTACTTTTCCTCTCTCATCAGAGGATAAAAAATTTTTAACAATTTGATAAAACATATTTGCTAATTTTTTGTTTTCAAAATTAAAAATTAAAAACTCATGCCTTGGGTAAAATCCTACATCCCTTCTATATGTAATTAAATAACTATTTTTTCCAACTTTTTTTAAAACTAAATTTCTATCTTTTAACAAATTCATAAATATTAAAAAAATTTCCTCTTTTGTCAAAGGAGAATTGCTTACATATGTTATTTTTCCATTTAAATTTTCTGGAATATTTATATTTATTTTTAAAGTTTTAGATACAGTATATATAAAATCCTTTAAAGGGACATCTTTTAAATTTAAATAAAAAGATTTCGTCTTTGCTAAAGTTATTTGCAAATTTAAAAGTGCAGAAATAATAATTATTTTAAAAAAATTTTTAATCATTTACTTCACCTCCTTATTGATATATAAAACCTTCCTACTTTTTATATTATAACATTTTTATCTTTTTTGTTGAGATAAAAAGATAATTTTTATCTATATAGGAAAAAGTTGATTGATTGAGAGAGGGATTTAGAAATAATTCTTTTAAAAAGAATATCTAGTTAAAAATAGAAAACAAAAAGGGGGGATTACCCCCCCCAAAAAATTTAGAAATTAAATTTATATCCTACATCTAATACAAATGCACGAGTTTTGCTGTCTTCACTACCCTTAGAAATATCTTTTAAACCTAAATCAAAGCGTGCATCTACTACAAACTTATCTAAATAATTAAAAGATGCCCCTAAAGATGCACCAAAATCATAGTCTTCCCAATCTTTATCGTCTCCATCTAATCTATACGATAAAAAGGGTCCTGCTCCTAATTTTATAGAAAATGGTTTAGAGTTATAAACTTCATAATAAACATTTACAGGCACTTTTAAAAAGTGAAGTCCGCTTTCATATGTTTTTGTTTTATATTCAAATTTATAAGGTACATAAGTATAATATACTCCTGGTTCAATGTAAAATTTTGTATTTGGAATATTATAGGAAGCTTTTGCTCCAAGTTCAAATCCACTTGCACGCCATTTTTCATCTACACCGGACTTATCAGTTGTATATTTGCCAATAACAAATCCTGCTTCTGGAATTACAGTAAAAGGCAAACTTATTGCAAAAGAGGTGCTTGTAAGTAAGGCTAAAGCTATTATTTTCTTCATTTCTATCCCTCCTATACGTTATAATTTATTATTAATTTTATATTATTATAACCCAAGTTGCTAGTTATAAGGATAAATGAACAAATAGAAGAAGCTATCGTTATATATTGTATCATAGATGACGTGTTAAAAGCTCTTAAACATAAAGATGATATAAGAGCTATTTTTAGTGATGCTGAAATTTTACTTATTGCTATTATTGCTATGCTTTACTATGGCGGAAATTATACAAAAGCTATAAAATTTTAGTTGACAATGCGGATATGGTTGTTATTTTAGTAGGACATAAACTATTTAAAAATGTTGACAAAGAAAAATTAAAAAATAAAGTTATTTTAGATTTTGCTAATTTGTTAAAATTTTAAAATAAGATATCTGATAGTTAAAAAGCTTAAAAGATTTTTATGTGGAGAGTTAAAATGAAAGTTTCAGATATTTTCGAAGGTAAAATGGAAATAGATTTCGGAAAATTTAAAAATGAATTAAAAAATAAAGTAGGAAAACTTTGGATTGCGTTTGAAGAGGAATTTTTACCTTTTTCTTTTTTATCTGAAAAAGGTACATTCTTATTTAAATTATTGGAGGACGATGAAAGTTTAATAGATACTTGGTGTTTAGTTATTTCCAAAAATAAAAATTTTTTAAAAAAATTTGTGGAAGGTAAAATTACCTACAAAGACTTTTTTGAAAGGGCAGAAAATGATTTTTATTTAGTTGAATGGAATATAAATAGTGGTCAACTTAAAATTAAAAGAAAAATTAGGTTACAAGATGTATTGGATTTAACGAAATATATTCACGATGAAAAAGTTTATTTTCGTTATTATATAGTGTATCATACACTTTTACAATACAAAACTTCTAAATATAAAAGAACAGGAAAAAATAACAAAGCTACTTTAAAATTTAACATAAAAAGAAGGGCAAAAAATATTTCGTTTAGCAAATAAATACAAGGAAGCTCTTTATTACAACAAGTGCTTTTTCCACCATTTAATAAAAAAGAAAAAATTGGAATTTTATCTTTTATACTTAAAGGTTTTTTACAAAAATCACAATAACTTCTTTGTCTTTTTAATATACTTTCTTTATGTTTTAAACGATATAAAAGCATATTAAAAAAGCTTCCAATAACTGCTCCAACTATAAAAAAAACTATACACATAATTTAATTTCCTCTTCTATTAACTTTTCAATACTACTTTTAATTATTAAATCATTTTCATAAAAGCTATAATTTGTGTTTATTTTTTGGCATATATCCCTATACTCACAATACTTGCATAAATAAGTTTCTTTTTTTCCAAATGGATTATCAAAATAAGTGTTTTTCAACCTCTTTATATAATTAGAAAGTTGGCTTGTGTCTAACTTTTCTACAAAATACAAACTTTCTTCTTCTCTTATAAAATTAAAAGCTAAAAGAATTTCAAAATCTGGGTATAACTTTTCCAAAATTTTTTTATAGCAAATTGCTTGGATTAAATATGGAGAGGTTCTTGCTACTTTACTTGTCTTGTGGTCTATAACTAATATCTTTTTCTTTTTATGATTTATATACATTGCATCAAAAATACCATATAGCTTTACATCTATTTCGTTTATCTCTATCTTTTCTTCGTGCTCTAAGTATGCTTCATAACCTTTCGTTAAAAGTTTTTCTTGAAGCTTTTCCAAAAAATTTAAATTACTTATTATTTTTCCTTTTGAAATTTCTTTTTGATACTCACCATTTAAAAGTAAATTTTCTAGCTCTAAACTTTCATCTATACTTTTTACTTTTTTTAAAAAAAGCTCTATTATTCTATGAACCTCTCTACCAATTTTGAAAAATTCAGGTGGTTCATAAGGATAGGTATAAATATACCTTAAAGTAAATTTTAAAGGACACTCTAAAGTTTTTAGCTTAGAATAGGAAATGTGAGAGAGCTTAAATTTTGCCTGCTCTATGAATTTTAAATAACTACCTAAATTTTCTATATTCATTTTTTTTCACCCCCACCTCTTTTTCATACTTTTTAAAAAGAGTATTTAACATTTTTTCCCCATCTAGATACTTTTCCTCTTCTTCATTTTCTTGAGTATACTTTTCTAATACTTTTTCAAATTTTTCTTTATCATATGGATAATTTTTCTCTGCTATTTTCTTTAAAAGATTTATTTGAATTAAAAAGAGGTTTGTCATCAAAAGATGTTCTTTCATTTCCGCTTTTGAAAAATCTATATTTAAATTCCCAAAATAAATTAAAGTTTGTGTTTTTTCATCATACTTAAATGGTATATAGTTTGATTTTTTATTTAAAAGAAAATCCATATACCCCAGCAAAAATTTTTCTACCACAATATTTGTAAGAAAACTTAGTTTATCTATTATTTCAACTTCACTACTGTTAAACTCAAATTCTTCCCCTTCTTTATACATCACCAAATATGGGAAATTTATATTATTTGATATCGCAACTTGAATTAAAAAAGGATATCTGTTTTTTAAAAGGGGATTGTTATAAGCAAAAGTTAAAAAGGATGCTAAGGGCTCATATATTTCTCTATTTAACTTTAGTTTATAATAAGGCATTTTTTTATCTTTATAATAAACATCTAAAAGCGTTGATATGTGCCTTCCCATAAACTCCGAATTTTGAATGTCTGCTACATACAAATATTTTGTTTTTTTAAAAGGCCAAAATCCCTCTTCAAAAGTAATTAATTGTGTATATAAAAAAAAGTCTTCAGGCTTTATCTTTTCTGTCTCTATATTTTCAAAAATAAATCTTCCCATTTCTTCCTCCATTTATTTTGTTAAAATTATTATAACAAAATAATTTTGGGAAGATTACAATGAAAAAGAAAAATTTATTAGATTATTTAAAAAAAAGAAAAAAAAGTTTTTTTGTTAGATTTGAAACTAATTTAAATTTGTGGAGCGAAAGAAATTATGATAAAGAAAGTGATTACTTTGATTTTGAGGATATGATAATATCTAGATACTGGCTTTTCTTTTTAAAAGAAAAAAATTTATTAAATTCTAATGAATTAGAAAAGTTAGAAAAGTTAGAGCAAAATTTAAAAAAGAAAGGCATAATTAATTTTGTTAAAAAAAATTATAATTATCTATATGAAAAATGGATAAAACCTCTTGAAATTAAAAGAGGAAAATAATGATTTATTTTCTTTACTTTGTTAAATATATTATAAACTTACTGTTTCTAGCTTTAGTTTTTTACGAGTATTTAAAAATTAACTTAAATTATCAACATCTACAAGAAAAAGTTAAAGAATATTTTTTAATTTTTGATATTTTTATTGCATCAATTTTTGGATTTCTAATTATACCTGATTTAGTAATTGGCTTTTTTTTCTTTCCTTCCATCTTCAAATTTCTTTATTTTTCTTTACTTGTAAGTGCTAACTATATTCTTTATAAGTTTGTAATACATAAGAAAAATTTAAATTACTTACCACCTCTTTCAACTTTAAAAACTCTCTCAATTCTTGATATTATAAATATTTTCGCTAAGCCTACTTTTAAAGAATTCTTAATAGCTATAGCTTTAAGCTACTTTCAAATTGTTCTTTTTTCTAAAATTTATACTCTTTACAATTAATTTTTATGATATAATTTATTTATAATTATTTTAATTTTTTGTAAAGGGAGGCTAAGCTATGAATAAGAATATTAAGGCACTTTTAGACTTTTTAAAGCTTGTAGGACATAAAGGAGCTTTTGAGCTTAGACAACCTATTAATAAATCTTATTACGCACACGATTTAAGAGAACTTGAAAAACTTTTAGTTAAACTTTTTAAAAATGATGAAGACTTTTACTATGGAATTTTTGAAAGAGTGAATGCTTTATCAGGACATAAAGCAAGTAAAAATGAAAACATAAAAGGAACTCGTTTTTATGTTATAGATTTAGACTTTAAAGACCCATATTGGAGAGGAGATAAGAAAAAACTTAAAATTGTGGAAAAGTTAAAAGAATATTTAAAGCCCGCTTTAATTGTAGATAGTGGAAGAGGAGCACATTTTTATGTTGTATTTAACGAGTATATTGATAAAGATTTATGGGATAAAGAAGCTTGGGAATTTTTCTTAAAGAGAATTTCTAAAGAAACTAAAGTGCCACTTGAAGATGCAAGAAAGGGCCAAGCCTGGGGGCTTGACCCGGCAGTGAAAGACATTGTGAGAGTAATTAGAGTTCCCGGCTCGTATAATAAAAAAGCGAGCCGGAGAGGAGAAATCATTTATTCTGACTTTTATAATTATAGGGAAATTGATTACAAAAGTCAAGTCTTAAATCCCTATTTAGAAGAAAAAATTCAAAAAGAAATAAAAGAAAAGAAAAAAAGAGAAGCAAGAAAAATTAAAAGAGAAATAGAACAAGAAAGTTTTACTTTTGATAGAGTTAGATTTAAAGAAGATATTTATACAATTTTAGATAGATTAGAAGACGAAATTGATTTTATTGAGCTTTTAAAAGAAGAAGGATATGATTACAAAGAATATGCAGATAGAGTGCATTTCTTTTCACCATTTAGAGACGATGGAAGAAATCCTGATTTTGTAATTTATAAATCAAATCCTTATTGGGGATATGACTTTAAAGAAGGAAAATCCTTTTCTCCTTATCACTACCTTGTAGAAGTAAAAGGATATACTCCAAAGGAAGCTATTATAGAGCTTATAAAAAGAGCTAATTTAGAAGATGAGCTTTTAGAAACTTATACATATACAAAAAGACAAAAAACAAGAAGAAAAAATGGAAAAGAAAACATACAACACAAAAATGATAAAAATCAAGCTTTAGAAAAAGAGGAAAAAGAAAACGAATATATTCCATTTTTCCCTTGGGCTATAGATTTTATAAACGAGTATGAACCAGCAAGAAATTGGATAGAAAAAATTAGAAATGCAAATGAAAATGAAAGATTAAATTTACTTTTTGAGTTTGCAAAGACAGCTTTACCATACTTGCAAGCACATAATATTGAAGAGCCAGTAAAAGTTTTATTTTACATTTTAAAATATCTTGTAGAAGAGCTTGGCTTAACTTTAATTAACAATCCTCTTGCAATTATAAAACCAAATAGAAAAAGCTTAACATACTCTTATATTTCTAATTTATTTATTCCTTTATTTGAATTTGTGGACCAAAAAGGAAAAAGAAAATACTTAGTAATGGAAGTAAAAGATGAAGATGAGCTAAAAATTGCTATCAAAGTGTTAAAAAGAGAGCTTACTTTAGAACAACTTAAAGCAATTGCAAGCGATAAAGATATAAACATCTTTTTATATAGAGAAGGGCAGAAAATTAACGAAAATACTTTTCCTCTTACTTGTGGAGTTGAAAGAGGAACAGAAAAGAAAATCTTTGAAGTTTTCAACTTAATGCTTGCTTTTCTTAAGTTTTACAAAATCATAAGAGAAGAAAAAGTTGCTACAAAGCTCGGGTTTGTAAACTTTAAAAAGAAAGAAGTATACGTTCATCCAAATAGACAAACTGATGTATATATTGACGTAGATGAAAGTGTTTTAGACGACCACTTTAACGATAACTTTACATATTACGAAAAAGAACAAGCTAAAAAATATGCAAAAATATTTAAATATTTAGAAGATGAAAATAAAGCTTTAGCAACATTTATGTTTGGTTTTTCAGCTCTTTTACACAATAAATTTTCAAAAGATAACTTTATCGTTCAACTCTATGGAACAACTGGAACTGGTAAAACAACTATGCTTAGAATTATTAAAAGTTTAGTAGGAAATCCAGAAAGAATTTTATCTTTAAATGCTACATTAAACGCTATGGAAAAACTTTTATCTGAAGAACCTGAAATACATATTCGTGATGAATTTGAGCTTGCAGATAAAGAAGTATTACTTCGCTTAATTTATACATTTACTCAAGGTTATGGAAGACAAAGACTTACTAAATTCTTATCTTTACAAAAACAAAATAAATTTACTGGAGGGCTCTTTTTAGCTGGAGAAAAAACAATAGATAGAGTAGTAGAAGAAAAGAAAGCTCAAGGGGAAATTACAAAACGTGGAGCTTTAAGAAGAGTTCTAAAAATTGAAGTTGATGATGAATTTTTCAAAAATAAAGAAGTTATTGGAGAAATTAGAGATATAATTGACGACTACTATGGCTTTTCAAACTATTTTGTAGATAAATATAAAGACATTGAAAATAAATTTGGAAAAGAAAGACTTCAAACCATTCATAAGGTAATTAAAGTTGCACTCCAAAAAGCTAATTTAGATAGACACGCAGAAGTTTTTGCTACAAATGTAATTTCCCTTTACACCTTAAAACACGCACTTAAAACTCTAGGAGAGGACCATATAAATGAAAACAAAATTTTAGACGAATTTGTAAAACTTGCTAAAAAAGTAAGAGTTGATATTGGAAAAAGTAAAAATGAAAGAATTTCTCTTTATAAAGAGCTTTTTGATTTTGCCTTTAATCACGAAAACACTTACATTAACATAGGAAATTATGAAAAAACACCTCGCTTTGCATTAATGAAACTTTTTGAAATTACTCCAGAATACTTAGAAAAAATTAACGTTCAAAGAAATATTGCAAAACAAGTTATGCTTGCAATTACAGAAGAAGCCTTAGAAGAATTTTGCAAGACAAAAGGATATGATAAAAAAATAGTATTTTCAATTTTAAATAAAGATAAAAGACTTTTTGTTAAAGAAAATGGAGAAAAATATATTGTTAACTTTTATGAAAATAATGGAGCTTTCACTTTAGTAAAGAAAAAAGCGTATCTCATCGCACTACCTTACGAAGTTATTCACATTAAAAATGAAAGTGGCGAAACTGTTGATATTGACTTTAAATTCCTTTTACAAGAAGAAAAAACTGGAATTAAAAATAATGACTTCCTTCTAGAATTTATCTTAAAACATTCCTTCTTGCTTTTTGAAATTGAAGACCTTCCTCAAATCTGGCAAAACCATGTTGCTAGTGAAGCTCTCAAAATTACAATAGGAAAGATGATAGAACTTCTTTACCAAAAAACTAAAAAAACTCCAACCGATGATAATGAAGATGTAAACATTATTTTAGAAGAAATTTATAATAACTATAATCTTTTAGAAATCTTTGATACATATTACGATAATCATCGCCTTTACGGTCATATCTTGCTTTCGGCTTTACCTTACCTGGAAGAAATGGATATTCAGGAAATTAAAAAGCGATTGTAAAAAAAAAGCTTAAAAAAAATT
>Ga0256838_1000916_pt1 | contig 15178 bp, 29 predicted proteins | sample 4571419metaG_FD_185978 | JGI IMG/M metagenome (GOLD analysis project Ga0256838, IMG submission 185978) | Hydrothermal vent microbial communities from Guaymas Basin, Mexico - 4571-419 | ecosystem: Environmental > Aquatic > Marine > Hydrothermal vents | place: Mexico: Guaymas Basin | collected...
AGACAACGTGACGTTTGAAGTAGAGCTTTTAAAGCCGGTAGCTATAGAGGAAGGATTAAGGTTTGCTATCCGTGAAGGTGGAAGGACAGTAGGTGCTGGTGTTGTTACTGAAATTCTTGACTAATTAGAGAGGGGTAGTTATGGCTCAGGACCGCATTAGAATAAAGTTAACTGCTTATGATCACAGACTTCTTGACAGGTCTGTTCAGGAGATAATTGATACAGTTAAGAGGACTGGCGCGATCGTTGCCGGTCCCATACCTCTTCCTACGAAGCGTTCATGGTGGAGCGTTATCCGTTCTCCTCACAAGTACAAGTACTCACAGGAGCAGTTTGAGATAAGGAAGCACAGAAGGCTCCTAGATATTAAAAATCCAAAGCCTCAAACCGTGGAAGCTCTTATGGACCTTAAGCTTCCCGCCGGTGTTGATGTAGAGATAAAGCTTGATTAAGAGGTGAAGTGATGAAAGGTATCCTCGGTAGAAAAGTTGGAATGACTCAAGTTTTTACTGAAGACGGTAGAGCTATAGCTGTTACTGTGATAGAGGCCGGCCCATGTACGGTTGTTCAGAAGAGGACTCCTGAGAGGGACGGATACAGTGCCCTCCAGCTTGGCTTTATGGAGAAGAATAAGGCTGAGAGCAAGTTTCCAAAACCTCTTCTCGGTCACTTTAAAAAGGCTGGTATAAAGCCTACAAGGTGGCTTAAAGAGGTTAAGTTTGACAACGTTGACCAGTATTCAGTTGGCGATAAGATAACCGTTGAGATCTTTAAGCCAGGTGAGAAAGTTGATGTAACCGGTAAGTCAAAGGGAAGAGGTTTTGCCGGTTACCACAAGAGGCACGGTTTTGGTGGTGGTAGGCGTTCTCACGGTTCAGACTTCCATGAGGGACCCGGTTCAATAGGGGCCTGTGCAGACCCCGGAAGGGTTCATAAAGGTAAGAGGATGGCCGGCCATTACGGTAACGAAACTGTAACAGTTAAGAACCTTGAAATCGTTGACGTTATCCCTGAGAAGAACCTCCTCCTTGTAAAGGGTGCTGTTCCCGGACACAAGGGAGGTCTTGTAATAGTTAAAGGAAAGTAAGGGGTGAGAAATGGAGATTAAGGTAGTAGACCTTAACAATCAGGAAGCAGGAACTGTACAGATAAAGGATGAAATTGCTAACGCTCCTATAAAGAAGCATGCCGTTTGGGAGACTGTTAAGTGGCAGCTTGCTAAGAGGAGAAGGGGAACCCACTCCACAAAGACCCGTGGTGAAGTTAGAGGTGGTGGAAGAAAGCCTTGGCCACAGAAGCATACAGGTAGGGCAAGGCAAGGTTCTATAAGGGCTCCCCAGTGGGTTGGTGGTGGCGTTGTTCACGGACCAAAGCCGAGGGATTACTCCTACAACCTTCCAAAGAAGGTTAGAAAGGTTGCTCTCAGAAGCGTAATAGCTGGTAGACTCCAAGAGGGTAACTTCATAGTTGTTGAGGACTTCTCATTTGAGAAGCCGAAGACTAAGCAGGCTGTTGAGTTCCTTAAAAACCTCGGACTTGAGAATGCTAAAGTTCTACTTGTTGTCCCTTCTGAGCTTGATGAAAATACGTACCTTTCCTTTAGGAACCTTCCTAACGTTAAAGTTCTTCCTGTAGAAGGTCTTAACGTTTACGACGTTTTGGCTTATGAGAAGTGTGTAGTTTTCAAGTCAATCCTACCCAAAATAGAGGAGAGGCTGTCATGAGAACCCCCTATGATATAATCCTGCGCCCTGTAATTACTGAGAAGAGCGTAAGGCTTGCAAACCTTGAGGTTAAGAGCTCCAAAACTAAGGAGCCGAGGAAGATTACAAAGGTTACATTTGAAGTAGCTATGGACGCTACTAAGCCGGAAATCAAGGAGGCAGTTGAGAAGATTTTCGGCGTTAAGGTTGAAAAGGTCAATACGATGATCGTTAAGGGTAAGAGAAAGGGTGTAAGGTTCTTCCGTGGTAGGAAGAAGGACTGGAAGAAGGCAGTTGTAACCCTTAAGCCCGGTTATGAAATTGACCTTGAGAAACTTTAGTTAAGAGGAGTTAAAAATGGGAATTAAAAGGTTTAAGCCATACACACCTTCAAGGCGTTTTATGACCGTTTCGGACTTTGCGGAAATTACTAAAACTGAACCTGAAAAGTCCCTTACGGTCGGCTTTGTAAGGGGAACCGGTAGGAACAACCAGGGTAGGATCACCTGTCGCCATAAGGGTGGTGGTCATAAGCGCCGCTACAGGATAATTGACTTTAGGCGCGATAAGATCGGTGTTCCTGCAAAGGTTGCTGCTATTGAGTACGATCCGAACCGTTCTGCAAGGATTGCTCTCCTTGTCTACGCTGACGGTGAAAAGCGCTACATCATCTGGCCTGAAGGCCTTAAGGTCGGGGATACTGTTGTTGCAGGTCCCGATGCTGAGATTAAGGTAGGTAATGCTCTTCCACTTAGGAACATTCCCGTTGGTACAATTGTTCACAACGTTGAGCTTAAGCCCGGTAAGGGCGGTCAGCTTGCCCGTGCTGCTGGTTCTTTTGCCCAGATTATGGGTAAGGTGGGAGACTACGCACAGCTTAGACTTCCATCTGGAGAGCTCCGCTTAGTTCACCTTGACTGCATGGCTACAATTGGTCAAGTTGGAAACCTTGATCACGAGAACATCGTTCTTGGTAAGGCCGGTCGTTCAAGGTGGCTCGGTATCAGGCCAACCGTTCGTGGTACTGCTATGAACCCAGTTGATCACCCCCACGGAGGTGGTGAAGGTAGAACGTTCGGTAAGCACCCTGTTACTCCTTGGGGTCAGCCTACCAAAGGATACAAAACAAGGCGTGCTAAGAAGTACTCTGATAAGTTCATCATCAAACGCCGTAATCAGAAGTAGGAGGTTTAAATGGGCCGTTCACTGAAAAAGGGTCCTTACGTGAACCCTAAAATACTTAAGAAAGTCCGTAAGATGAACGAAACGGGAGAGAAGAAAGTTATAAAGGTGTGGGATAGGGCATGTACAATCGTTCCCGAGTTCATCGGCCACACCTTTGCCGTTTACAACGGCCAGAAGTTTATTCCCGTTTACGTTACGGAGCAGATGGTAGGCCACAGGCTTGGTGAGTTCTCACTTACCAGAACTTTCCGTGGTCACGCTGGACAGAAAGTAGCTAAGAAGAAGTAAGGAGAGGTAGAAGATGGCTGTTGAACAGAGGGAATACTACAGAGAGGGTGAAAGGGGTTTTGAGACCCCTGTAGAGGCAAGGGCAATCTGGAGAAGGGCCCGTATGTCGGCCTCAAAAGTAAGACTCGTTGTTGACCTTATAAGGGGTAAACACGTAGAGCAAGCCCTTGCAATCCTCCAGAACTCACCTAAGAAAGCTGCAAGGATGGTTGAAAAGGTCTTAAAGAGTGCTATTGCAAATGCTGAGCAAAAAGGCCTTGACCCTGAAGAGCTTATCGTTAAGAGGGCTTACGTAGATGAAGGTCCTACAATGAAGAGGGTAAGGCCAAGAGCTATGGGTAGGGCTAATATTATTAGGCGCAGAACCTGCCACATTACGGTTGTGGTAGGGAAACCGGAAGCAAAAAAGTAATTTGGGGGTAAACCTTGGGACAGAAAGTACATCCTATCGGATTTAGGCTTGGGATTACTAAGGACTGGGAGTCTAAGTGGGTAGTTAAGGAGAAGGGGAAGTTTGTTAACTTCCTACACGAAGACCTTAAAATCCGTGACCTTATTAAGAAGAAGTACTACCACGCTGGAATTGCCCGTATAGACATTGAGAGAACGCTTGACAAGATTGACATCAGAATTTGGGCAGCACGTCCAGGTCTCCTTATCGCAAGGAAGGGAGCTGAAGTTAAAGCCCTTAGGAGATTCCTTGAGGACCTTACAGGGAAGAGCGTTCGCATCAACATTGAAGAGGTGAAGTATCCTCAGCTTAACGCTCAGCTCGTTGCTGAGAACGTTGCTCAACAGCTAGAGCGCCGTGTGGCGTTCAGGCGCGCCATGAAGAGGGTCATTGCAGACGCCATGAAGGCGGGCGCTAAAGGAATTAAGGTTATGTGTGCTGGAAGGCTCGGCGGTGCCGATATGGCCCGTAAGGAGTGGTACAGGGAAGGAAGGGTACCTTTGCAGACAATCAGGGCAGATATAGATTATGGCACTGCAATAGCAAAGACTAAGTACGGTGTTATTGGCGTTAAGGTCTGGATTTACAAAGGTGATGTTTACAAGGATGAAACAGAGGAACTCCTTAAGAAGATTGAGAAGGAAGTAAAACAAGAGATGGCGAGAGGTGAGTAGTCATGTTAATGCCAAGGAGAACCAAGTATAGAAAGCAGCAGAGAGGTAGGTTAAAGGGTAAGTCTTACCGCGGAAATAGGCTTGCTTTCGGTGACTATGGAATTCAGGCCCTTGAGCCTCATTACGTTACAACTAACCAAATTGAGGCTGCAAGGGTTGCTATGACCAGAACTATGAAGAGGGGCGGTAAGGTTTGGATTAGGATCTTCCCAGATAAGCCTTACACTAAGAAGCCCCTTGAAACCCGTATGGGTAAAGGTAAAGGTAACGTAGAGACCTGGGTTGCGAAGGTTCTTCCCGGTAGAATAATGTTTGAAGTTGCCGGTGTTCCTGAAGACGTTGCAATGGAAGCTTTAAGGCTTGCTATACATAAACTTCCTATGAAGTGCAGAATCGTTAAGAGAGAAGAAACTCCAGCTGGTGAGGAGTAAAAGATGAAAAAGTACACTGAGGAGTTAAGGCAGAAGTCAACTGAGGAGCTTCAGAAAATGGTAGTTGAGTTAAAGGAAAAGCTCCTCAAACTTCGTTTTAAAAACGCCTTTGGTCAGCTTGAGAACCCTATGGAGATCCGCAAGGTAAGGCGTCAAATTGCCCGTATTTTAACCATACTCAGAGAGCGCGGCGTTAAGGCTTAACGGAGGAAGATATGGCAGAAAGGCTCAACAGAAGGAAAGTAAGGGTTGGAGTTGTAGTTAGTGATAAGATGGATAAGACCGTTGTTGTAAGGGTTACAAGGGAGTTTCGTCACCCTCTCTACGGTAAGAGGGTTAAGAAGTCTAAGAAGTACATGGCTCACGATGAACTTAACCAGTGTCAAGTTGGTGACGTTGTAAAGATCATGGAGACCCGTCCCCTCTCAAGGCATAAGAGGTGGAGGGTCGTTGAGATTATTGAGAAGGCCAAGAAGCTCGGTGAAGCCGAGACTCCAGAGGAGTAAATCCTTTATTGAAGGAGTGAGGAGATGATTCAGGTTCAAACTTACCTTAACGTTACAGATAATACAGGAGCGAAAAGAGTTCAGTGTATTAGGGTACTCGGAGGTTCTAACAGAAAGTACGCCTCCCTTGGTGATCAAATAGTTGTTACAGTAAAGGACGCAATTCCTAACGCTACTGCTAAGAAGGGCGAGGTTTACAGGGCAGTAGTAGTTAGGACTAAGAAAGAGGTGAGGCGTCCTGACGGAACTTACATCAAGTTTGACGATAATGCCTGCGTTCTCCTAAACAAGCAGGGAGAACCCCTTGGAACTCGTATTCTCGGTCCAGTTGCAAGGGAGGCAAGGCAGAAAGGGTTTACAAAGATTACGACCCTTGCTCCTGAAGTTATTTAATAGGGAGGATTTAAATGGCTAAGAAGAAGTTTAAGATAAAGGCAGGCGACAAAGTTGTAGTAATAGCAGGGAAGGACAAGGGAAAGGTTGGTAAAGTCTTAAAGGTCCTTCCCGAGGAAGAGAGGGTAATTGTTGAGGGTGTAAGGATCGTTAAGAAACACCTCCGCCCAAGCCAGAAGTACCCAGAGGGCGGAATTATTGAGAGGGAAGCTCCGATTCACATCAGCAACGTAATGCTCGTTGACCCTAAAACTGGCCAACCTACAAGAGTTGGCATAAAGTTTGTTGACGGCAAAAAGGTTCGCTACGCTAAGAAATCAGGTGAAATTATTAGCGAAATCAGCAAACCAAAGAAGGCGGGTCGGTAATCCGCCCTTTAAGGAGGAGTTATGGCAGAGGAGAAGTACATTCCAAGACTTAAGAAGAGATATCAGGAAGAGGTGATTCCTGCTCTTATGAAGAAGTTTGGATATAAGAACGTTATGGAAGTTCCAAAGATTGAGAAGATAGTTGTTAACATGGGTGTAGGTGAGGCCGTTCAGAACATTAAGGAGCTTGAAAACGCTATGAACGACCTCGCCCTTATTACAGGCCAAAAGCCTTCCGTTAGGAGGGCCAAGCGTTCTGAAGCTGGCTTTAAGCTCCGTAAGGGAATGCCCATTGGAGCTAAGGTTACACTAAGGCGCGATAGGATGTGGGAGTTCCTTGACAGGCTTATTTCAATTGCCCTTCCAAGGACGAGGGACTTTAAAGGACTCTCCCCTAAGTCCTTTGATGGAAGGGGCAACTACAACTTTGGTTTAGAGGAACAGACTGTTTTCCCTGAAATTGACTACGATAAAGTTGACAAGATTAGGGGAATGAACATTACAATCGTTACAACTGCTGAAACTGATGAGGAGGCTAAAGCCCTCCTTGAAGCTCTCGGTTTCCCATTTAGGAAGTAATTGATTAGGAGGAGTTTATGGCAAGGAAAGCTTTGATTGTTAAAGCTCAGAAAGAGCCTAAGTACAAGGTTAGGAAGTACAACAGGTGTCCCTTATGTGGGCGTCCTAGGGGATTCATAAGGGAGTTTGGAATGTGCAGGCTCTGCTTTAGAACACTTGCTCTCCAAGGTAAAATTCCAGGCCTAAAGAAGGCCAGCTGGTAAAAACACGGTAAGAGGGGTAGAGAAGCCATGATGATGGATACAGTTTCCGATTTCCTGACGAGGATTAGGAACGCAAACCTTGTTTACAAGGAGTACACAGACGCTCCTTACTCAAAGGTGAATGAGGCTATTGCTAAGATCCTTAAAGAGGAAGGTTTCATAAAGGACTACGAGATTATTGAGGAGCCTTTTAAGAGGGCTAAGAACCCTGAGAACAAGAAAAAGTTGATAAGAGTTCACCTTAAGTACGGTCCTAATAAGGAGAGGGTTATAAACGAGATTAAGAGGGTTTCAAAGCCCGGTAGGAGGATTTACGTCGGTAAGGATGAGATTCCACTTGTTAAGGCTGGCCTTGGAGTTGCGATTCTTTCAACTAACAAGGGGATTATCCCCGGTTACAAGGCCAGGAAGCTCGGCGTAGGCGGAGAAGTCCTCTGCTACGTCTGGTAAAACCAAAGGAGAAGGAGTGGAAAGATGTCAAGGATAGGAAGGCTTCCCGTTGAGATACCACAGGGCGTAACCGTTGAGGTTAAGCCTGGGAATCACGTTATAGTTAAAGGTCCTAAAGGACAGCTTGAATTTACTTTTAACCCAAAGCTTACAATTAAGGTTGAGGATAATAAGGTTATAGTTGAAAGGCCTAACGATGAAAAGCAGATGAGGGCTCTCCACGGAACTACGAGAGCTCTCATCAACAACATGGTAATTGGAGTTTCAAAGGGCTTTGAGAAGGTTCTTGAGGTTAAAGGTCTTGGTTACAGGGCCTTTGTAAAGGGCGATACCCTTGAACTCCACTTAGGTTTTTCACACCCTGTCCTCTATAAGATTCCTGAGGGAATTCAGATAGAAGTTGATAGGGATAACAACATCTACGTTCGTGGAATTGATAAGCAGAAGGTAGGTCAAGTTGCGGCTGAGATTCGTTCCTTTAGACCACCAGAGCCTTACAAAGGTAAAGGTATTAGGTATAGGGGTGAGAAGATTATTCTCAAGCCTGGTAAGTCTGCTAAGAAGTAATCCTTAAAAGGGGAGAGAAGATGGCTAAGTTAACCAGACGCGAAAGGATAGCAAAGAAGCACAGGAGGGTAAGAAAGAAGATTTTTGGAACTCCTGAAAGGCCAAGGCTTGCAGTTTATAAAAGCTTAAAGCACATATACGCACAGATTATTGACGATACTAAAGGAGTTACTCTAGTTTCTGCATCAACCCTGGATAGAGAGCTCCGTCCGAAACTTGCCGAGCTTACAAAGACTCAAGAGGCTTATGAAGTTGGTAAGCTTATCGCTCAGAGAGCTCTAGAGAAAGGTATAAAGAAAGTCGTTTTTGACCGTGGAGGATTCATCTACCACGGCCGTATTAAAGCCCTTGCTGAAGGTGCAAGGGAAGGTGGACTTGAATTTTAGGGAGGTAATAGATGGCTAAGAGAGTTAAGCCTGAAGGTTTAGAGTTAAAGGAGAGGTTAGTCCATATTAACAGGAACGCGAAAGTCGTTACCGGTGGGCGTAAGTTCAGCTTTACCGCTTTCGTCGTTGTCGGTGATGGCAAAGGAGTAGTTGGTTTTGGAAGGGGTAAGGCTGCTGAAGTTCCAGATGCTATTAGGAAGGCTACTGAGGATGCTAAAAAGAACTTAATTAAGGTTCCGGTTGTTGATGGAACGATTCCTTACGAAGTTGAGGCTAAGTTTGGAGCTTCAAAAGTTATAATGAGACCTGCTGCTCCTGGTACTGGAGTTATTGCTTCAGCTCCAGTTCGTGCAGTTCTTGAGTCAGCCGGAGTTACAGACGTTCTTACTAAGGTTATCGGCTCTACAAACCCCCATACTGTAGTTAGAGCCGTTCTTAAAGGACTTGAGCAGCTTAAAACTCCTGAGGAATTTGCACAGCTCCGTGGCGTTCCCGTTGAGGAACTGAGGAAGCGCTGGAAACTTCCAGGCAGGAAGGTTACAAAGGAAGGGGAAATCGTTAGGAGGTAATCATGGCAAAGGTTAAGATAACCTTAATTCGTGGCCTTGCTGGAAAGAGTAAAAGGAAAAAGGCCACTTTGGCTGCTCTCGGACTCCACAAAAGGGGAGCAACTACAGTTAAGGAGTTAAATCCTGCTATTGAAGGAATGATTGAGAAGGTTAAAGAACTTGTAAAAGTTGAACCTGTGGAGGAGTAAGATGGGACTTGAATTACATAACCTTAGTCCAAATCCTGGTGCAGTAAGGGAGAAGAAGAGAGTAGGTAGAGGTCACGGTTCAGGACATGGAAAGACCTCTGGTAGAGGTCAAAAGGGACAGAAGGCCCGTTCAGGATGGAAGGGAGGAACGAGGCCAGGATTTGAAGGTGGTCAAACGCCTCTCTACATGAGATTTCCTAAGAGAGGTTTCTCTAACGCTCCCTTTAAGAAAGAGTATTCAGTAGTAAACGTTGGCGTTCTCAACGAAAGGTTTGAGGAAGGAGCTGAGATAACACCTGAAATCCTCGTTAATGCAGGACTTGCAAAGAAGAATATGCCTGTTAAAATTCTGGGGGACGGTGAGCTAACGAAGAAGTTTTCAGTTAAAGCTCACAAGTTCTCAGCTTCTGCTAAGGAGAAGATTGAGGCAGCTGGTGGTTCCTGTGAAGTGATTGAAAAATAAGGGGAGTGCTTTATGAACCTTGCCAAGATAGTTGCCAATGTTACTGAGGTGCCGGAGCTCCGGCGCCGTTTTATTTTTACGCTAATGATTCTTGCAGTTTATAGGCTTGGGGCCCACATTCCCGTTCCCGGTATAAACGTTAACGCCTTAATGGAGTTCTTCCAGAAGGCTCAGGGAACCGTCTTTGGTATGATGGACGTCTTCTCCGGAGGGGCCCTCAGTAAGCTTACGGTTTTTGCTCTAGGCGTTATGCCCTACATTAGTGCTGCAATTATCATGCAGCTTTTGACTGTAGCAATTCCCTCAATAGAGAAACTTGCTAAGGAAGAGGGAGAGTACGGAAGGAGGAAGATTAACCAGTACACCCGCTATGGTGCGGTTTTACTTGCTTTTATTCAGTCCCTTGGAATTTCAATTGGTTTACAGAGTATGACAAGCCCTTCGGGGGTTCCGGTAGTTCCTAATCCCGGACTTACCTTCCTTTTCGTTACAGTTACTACGTTAACGGCCGGTTCCACTTTCCTGATGTGGCTCGGAGAGAAGATAACTGAGAGGGGAATAGGGAACGGAATGTCCCTTCTGATTTTTGCCGGAATCGTCTCTAGAGTTCCAAGTGCTGTTATTACTACCTTAACTATGGTTAAAAACGGAGATATGTCGTTATTCAAGGTGATTGCCGTAGTTGCAATTATCCTCCTTATGATAGCTGCAATAGTCTACATTCAGGAGGCCGAAAGGAGGGTTCCTCTACAGTACGCAAGGAGAGCCGTTGGTAGCCGTTCAGTTGGAAGGTATGCCAGCTACCTTCCAATAAAGCTTAATCCAGCAGGTGTTATCCCAATCATCTTTGCAGCTTCAGTTTTAATGTTTCCGGCAACTGTTGTTAAGTTTATTCACCACCCTATAGCTCAAAAGGTTTACGACTTACTTCAGCCCGGAACTCCCCTTTACATGGCAGTCTATGGGGGTCTAATCTTCTTCTTTACCTACTTTTATACTGCAATCGTCTTTAACCCGGAAGAGATTGCAGAAAACCTTAATAAAGCTGGTGGTTTTATCCCCGGTATCAGGGCCGGTGCAGAGACAGCCCAGTACCTTGATAGGATAGTTTCCCGTTTAACCTTTGCTGGTGCTGTTTTCCTTACTTTAGTTGCAATACTTCCTCTCTTGATAACTCAGCAGATGAAACTTCCCTTCTACTTCGGCGGAACGGCAATCTTAATCGTCGTCGGTGTTGCACTGGATACGATTAAAAGGATGGAAGCCTTCTCTTTAATGCTCTCGTATGAGGGTTTCCTCGGTAGAAGGCAGAGGAAATTCAGGCTTGCTGGAGGTGCAAAGTGATAAAGGTTGTTTTCTTAGGTCCTCCCGGTGCAGGAAAGGGCACTCAAGCTGTTAGGATAGCTGAAAAGTACAACGTTCCCCACATCTCAACAGGGGACATTTTAAGGGCTGCAGTTAAAGAGGGAACGGAGCTTGGGAAGCTTGCAAAGAGCTACATGGATAGAGGAGAGCTCGTTCCAGATGAGGTAATTATCGGAATAATTAAGGAGAGGCTCTCTCAGCCTGATGTAAGGGAGAGAGGGTTTATCCTTGATGGCTTTCCTAGGACTTTAAAGCAGGCTGAAGCCCTTGATCAACTTCTATCTGAACTTAACATGCCCCTTGATAGGGTTATTTACCTTAACGTTGACGATGAGGAGATTGTTAAAAGGCTTCTCGCAAGGGGAAGGGCAGACGACACCGAAGAAGTTATTAGAAATAGGCTTAAAGTCTACAGGGAGCAGACTGCTCCCCTGATTGACTACTACGCTGAGAAGTGTTTACTTGCAGAAATTTACGGCGTTGGTGAAATTGACGAAATCACTAAGAAGATAGAGAAAGCTTTAGGTTTAGGAGAGTAGATTGAGGAGAACTAGGCACGGAATAATCCTTAAAACTCCTGAAGAGATTTCTAAGCTCAGAACTGCTGCTGCAACGACTATGGAAATCCTCATGAAGGTTGCTGAGGAGGTTGCTCCTGGAATTTCAGCCCTTGATATAGACAAACTTGCCCGTAGTTACTGTAAAGAGTACGGGGTTAAACCGGCTTTTCTCGGCTACGGGGGCTTCCCCGGGGCCATCTGTGTTTCTGTGAATGAGGAAGTAGTTCACGGCCTTCCGACAAAGGATAAAGTTTTTAAGGAAGGGGATATAGTATCACTTGACTTTGGAGCCGTTGTTGACGGTTGGATTGGAGACGTTGCCTTAACTGTTGGTGTAGGTAAGATATCGGAGAGAGCTCAAAAGTTAATAGACGTTACAAGGGAGTCTCTCTATAAGGGAATAGAGGCTGCTAAAGTTGGCGGTAAGCTGATAGATATTTCAAGGGCTATTCAGAAGTTCGTTGAGAGGCACGGTTTTAACGTTACAAGGGGATATGCCGGTCACGGTATTGGCCGTTCCCTTCACGAGGAACCTCAGATAACCAACTACGTCTATAAGGGTTATCCAGACATAACGCTGGAACCTGGTATGACCTTTGCAGTTGAACCTATGGTTAACGAGGGAACGGGAAAGGTCAAAGTAAAGAGGGATGGCTGGACTGTCGTTACTAAAGACGGTAAACTCTCTGCTCACTTTGAGCACGATATTGCTATTACTGAAGATGGGACTATAATTATGTCCGCAATTTAAGGGAGATAAGGCATGGCTAAGGAGAAAGGTATTCAGGTAGAAGGGAAGGTTATTGAGGCTCTCCCTAACGCTTACTTTAAGGTTGAGCTTGATAACGGGCACCAAGTTCTTGCCCACGCTTCAGGTAAAATGAGGGTTCACTTTATCAGGATTCTGCCAGGCGACCGTGTGGTCGTTGAGCTTAGCCCCTACGATTTAACGAGGGGAAGAATTATTTACAGGAAAGGCTAACCGTCCCTTTTTTATACCGCGGCTGGAGGCACGAAAACTAAAAGGAGAGGTAGCAGATGAAGGTAAGGCCGTCTGTAAAGAAGATCTGTCCCAAGTGCAAGATCATCAAGAGAAAAGGTGTTGTTAGGGTTATCTGTGAAAACCCTAAACACAAGCAAAGACAAGGTAAGTAAGGAGGAATGCTGTGGCAAGGATAGCAGGAGTTGACATTCCTGACAATAAGAAGGTTCCCTACTCTCTTGCTTACATCTACGGGATAGGGATTAAGAGCGGCTTTAAGATTTGTGAAAAGGCTGGTGTAGACCCTGAGAAGAGGGTAAAGGACCTAACCGAGGATGAGATTGCTAGGATAAGGAAGATCATTGAGACTGAGTACAAGGTTGAGGGTGACCTTAGGAAAGAGATTGCAATGAACATTAAGCGCCTGATAGAGATCGGGTGCTACCGTGGAGTTCGTCACAGACTCGGCCTTCCCGTAAGGGGACAGAGGACGAGGACAAACGCTAGAACGAGGAAGGGGCCAAGGAAGACGGTTGCTGGTAAGAAAAAGGCTCCTAAGAAGTAATTGAAGGAGGTAATTGATGGCAAGGCCTAAGAGAGGCGGTAAGAAGAAGCAGAAGAGAACAGTTGGTTTTGCAATAGCTCATATTCAGACAACTTTCAACAATACAATCATTACTTTCACAGATAAAGAGGGGAATACCCTCTGCTGGGAAAGTGGTGGAACAGTTGGTTTTAAGGGAACAAGGAAGAGTACTCCTTACGCCGCCCAGCTTGCTGCTACAAAAGCGGCTCAGAGGGCAATGAAAGAGTTCGGTGTTAAGGATGTTGAGATAAGGATTAAGGGTAACGGTGGCGGAAGGGAGACGGCAATTAAGGCCATTGCTGCTGCTGGTTTGAACGTTAAAGTAATTAGAGACGTTACTCCAATCCCCCACGACGGTTGCAGACCACCAAAGAGAAGAAGGGTTTAACGGAGGTAGTAAATGGGTAGGTATACAGGTCCTAAGTGGCGTATTGCAAGAAGACTCGGCGTTAACATATACGTTGGTGAGGAGAAGTCTCAGAAGGGAAAGTCAATTCTTGACAGGCGTCCTTTCCCTCCGGGACAGCACGGCCGTTCAAGGAGGAAGATTTCATACTACGGCCGTCAGTTAATGGAGAAGCAGAAGGTTAAGTATTACTACGGAGTAAGGGAGAGACAGTTTAGGCGTTTCTATGAGATGGCCGAGAGGATGAGGGGCCAGACTGGTGAGAACCTCCTTAAGCTCCTTGAAAGTAGACTTGATAACGTAGTTTACAGGCTCGGTTTCGGTAAGTCCCACAGGCATGCAAGGCAGCTTGTAGTTCACGGCCACATTCTAGTTAACGGTAAGAAGGTAGACAGGCCTTCGTACCTTGTTAAGCCTGGAGATGTTATTGAGGTTAAGGAGAAGAGCAGGGACATTCCTCAAATTAAGGAAGGAATGGAGCTTGCTCAGAGGAGAGGAATACCTTCCTGGCTTGAACTTGATGCTGAGAACTTTAAGGGAATCGTTAAGGCTGAACCTACAAGGGAAGAGGTTGAAATCCCCGTTGAGGAGCACCTAATCGTAGAGCTCTACTCCAAGTAATCGCTAACCTGAATTGGAGGAAGGTAATGGTTGAATTTATAACTCCCGAAAAGTTCCAGTGGGAGGAGCATACAGATACTTACGGCCGTTTTGTAGTAGAACCCCTTGAAAAGGGGTACGGTATTACGGTTGGAAACGCTTTAAGGAGAGTTCTCCTCTCCTCTATTGAAGGAGCGGCTCCAACTGCAGTTAAGTTTGAAGGGGCTTACCACGAGTTTACAACCCTTCCTGGTGTTGTTGAAGACGTAACTGAGATCGTTCTCAACATAAAGAAGTTAAGGTTCGTCCTTCACGGAGAGGGACCGGTATTCATTGAGCTCAAGAAGAGCGGACCTGGGAAGGTCTATGCTAAGGACTTTGACATACCATCTCAGGTAGAGCTCCTTACTCCCGACCAGGAAATCGCAACCCTTGATAACGAGAATTCAGAAATTGAAATCCACTTAAGGATTGATAAAGGAAAGGGTTTTGTCCTCTCAGAGGATATTCAGGAAGTCTTTGACATTACTACAATCGGTTGGATTCCTCTTGATGCAGATTTCTCTCCCATAAAGAAAGTTGCCTATAAGGTTGAGGATACTAGGGTAGGAAGGAGAACAGACTACAACAAGCTCATCTTTGAGATCTGGACTGATGGAAGTATCTCTCCTAAGGATGCTGTAGTTAAGGCTGCTAATATCCTAATTGACCACTTTGCACTTGTTAGAGACAAGCTAGTTGAGGCCCTCTTTGCAGTTGAGACTGTGGAGGAGGAGAAGGAAGGCACTTCTGAGCTTCTTTCAAAGACCCTTGAGGAAGCTGGTCTTGGTGGAAGAGCTCTTAAAGTCTTAAAAGAGCACGGAATAGAGACAGTAGGAGATCTCGTTAAGCTTACAAAGAAGGAGCTAGAAGCCCTTAAAGGTCTTGGTAAGAAGTCAATAGCTGATATTGAGAAGTTCTTATCTTCCCTCGGACTTGAATTAGGAGGTGGTGAGTAATGAGGCATAGAATAAAGGGAAAGAAGTTGGGAAGGCCTACCGAGCATAGAATTCTTATGCTTAGGAACTTGGTAACCGACCTTATGGAACACGGAAAGGTAGTTACAACTGTTGCTAGGGCAAAAGAGCTTAGAAGACTTGCCGATAGAGTAATTACAAAGGCCAAGCAGGAAGATAAGGTAAAGGCGATAAGGGAAGTCCTTGAGATAGTTACTAAGAAGGATATTGCCTACAAAGTCGTTAACGAAATTGCTCCAAAGTACAAAGACAGAAACGG
>Ga0256838_1000917_pt1 | contig 15173 bp, 17 predicted proteins | sample 4571419metaG_FD_185978 | JGI IMG/M metagenome (GOLD analysis project Ga0256838, IMG submission 185978) | Hydrothermal vent microbial communities from Guaymas Basin, Mexico - 4571-419 | ecosystem: Environmental > Aquatic > Marine > Hydrothermal vents | place: Mexico: Guaymas Basin | collected...
GAAATAACGCTCGTGGAGAACGGCCCCATAGGGTTCGAAGGGTACTATACTACCCTAGAGCTAGAAACCGTAGCGGGATATCCTTTCGACGTATTCCTCTCGCATACCGGTCCCATTAGGGGACTAAAGAGGAGCGATAGACGCATAGAGCAACTAATTATGAGAAAAAGGCCGAAGATCTCGATCTACGGGCACCATCACATACTTTATGAGGACTCGTACGACGGAACGAGGTTACTCTGTCTCGATAACCTCCACGCCGCTATACTTAGGGTTTCTAGCCCCATTAAGCTCTCGATAGTGCGCATTCGATATCCGGGTTCCCTCCGATCGAAGGATGGGGAACGTAACGAAGCCCTAAGTATCTTTTTCCGCCTCTTGTGTCTCGACTTCATCACCATATCGCGCACGCGGAGTACGGTCTCTAAGGGCACGTTAAGTTCTTCGGAGATCTCCTTAGGAGTATAGAACATCTCGAGCCCCTTGAGTATAAGATCTAGGGTGCGATAATCTAATCCTATATCCTTCTCGTCCTTCTGACCCGGCCGTAATCCCGCGGAGGGTTCCTTCTTTATGATCTTTTCCGGTACTCCCAGATACTCCGCGAGCTTATACACTTGAGTCTTGTAGAGATCACCTATGGGATATATATCCGCGGCCCCATCGCCCCGCTTCGTGAAGTATCCGATCATCAGCTCGCTCTTATTACTCGTCCCCACAACGACCCCTCCTAGCTTATTAGCTAAGCGATAGAGCTCTATCATCCTCAGCCTCGCCTTTACGTTCCCCATCGTTACCTTATCGTCCGAGCTCAGCCGATCGGGAACTTTGAGGAACCTCTTTACGTGATTAATCCCGAGCTTATGTACGACGTCTAACGCGTCATAATAGTCTTCGTCCTTATCCTCGTGCATGAGCACGGCTAAGACGCGCTCTTTGGGAACGCTTCTAGCTAGAAGATAAGCTACCGTGGTCGAATCTAAGCCGCCCGAGAGTCCGAAGATCGCGACGCGTTTACCTATCGACGACCTTAAGAACGTAGTCACGTGGTTTAGAAAGGCCCTAACGTCGAAGTCCAAGCTAATCATGAACTTTCCTTATAGCGCGCTCAATATAACATGAGAACCTACGCGATCTTCACGAGGCCCGACTCGCAGCTTGCCCTCGAAGTAGCCGAGGACGTTAGGGAAATTATGAAGGGGTATTCGCTAGAGGAGACGGACGTTAATAAGGCGGATTTAGTGTTTATCATAGGCGGAGACGGGACGTTCTTACACGCGATGAAGAGAGATCCTAGGGGCTTAATATTTCCTATAAAACTCGGTCGCGTCGGGTTTTTCTACGAGGTTGACGTTACTAACTATCGCGAATACATCAACCGCTTCTTCGCGGGTAGATATAGGGTAGCTACTTATAGGAAGATACGCTTCTTGGGGTACGAGTGCGTGAACGAGCATTATATTACATCGAAGAACTCCGGAAAAGTCATATCGGCCGCCATATACGCGGACGGTGAATTATATCGGAAGGGGTTGGCGGACGGTGTTATGATCTCTACGCCCTTAGCTTCTACAGCTTATTCATTATCCGTAGGCGGGCCTCTTATGGACCCCGCGATTAAGGCGGCTATAGTAAACGTGGTAAGTCCACTAGGAGGACCGATACCTTCGTTGGTGGTGAACGATCCGAAGAAGGTGCTTATAGAAGTGTTCCCGGACCGTCGGGGACAGAAGCTCGTGACGGACGGAATAGATATGAAGGAGTTTAACTCTCTCATCGAGGAGAGGCCTCAGCGGGGTGGCGAGTTCAAGGTTATACGCTTCGGAGACACGGGAATAAAACGCGTCGTGCGCGCTCGGAGTAAGCTCTCCCGTTTACGCTATCGGTGAAAAAATTACACGGTCACGAGTACCCACGTGCCGAACGAGAAGAGGAACGCTATCCGTAGGGCGTGTGCTATCTTTTCTATTATGGATCCCTCCTTGTATATCTTCGGATATATTACTATGAGCCGAAATAGGAACAGGGCGTACGCTACGATTCCGAGGATAATGAGGACGAACGAGGCTATGTCCATGGTTAAAACTATGATGTCGGCATGAAATAAAATGCGTATAGTGCTTCCGGGAGACGAGGTCTCAAAAGCGGACGATAGACTGCCCGGAGAGGGCGTATATAAGGATGGAGAATCGCTCAGGAGCGAATACTTAGGGATAGTAATAGACGACGGTCACGTGATTAAGGTAAAGCCTTTCAAGCGCCCGCCCATACCGCGCGTCGGTTCTATAGTCGTAGGATACGTTCTTTCGATAATCCGCGGGAGGATCATACAGATACAGGTATACAACCTGGACGGGAGGATCGTACAACCGTTCACGGTGATCGCTAAGCCTCCCGAGGACATATTATCAGCGGAACACTACGCACGCGTCGGGGACTTCGTGCGCGCTAAGATCATAGACGATAAGAAGCTCATAGCGACGCTAGAAGGGGAGGACTTCGGAGTGATATTAGCGACGTGCGGACGTTGTAATTATCCGTTACTCCTTAAGGACGAGAGCATGGCGGGTAAGCTCACGAAGCTTTACTGTCCGATATGCGGCAATGAGGAGACTAGAAAGACCGCTAAGGATTATAACACGTTCGCGAAGCTTGCGCTAGAGAAGAGCGTGGATTACGTGATGCTCGACACTTATAGGCAGATACCGTTCGAGATGAAAGTATGAGGCTTTTGGCGGAAGGCCGGCGCACTAAGGTATTTCTTGTACGTTCTAGATACGGTCTATCCGTCCTTAAAGTTCCCAAAAACGAAAGAGCTAAAGCTTCCTTATGGCGCGAGCGGATCGCGTTACGTTACCTTTCTTCCTTCGGAGTCCAATGGGTTCCTAAAGTATACGAATTTAACGAGAACGGGCTCTTAGAAGAGTACATTCCCGGAGTTCCGTTCTATAAGCGGGTTAAGGGGGCTAGTGATGAAGAAATAAGGCGCGTGATCCTAGAGAGTCTCGCTATAGCTTTTGAGATAGACGTCCTTGGGGTACGGCATAAGGAGCTATCCTTAGCTCATAAGCACGTGTTCGTATACGATAGGGCGTACCTCATAGATTTCGGTCACTCCGCTATAGGCGTCCATCGGCGTTCCTTACCTCAATTGGCCGCTTATTTCTTCTTTAGGAACGATTACCTCCGCCTATTTAATATAAGTAAAGATGAACTAAAGGAGGCGCTTAAGGAATATAAGAGGGGCTATCCTAAAAAGTTCATACGCCTCATAGCCCTAGGTCGAGGAACGCGTTCGCCGCCCCAAATATTTCCCTTATCCACATTTTAACTATGTCCTTCACGAGCCGATAGAGCACGCTTTCCTCCTCGTTCATAGGCTTCACCCTCACCTCGGACTTCGACTTAAACGATTCTTCTATAGCGCTCAAAGCCGCTTGGCTCACCACTTTAGGTATTCTCGAGCGCAATAATACAAGTAGAGTGCTTTGAGCCGTGTCCTTCCTCTCGCCCCTTTGATGAGTGATCTCACGAGCGAGATCGATGTATAGGAAATCCGGGATCTTAGCGTTTAACTTCGTCACTTGAGAGTTATGCATTAAGCTCATCGCTTCCTCCAACGGATCCTTTTGAGGACCTTCGGCTACGTTTATACGAATAAGCCTCTCAGCCGCCCGCCTAGGAAGCACCACGGTTCCAGATAATTCCGTCCCGTCGATCCGCTTAACGGGTTCTAATATCTTCACGTGGACCTTGCTGTTCCGATACAAAGCGTCGAGCATGTAAAAATCGTTTCCTTTCCTTTAGTATACGACCCCGTCCTAACTTTTCGTGCGCCTTTCCTAAGTGCCTAGCGGCTAACGCTCCTAGTAAGGAAAGCTCACCAGCGAGTACTGCGGACGCCACGATCTCAGCGAACTTTAAGGCCCTAGTGCGAGGGGGCGCGTTCGGATCTGTGAGCCCTAGTATACTTAAGCATTCCTGTTGTGTTGGGAGACGCATGCCGCCCCCTACGGCCCCGATCTCGAGCGATGGTAGGTTCACGGATATGTATAGATCACCCTCCTCAGTAACCTCAGCGGTGGTAATACCCATAGAGGACTCCACCACTTGTGCGGCGTCTTGACCGCATGCGATGAACATGGCCGCGATGATGTTCGCGTAATGGGCGTTAAATCCGTATGAGGCGGCTTGAGCGGATCCCACGAAGATCTTGCGATACACGACTTCGACGACGTTTTCCGGAGTTGTTTTAAGTACCTTATCGACCACCTCGCGTTTAATCACGGCTTCGGCTATCACGCTCTTACCGCGTCCGAGTATGAAGTTCAAAGCGTTCGGCTTCTTGTCCACGCACATGTTTCCGCTCGTGGCGACCATCTTAGCCCGAGGTAAATGCTTCTCGATGTATTCGGCCGCTTTTTCCGAGGCTATCGTGACCATGTTCATACCCATAGCGTCCCCGGTCCGCGCTACGAAGCGTAGGAACACGTTACGACCCACTATCCGAGGTTGTACATCTATTAAATCTAGGAACTTCGACACCCCCTTGAAGATGTCCCTCAATTCGTCCATATGCTCGCGTACCCGGGAGACGAGCTCCACGGCTTTGTCCACGTTCGGAACGCGGAACACAGGCGCCCTAGCCATACCGTCCTTAAGCACTTTAGCTCTAGCCCCTCCCGAGCGCGTTATGGCCGAACATCCGCGGTTCACGCTCGCCACTAAAGCCCCTTCTGTCGTAGCTAAGGGTATGAAGAATTCTCCCTTCGCGTAGTCCCCGTGAATCTTTATCGGTCCCGCTATCCCGATGGGTATTTGAGCTACTCCTATCGCGTTCTCTATGTTGCGACCGAAGGTGAGGTTGAGGTCTATGGGTTTACCTCCTATATGCTCGAGCTTTATACCTAGCTTACGCTCTAGATACATGCGCCTGATTTCAGCGGCCTTATTCACGTCGCCCTGAAGGATAAAATCGAGTTCGTAGAGCTTGATCTCACCACGCTCGAGTTTCTCTAATATCTCGTCTACGTCCATTAATACTCCTCTATCCGAATGTATGATAAACGGTCTCTCGAGAAGAGTCCGTCGATTGGGAACTTCCTTTAATCTTCGCGATACACGAAAGCATGCGTATCCTAGTTACGGCAGATGTGCACGGTTCATCTAAGGCGATCGAGATGTACCGTGTATTATCCCCTAAATATGACCTCGTAATCATCGCGGGAGACGTAGCCCCGAACCGGAGGCCTCGTGCGTTTTATCCGACGTTCAAGCAGATCGTGCGCGCCATAGGGAACAAGCCTATAGTATTCGTGGCCGGAAACGCTGATCCTCAAGAGGCTCTAGAGCGGAACCCGCCGCGGGATAACGTATACAACGTGCACGCGAGCATCGCTAAGATATTAGGCCTCACGTTCACGGGCATAGGGGGATCTACCCCAACCCCGTTTAAGACTCCTAACGAATACCCAGAGACCCGGTTCGATAGCCTCTTCGTAGATCCCGGAGAGCCATTTATATTCGTCACCCACGTCCCTCCCCGCGGGATTAACGATGCCGCGTTCTTTAGAGGAGTACGCCAGAACGTGGGGAGCCTCGCGATACGTCGTATCGTAGAAGATTATCAGCCGATACTACACGCTCACGGTCACGTTCACGAGGCGCGCGGAATAGAGAAGCTAGGGGATACCATATGTGTAAATCCGGGGCCGGCTAAGTACGGATTCTACGCTCACGCTGAAATCGAAATGATCGATGGGACTCCCATCGTAAAGAACGTAGATTTACGCGTGTATACTAGAGAAAAAGAGGGTGAAAAGAGTGAACGAAATGAGCGTGTTGAACTTCTTGGTCTCCGAAACTATGAAGATTATCGCACAGCACGTCCTTAAGGTAGCCGATAAGGTGTCGGAGGATAAGAACGTGACGGAGTTCATAGAGAAGCTACTCTCTTATAAGAACAACGGTAAGAAAATCTTCGTCCACGGTGCCGGCCGCTCCGGCCTCGTGGGTAGATCGTTCGCGATGCGTCTGATGCACTTGGGTTATCACGTATATGTAGTAGGAGAGACGATTACCCCCAGGGTAGAGGAAGGGGATATGTTCATAGCTATCTCGGGGAGCGGTAGGACTCTTAACGTTGTTAATGCGGCGAAGGTAGCTAAAGAGGAGGCTAAGGCTTACGTGGTGGCGATCACGAGCAATCCGGGATCGCCCCTAGCGGAGATCGCGGACCTAGTTATAGTGATACCGGGTAGGACTAAAGAACAGGCTCTAGTAGGGGATTACTATATCAGACAGATCACGGGAAGGCATTATACTAGAACCCCGCTGGGTACTCTATTCGAGACTTCAACCCTAGTCTTCTTAGACGGTGTGATCGCGGCTCTTATGGAGAAGCTCGGTCTCACGGAGGAGCACTTAGCTAAAAGACACGCAAATATCGAAGGATGATTTTTTATGTGCATACTCTTCGATGAAGCCGATCGCGCGGCTCTAGAGGGTCGTTTGGGGGAGGCTATAGAGCTATATACGCGCGCTATTAGGGAGTGCGGAGAACGTCCGGAAATATATCTTCACAGAGGGGTCGCTTATCGGGAAAAGGGCCTCTTGTACGAGGCCTTAGAGGATTTGTTCAAAGCGCTAGAGAAGGGCGACGAGGAGATAAAGGCGTACGCTAAGGTGAACATAGGCGCCCTCTATGAGGACCTCGGAATGTATGAGAAGAGCGTGAGGTGGTTGAAGGAGGGAATAGACGAACTCGAGCGTCTAGGATCGGAGGACGTATACGCGGCATACATGAACTTGGGTCACGCACTACGGAATCTAGGAGACTACGAAGGGTCCGTAAGAGCTTACGATAAAGCGCTCGAAGGTCTTACCGATCGCGACGATGTGGCGTCATGTCTTATGGACAAAGCCGTCGCGTTAGCGGAAATCGGGAGATACGAAGACGCGTTAAAAGCGTTGGAGCGCGCGATTGAGATACGGAAGTCCGGGGAAGAGTACATATATAAGGACTCGCTCATAGGGGCGTTGTACAATAAAGCGCTCATCCTCGCTAAGATGGGTAGGATAAGGGAAGCCGAGGAGATAATGAAGGAGGCGTTAGAAACGTGTACGAGAGAGTACGAGATCAAGGAAGCCGTAGATTTCTTGATTACGCCCCTTTACCTCGTATATAATGCGCTATTCCTAGGTCTTAAGATCCCGAAGGCCCTCTTAATGAAAATCTTGGATCATATATCCGCGATATATCCGTTCGAGGTGGACGTCTCTAAGGAGCTGGAGGAAATCTTAATGAGGGCGCTCGAAGGGTTATAAGCTACTCAAAGGAAGGAAACATGAGGCGGCTTCATAAACTTACTTATCCGGAGATAGAGGAGCTCGTAGCTGAAGGCGTGGATACCGTAATAATTCCGGTAGGTACCTTAGAGCCGCACGGAAACCACTTACCCGTAGGGACGGATTCCCTCATAGCCGAGATACTCGCTGAGCGCGTAGCGGAGAAGATAAACGCGCTAGTAGCCCCCACGATACATCACGGGGTCACTAGATCGCTATACGGTTACGGAGGAGCCTCTACGGTGCCCGAAGAAGTATTTGAAGAATACGTGTTCCACGTCGCTCGTTCCCTCTCTAACTTCTTCAATTATATCGTATTTATGAACGGCCACGGAGGCAATACCGAGAGCCTCAGGCGCGTCGTTAAGCGTCTCCGGCTAAAGGAGCGGATACCCGCGATGAACGTAGACCGGCGGATACTCATGCGCGAACTCTCGAAGAAGATACTTGGTGGCTCTGGACACGCGGGAATAGACGAAACGGCCGTGATCATGGCCGTATATCCGGAGCTCGTTAAGGAGCCTAACGAAGACGAGGTGTTCTTCTATAGACCCGGCCTAAGCGTGTATCCTCTAACCGGGACGATCATATTATACGAGAAGGATGAGAACGGGAACCCTATAGGATTCCCAAAGGGACTTACGAAGGAGAAGGCCCAGGAGTACCTAGATAAGCTCGTCGAGGAGCTATCGAAGATCATAGCGGAAGTGGTGGAGAGGCGGAGGGAGTCGCGGTGATTTTTATAATATTCCCTAAATTAACACGTCGCGCGATATAACTAGAAATTTCACCCATTAGGAGGTCGTTATGAGGATACACGAAAAGAAAGTAGAGAAGATGCTCGAGTATGCCGTGATACGCGGAGATCTAGAGACTATCAAACAGGTAATTGAAGACGTCTCTAGGAATCCGGTGGACATGCTGCGTCTTCGGTCCTTATATCGTACCGATTCCGAGGCGTTCTTAAAAGAGGTAAAAGAACGCCTCAAAAACGTCACTGGAAGAGAGACAGGAATGGATACTTATACGCTAAGAACTGAGCGGCTATGATGAACGCGAAGAGCGCCAAGACGGCTAGCGTTAATATAATATCGGTTTTGCTCATCTCGATCTCCTTATAATACGTCCTCTGCTTATACGCGCGGAATCCTTTTATCGTAGCCGCTAAAGCCATCTGTCTCGCCTCGCGTAACGTCTCTATGATTACCGGGAGAAGAGCGTCGACGAGCGCTTTAAACGTGGCCGCTATCTTCTTAAATATGTTCCTCGATATGCTACGAGGTACGATTTCCATAGCCCTAGCGCGCTCAGCCGAGATCACGACGCTAGTCTTTTCGAGTATGCTCGGTATGCTCTTTATCGCGACGGCTATCATAAACGTTACCTCTATAGGGAACTTGAGCGTCTTGAATCCGTACACGATCTCGCTCGGATGGGTTGTAGAGATGAACCGAAGAGCGGCACTTAGGGCCGAAATTACGCGTATGGATTGTATCGCTCCATATACGAACCCTTCTACTGTTATCCCCTCGGTCATCCACCGCAGACTTTTAGGGAATATGTATACCACCGTGAGTCCTCTAGCGGTGCCCGTCACCACGCGCGAGAACGCGGGATTCAGGAAGCTCTGCGACCGGCCTATGAGGAGCACGTTAGAGATTAAGAGTATCGCTAATCCGCGCACCTTACGTTCGCTCGGGTTGGCGGGTATCCGTATGATTAACGAGAGTAATAGGAATATGAGGAGACCAAGGAAGGAATCCGTAAGAGCCACCCCTACGCCTATAGCGGAGCTCGTAAGGAGCTTCGTAAGCGGATGTAGGCGGTGTATCGGGGAATCACGCGCTTCGTAAGAGAAGAGCCTGCGGAACCCGGAGATCCCTAGGATCTTAAATAATAGATAAGAGACCGTTCCGGGTACTAGGGGGAGTACTATTAGGAGTAAGAATACGCCCGCTACTATACTCTTTAATTCACCGGGTAGCGTGATGAACGGGTGGATCGTGAATTCCACGTGTTCTCCATGGATTTTTTGTTAAAGAATTACCGGGAGCTTACGCGTAACTCCTTTGATCACAAACGGTGTATTCGAGACTCGAGAGGCGAAAATTATGAAAACAAAAGGTTTAAAATCTCGATACTGAATCGCCTCCTCGACCTTCTTCGCTATAGGCACGCTTATGGCTCCCTCTATACCGTTTCCTATCGCCCGCGGGATCGTGATCCGTATGAGTACGTATCCTAGGTCGTACTGTAGACGGAAGAGGACGGGGTAGAACACGAGATATAATGAGAGTTGCATGAAGAGGCCGCGGAAGAATCCGACGAAGAAGCCGTCTACGTGTCCCACGGTGATACCCTTTATTAGCGGCTTATCCGCGAAGAGCTCTACGCTCGTGAGCTTGTAGCGTAGTAATAGATAGAGGTCGGGAACTACACCCTGAGCGAACGGATAGGCCCGCCGCAATGGGTTGATTCCGTACCGCCCTATCTCGGATATGATGTTGTATAGGAACAACGTGAGAGTTACGGATCCGGGCTTCTTCACTATATACGCGGCGATTATGAGAAGCATGATGAACGGGAAGTCCGCTACCGCGAAGTTATACGCTCCGGGGACGCGATCGAGTAACGGGAACACTAACTGCCTTCCTATGATTTGTACCCGAACCGCCTGGAACGCAGCGAGTACGGCTATGGTTACGAGGTCCACGGTCGTGAAGCTCTCGAAGAATCCGAGGACGCTAAGCGCGTATACGATACCCATAGAGACTATAGCTATGGAGGCGGCTAGAATGAAGCGTAGCATCGGGGGCTTCGAGACGGTCACTACTTTCTTTAGTTCATAGGCCTTCGATACGACTTGATCCACTACGGGGTCGTAGTAATAGACGATCACGTATGTGTAGAAGGTCACGTCTACCTCCTTATATCCCTCCGGGAGAGGTCCCGTGTATACGTTGAACGTGAATTCTACGGTCCCGTTGATCGTGGAGTTTCCTAATGAGATCTCCACCTTCGCGTAGGTATCGTTATCGTTGTGCTTAAACTCTGAGACCATAGTCGTGGGCAAGGCGGCCTTCACCTCGGACGCTGTAGTCCGTGATCCCTCGAACTGTTTGCTTCCCGTATAACCTCCGGAGAGCTTGTAATATACGGTTCCCGTGATCTTCTTATTCGTGTTAGGCTTTACGATGTTTATCTCAGATACTCCTTGGGCGTCCCCGTAGAATATTATCTTATAGATCTTCGCGTCCTCCGCTATGTCGAACTTAATCATCACGTTGTATCCGTATCTAGGATCGCGATTGTCGTACATGAGCCCGTCCTTATACGTAGCTCCTCCGCGTCCGACCCCGTAAGGTAACGAATAGTAGAACGTTCCTAGATCGGTCTTGTACTCGGTGGCGGCTTGAGCGGGGAAAATTAAGGAGAACGCTAGTAGAAATACCATAGATAGTAAAATTACGCGGTAAACGTTACCCCGGGTTCTTCTACCCATAAGTGTTCTAATATGAAGTGTTAAATCGTTCTCGATCGATACCGATTAAAAAATCAAGCCTGCTGCTTCCTGAATATTAGTAGGTACGCGAGAAGTATCGCGACGATTACGGCTATGGCGATTCCTATAGCTATCCGCTTCGTCTTCCCTCCGGCGGTGGTCGCTCCCTCGGTGGAGGTAACGTTGATCGTGACCTCCTTAGCGAGCGTTATCTCTCCCCCTATCGCATAGTATACGCGTATGGTCCGGTTTCCGGCCTCCAAGGCCTTTAATACCACGACCACGTTCTTCGTTTCTCCGGGTCCTACGGTTACCTTGAACACGTAGTCCGTGTGTATCGTGGCGTTCTCTACGGGGGCGGAGGCGTTAAGTATCTCTAGACCATCCTCTACGGATATTCCTACCTCGATCTCGGCAGAGTCCAAGCCGGTGTTCTGTATCTGTATGTTGAGGTATATCTTGTCCTCAACGTTCACGCTGGTGTTGCTTACGGATACGCTCATGGTGATCTTCGGGGCGGCTAGAAGCCGGGAGATGAGGTTCTGTATGAACGGGGAGTTCGTGGCGAAGTAATCGTACTTATCCCGGAACCGACCGCAGGATCCTATGAAGAATATCTTACCGGTCCCGTGCCGGTAGGCCATCGTAACGATGTCGGTGCCGGTGACGTTCGTAAGGACGGTTCCGTTCTTATCTACGAGGTACGTGTCCTCGTCTCCGAACGCTAGAGGGACGACGTCCCCGCTCTTTATAGTTAAGGCGGTACCGGCCTGATAGTATATGTACTCCACCCCGTTGAAGAGGTAATTTCCTACGGGGTCGTTCGTGTTGAACACGTGTATGATGGGCGTATAAGGCTTGAAGGAGTTGTTCGTCTCATCCATTACGGTGACGTCCATGAAGTACACTCCGTACGCGGAAGCGATCGCGTTGATCGCCTCGTTAGCCTCAGCGTTGCTATAGCGGGCGGCGTTTCCGGTGATTATGAGGCTACCTCCGTTAGCTACGTAGCTCTTTATCGCCTCGATCTCGCTAGCGGTGAGGCCGTACTTAGGATAGACTAGTATGTATAGCTTCGTGGCCGATAGGAGGTCGGGGGTGATCGTTCCGTTGTTTATGATCACGGTACCGAACGTCTTTAATAGCCCTACGAACTGAGTCACCTGATCGGCCGGGGGCCGGTTCGTGTGGCCTAGGTCTAACACTATGAGGTTGGGCTTCGTCGTGGCGATGAACGCGACGTTAATCGTGTACGGATAAGGCATAGCGTCCTCGCTCTTCACGATCACCTTAATCTGATATATTCCGGGCGACTCCACGGTAAGCGAGAACCTCACGGTAACGGTAGAGTTCACGGGTATCACCTCTATCGTATCGTTCTCGTCCTCACCGGAGATTCCGGTGGGTAGCTCTAAGTCTATCGATACGTCCGTGACGTTGTGCATGGAGATGTTCGTCATGTTTACCTCTAGGTAGAAGTCGTTGCGCTCGTTGATGTTTAAGGCCGTAGGCTTAGCGGCGGCGGTGATCTTCAAAGCGGGTATGATCTTCACGTGTATCTTCTGGACCACGGGCGACACGTTACTTCCGGTAGCGTTGACCACGATGTCCCCCTCCATCGTGTATACGGCCCTGAGGACTAGCTCTACGGAGAAGGTATCACCGGGAGCCATATCGCCTATAGAATATTCGCTGTCTCCGGAGACGATCTCCAATCCGGAGGGTACCTCGATCTTTAGCTTTACGTTCGTGGCGGTATCGCTTCCGGTACTCTCTACGGTGATCTTAAGGGTGACGTTATCGTGGTAAGTGATCACGTCGGAGGATATCGTGGAGGTCACCATAATCGAAGGAACGCGGTTCTTATGGGCCTGGGCGAGCCGGCTCATTAGATTCTTTACGAAGGGTTTGTTGTGATCGAAGTAACTATACTTATCATACAACCGACCGGAGGAGCCTATCGCGAATATGCGACCTTCGAACTCGTTGGGATACACATAATAGGCCATCACGACTACGTCGGTACCCTTAGGGGCGGGTAGAGCGGTATCGTTATACTTACTAGGAGTCACGTACGTGTCCTCGTCTCCAGTGGCTACAACCACGACGTCGGAGGACGTCACGTTGAGCGCAGTTCCAGCGTTATAGTATACATCCGTCACGTTATTCGCGAGCTCCTGTACGACGGAGTCGTTCGTATTAAATACGTGTATGATGGGCGTGTAGGATCTATAGGAGTTATTCGTATCGTCATGGACGGATACGTCGAGCCGGGAGATTCCGTAGTTCTCGGTGATCGGGTTTAGATAGGAGGGGTCGAAGTAATCGGCTACCTCTCCCATAACTAGTAGAGCTCCTCCGTTCTCCACGAACCGGTTTAGAGCGTTTATTTCATCCTCGCTATAAGCGGCCTTGGGACAAGGTATAATTATGATGTCCGCGGAGGCTACGAGACCCATCGTGATGGGACCGGTATTAATGATCACGGTCCGGTTTAGCGTATTATTGAGGTAATCAATGAACTTCGACAACTTCGCGTGATCCCGATACGTGTTCTTGCTCTCGTCGAACACTACTACCTTAGAAGAGTTCGTGGTGAGGGTTACGGGATGATGAATGGAGACGTGCGAAGGGGTGTATGTGACCGTCGGGCCGCTCGGGATAGCGTACGTAAAAGGTATCGTAAGGGCTACGAGTAATATTATAGCTAGGATCTTAGAGAGGGGTTTCCCCATTAGTTCTTCGGAATCTGTCGATAAAAACTCGACGGATTCTGCGTTTCCTCCGTACAATAGGTCTCGCTTCACCGATACATTCGTCGGGAGACTTTACGATACGCCCGTCTTCGCACCTCCGCCTCCGGATTATTAAATGTGTAATACGTTTAGACCCTTGGAACGAGATTCCTAAATAAGCGGCCACGTTTTGCATAGCTAAATCGTCCGTTAGGAGGGTCGCGTTTAGATCCTTCGCTAACGCTATGAGGCGGATATCCGTGGTGCTTAAGTTCCGTATGTCCCCCGTTTCCGAGGCCGCTTTAAGTACTTCCTTAACGCTTTCCCCGCTCGGCTCCTTCACCTTTAGGTTCCTATCGAAGAGCATGAAGCGCATCATAGAACGTACTTCGTTATACACCTCGGGGATCGTATACATCTCAGCGTCCAAAGGTATCGCCTCGAAGAGCCTCTTAATAAAAGCGGACGAATCTAACACGTACTTCATTCCTCGCTCACGCTCCGGAGTTTTACGAACCCGTCCAATCCGGCCGTGATGAGCTCATTCCCGTTCATGTAAGCGCCGTTCGCCCCGTAATCGTGTAGCTTATTCTGATGCCGAGCCACGATCCTAGTGCCGCGCGTGCTCAGTGCTGCGTTGAGGAGTTTCGAGAGCTTTTGCTCGTAGAGCGTCCCGTTACCTCCCAACGCTAGTAGACTCTCGCGGTATATTCCGGACCGACGGGCGACGGACCCTATGGTCTGAAGGTCGACGGGCCTCCGAGGCTTTATGAAAATACTCTTCTTAGAGCGTCCTGAGCGTATCTCGAGGTTCGTTCCTACATAATATATTAAGGAGATCCGTCCGCTCCGAAATCCGGATATTACTACGTTAAGCTCCGGTATCACGTCCAAGAACGTCACGCTATCTCCTAACGTGCGGAACACGCGCTTTAGGACTTTCCCTTTGTGGTCCATAACGAGTATAATTCCGTCGTAGAAGCCTACCACGATGTACTTTAACGTAGGCACAACGGTGACGTCCCGAGCCGGCCGGCGTTCTTCGTATTCGAATATCTTCTTAGCCTCCTTTAGCTCCGGGTCCACGAGGAACACGCGCCCCTCGTCGTTAACCACCACGAGTCCCTTGGGATGATCTTCGATTCCGTATACGTATCCTCCTACCTCGATCTCCCCTACCTTGTCCCCCGAATGCCTCCGCATCCTTAAATACCCGTCTGAGCCTCCGGTGTATATCATCTTATTGTTATATAATATGCTCAAGAGCTGACCGTCGTGAGCGTGTATGCTCCTTAAGCGACCGTCGTATATCACTAAATCCCCGTGATAGGTTCCCGCTATCCGGCCTCCGTCTATGATCTTAACGTTTAGTACGGATGTCCTCCCGAGGTCGAAGCTCTTCCCCTGACGAATCTTAACGCTCATACGATCCCTTTAGGTGATAGAGAATAAATAGCGTAGGAGATCACGGAGATAATTCTTAACAGGAAAATGACCTTAGAGCTTTAGGAGCGCGGAACCATAATACCCTTGATCTCGAATTCCCTCTAGTTTGTGTTTTTTTTTTTAAAAAAATCAAGCTTTCTTCC
>Ga0256838_1000919_pt1 | contig 15165 bp, 11 predicted proteins | sample 4571419metaG_FD_185978 | JGI IMG/M metagenome (GOLD analysis project Ga0256838, IMG submission 185978) | Hydrothermal vent microbial communities from Guaymas Basin, Mexico - 4571-419 | ecosystem: Environmental > Aquatic > Marine > Hydrothermal vents | place: Mexico: Guaymas Basin | collected...
GGGTTAAAATTCCCTATATTCCAGCAAATGGAGATACTGTAGTTTATATTGAGAAAGACAGTAATTATAAGCCAGATGGAGATAAAGTTTTCGAATTCTTTGATGATTTTGATGGAAATGAATTGGACAGAAGTAAATGGGAAATTGTTGGGGAATATTCCATGCATAATGGAAAAATTAAGTTGAATCCAAATTGGGTCGGAGGTTATAAGAGTGGAATGATTGAAACAAAAAAACTCTTTGGAAAAAATATTATAATCTACTCAAAAATTGATTCACATACTTCTTATATTAGATATGGTTTTGGGGAAGCAGATGATAACTTTCAGAGAAATTACAGATTCTACAAATACGATGATGGAGGGCCAAGATGGTGGGGGTTCCGTATAGATGGTGATTGGTATAAAGAAGGTTATGGTTATGATGTTGATAGATTAGAATACTCTCAACTAACAATAGGCAATGATTTCGTTGAATTGAAAGACAATAATGTAAGATATAGGGTAAATCATGAATTACCATCCGTTAAACTTCCAGTACATTTCACATCTTGGAGTTGTTCAGATGTCACTTTAGATTATGTGTATGTTAGAAAATATGCAGATAAAGAACCAACAACTACAATATCAAAAATTAATGATAACTTATACAAAATAACAATCCACAATCCAAATAGTTATCCATTAAAAGATTTTCAAGTGAAAATACCAAATCCAAGTTTCATAACCTCTAAATTTGAAGGTTTGAAGATAACCGATAAAAATCCACAACCTACACAACTGAGTGATACATCCTCAACTCCTACTCAACCAGCACATAAAAAACCTACTTTAAAAATCTCAACAACTCCAGAAGGAGCTGACATATACATTGACAATAAATATATTGGAAAAACACCAATAACTATCGAATTAGAGAAAGGTAAGCACAAAATAGAGTTAAAAAAAGATGGATATAAACCAAATATTCAGGACATTACCTTAAATGATGATATGTTCCTTAATGTTGTTTTGACAGAAGATATTTCAAAATACTTAGCAATTGCTGTAGTTTTGATATTGGGAGTTGTAATCGGGGGCTATGCAATAAACAAAAGAAAAGATGACAAAAAGAAAAAAGAAGTTATGGATGAATTAGAGGATTTATTGAAGAAATAACTGTAAGATAGAATGTTAAAGAACAGACGTTCTAACTATTAATAATTTGGATGATTTCCTATATATTTAAAAAATTTTTTTGGTGGTTAAAATGAGATTCTACTATAGAGAGAAAGAACTCAACTATCTAAAAACCTATGTTCAGTTAGAACCAAATTCTATATTGTTTGTTTATGGACCTAAATCATCTGGTAAAACCACTGTAATACTTAGAGTTATTGAGGAATTATCTAAGCGGGATGATTTAGTATTTTTCTATTACGATTTAAGGAGATATGCAACACCTACAAAAGAAGAGTTTTTAAAAATATTTTTTGAAAAATCGGATAAAAAGTATTTGCTAAATAGATTTGAAATTAATTTAAGAATTTGTAAATTTGGAGTTGAGGAGAAGTTTGATTTTGAAAAATCATCCCTAAATGATGTATTTGATAAGATTTATGAGGGAATTGAGGCAGTTATTAAAGATGGGAAAAAGCCAGTTTTGATAATTGATGAATTGCAGAAGTTAAAAAGCATCTACTTTAACGGAGAAGGGAAAGGGGACAAATCATTATTAAATGAATTATTCAACCTCTTTGTGCATTTGACTAAGGTAAAGCATCTATGTCATGTTATCTGCCTAACCTCTGATACTTTGTTTATTGATGAAATCTATAGAAACTCAACATTAAAAAATACCTCTGAATATTATTTGATTGACTGGCTAAGGAAAGGAACTGTAAGGAATATTTTAAAGGAAGAGGGATTTGATGAAAATGAGGTTAATTATTGCTTAAAATATGTATCATTACCTTATGAAATCTCCCAGTTGATAAATAATAAAAAATTGGGAATTTCAGTAGAACAAACTATAAAGCAGTGGATTAATGTTGAATCAGATGGATTGAGGTTTTTAATAGCAAATATGCCAGATGATTTGGATGAAAGTAAGATTTATGAGATTTTAAGTAAATTTAGAGATAATATTAAAGTTAAAGATTCTGAAATTATTAAAAGGGAGTTAATTAAAGAGTTTAAGTTTTTAGTAGAAAATGAAATATTGTTTTATGACGTAATAAATGGAATAATAAAACCCACATCCATTATAGAATGGCATGCTATAAAAGAGGTTTTAAAATAACCAATTATAGGGGTGATATACAATGAAAAAGTTACTACTGTTAATATTTGGAATGTTGCTATCAAACGTTTTTGCTTATGATTTGAATGATGGATTAATAGCTTATTACTCATTTGATAATATTGAGGGCAATATTCTAAAAGATGATTCTGGAAATGGGCATGATGGAATAATTTATGGAAATCCAAAAGTTGTTGATGGTATTAAAGGAAAAGCATTGGAATTTGATGGAGTTGATGATTATATAATCGTTCCAAATTCCAATGATTTAAATCCAAAATATGAAATAACAATATCTGCATGGTTTGTGTCCAAAGAAACATCAAAAAGTGGAAGTTCTGGAGATATATTAACTAAAGGGCAGTGGTATCCCGGATTAAGACAAATAGAGTTCCCAATACATTATCGTCCAAGTGATAACATAAGATTTGCTATTAATCCAGACGGTGGCAGTCTCTCATGGATTAGCACTGAGTATAATTGGAGTATCCAACAAGAACTTAATAAATGGCATCATGTAGTAGGAGTTTTTGATGGAAGACATCTAAAGTTATATCTGGATGGAAAATTAGTTTCTGAAAAAACGTTGAATAAATTAACACAAATAAACTGTCCAGAAAATCCAGAAAATCTATATATTGGTGGAGGGAAAGATCGTTGGGGTGATATTGCTAATAAATTTAAAGGATTAATAGATGAAGTCCGTATCTACAACAGAGCATTATCTGATGATGAAATTAAGGAGTTGTATAATTCATACTTCAAAGGAACATTAAAAATAAACTCAAATCCAGAAGATGCAGATGTTTATGTTGATAACAAATATGTTGGGAAGACTCCAATAACTATTGAATTAGAGAAAGGAACTCACACTGTAAAAATTTCAAAAGATGGCTATAACAACTATATTACAACAATAACTGTAAAATCTGGAGAAACGTTGCCAATATCCATTAATTTGGATAAAATAGAAAATCATCCAAATAATAATGAAAAAGAAATGTATGTTAAGTCACTCACTGAAAAAGCAAAAAATAGCATAATATTTTATACTTCGAAAGGATATGACGAATCTGAAGCAGAAGATATTTTAAAAATGGCAGAAAAGGAATTAAAAAATAAAAATTATGAATTGGCTGAAATGTATGCAAATAAGGCGTATTCATATTCAATAGATATTGACCATGATAGTATTGAGAATGAGAAGGATTTTGCACCAACAATAAACAACAATTACATTTACTTTGGTGCTATAATTGGAGGGTTTTCCTTAGTATCTGGAATATACGTAGTTAGAAAAAGAGTAAGAGATAAGAAAAAGAAAAAAGAAATTATAAATGATTTAGAAGAACTATTGAAAAAATGAGGTGAAATTATGAATCTAAAATATCTCATCTTTGGAATTTTGTTGTTATCTTTAGGTTTTGTTTATGCGGAGACGATGCCATATTGGATTGAAGATTATGGGAATGGATATAATCTATGGGTTAAAATTCCCTATATTCCAGCAAATGGAGATACTGTAGTTTATATTGAGAAAGACAGTAATTATAAGCCAGATGGAGATAAAGTTTTCGAATTCTTTGATGATTTTGAAGGAAATATTCCAAAAGATAGGTTTAATTTAGAGTCAAAATGGTATTCAGTTGATTCATGGGCAGGTTATGATACAACCTGTAAAAACTATCCGTATCAGAAAGATGGAGTACTTATTGCCAGGACAGACCAAGGATGGGGTGGTTTAAAAATTGCTTCAAAAGAGTCTTTAAATGTTAATGATGTTAAGATAGTTAGTAGGGTATATTGCGATAAAACAATTAATCCTAATCCAAATATAATGGTAGGATTTTCAGATAGGACCCCAATTAGGAGAGTTGGAGATTGGAAAACTGATGCCATCTTGAAATACACGTCATATTATAACTTAACAGGAGAAAGACCAGAAAAAGGTAATTATTATATGGTTAAATATATTAAGCATGATGCTTATGGATGGTATCCATATATAGGTGAGTGGGATGGAGAATATCATTTTCTATATGTGTATGTTAGAAAATACGCAGATAAAGAGCCAACAACTACAATATCAAAAATTAACAACAATCTATACAAAATAACAATCCATAATCCAAATAACTATCCATTAAAAGATTTTCAAGTGAAAATACCAAATCCAAGTTTCATAACCTCTAAATTTGAAGGTTTGAAAATAACCGATAAAAATCCACTACAAAGTAATACAACTAAAACTTCTACGTCAACAATTCCTATAGAGCCAAAGTTAGCTACAATATACATAGAATCAGAACCAAATGATGCAGATATATTCATAAATGGAGAATACAAAGGAATAACTCCTTTAAAATTAGAATTAAAAGAAGGAACTTACACTATAAAGATAAAAAAAGATGGATACAAAGAATATACTAAAAAAATAACCTTAAAAGCTGGAGATTCAAAGGAAATATCAATAAACCTAAAAAAAGACAATAACAATATAACCCTAATAATTGGTGCTGTATTTGGGGCTTTAATCGTTGTTAGTGGGGGAGTATATGCAATAAATAAAAGAAACAAAAAGAAAAAGAAAAAAGAAGTCATGGAAGAATTGGAAGAACTACTGAAAAAATAATCGGTGATTCTAATGTCATCAGAATATGAGCTAATCTCTAAGGTAATAAAAAAACTAAAATCAAAAATGAGGGAGGAGGGGCATTATATTTTAGCAAAAGAAAGAATAAGGAAGGCATTAAATGAGTTAAAAAATGATAACACAACATTGGCATTAGAATATCTAAAAGATGCCTTAATTTTGGTTGATGAAGAAAACAAAATCCTAAACAAAATTAATGAACTAAAGTCAAAAAATCCAGTAATCATAAAAAATTATGAAGTATTGCTAATAAATACATTAAAAGATGGAAATCTAAAAAAAGCAGAAGAACTCATTAAAGAAATCGATTCACAAAAAATTCCCGCAGAATTCACTCCAAAACCTGCCACACCAAAGACCTTTCCAGCTGAGTTAGAGGAATTTTATAAAGACATCCAATTTATTGGACAAGGGGGATTTGCCAGAGTATTCAAAGCCATAAGGGTTAAAGATAATCTTCCAGTAGCTATAAAACTGCCAATCTCCTTAGATGCTTCAACTGGTAAATCATTTATTAAAGAGTTGGAAAATTGGACTAAATTAAATCATCCAAATATAGTTAGGGTTTATGATTATAACATTTTACCAATTCCTTACTTCGAAATGGAGTTGTGTGATGAATCCTTAGATGACTATCTTAAAAGAAAAAGAGTTTTAGATGTAAAAGAAGCATGTTATATAATCTTTAACATTGCAGAGGGGTTAAAATATGCCCATTCAAAGGGAATAATTCATAGGGATTTAAAGCCACACAATATCTTGATAAAAAATGGCATTCCAAAAATAACCGATTGGGGGCTAAGTAGGGTTTTAACTAAATCGTCATCAACGACTAAATATGCATTCACTCCTTATTATGCCTCACCAGAACAGTTTAGTAAAAAATTCGGTAATATAGGATTTTGGACTGATATTTGGCAGTTGGGGGTTATATTTTATCAACTAACTACTGGAAAACTGCCATTCGAAGGGGATGATTTTGTTGAGTTAATGACTACAATAACAACAGAAGAACCAATAAAACCTTCTGAATTAAATCCAAACATCGATAAAGAGATTGAAGGTATAATCCTAAAATGCCTAAATAAGAATCCAAATGATAGATACCAAAACTGTTTAGAACTGCAAAGAAATTTAGCTAAATATCTACAAATAACCTTCAAAGAAGAACTTAAAAAATCTCTAACTATTGGAGATTTCAGCAGAAGTGCCGTTTATTGTGGGGACCTATTATTGATTTGTTTGAAGATTAACGATGGTGTAAATGCATACAAATACTGTGGGGACTTAATTAACTACGCAAAAGGAGATATTAGAAATGATTTAATTAAATTAAAAGAGGCAATAAAATACAGGATAGAGAATAAACTACCAATCCCAGAGGAATTAATTTATAATGCAGAAATAATAATCCATAAAATAAAATTGGGCTTTAAAGAAAGTTAAAGGGATGATTATGGGAATAAAGGATATCTTAAAAAATATTGGGATTGTAAAAGAAAATAAAAACCCTAAAATAGAAATTCCAGAAGAGGAAGTTGTAGATATAGAAATCCCAAGAATAGAACCTAATGATTTTAACAATGATATAATTATTTTTGAAGAAGATAACTCCTATGGCATATCTCACAAGGGAAATAGGGCAAACAATGAAGATAACATTTTAATTAAAAAAATGGATGATATTTACTTATTGGCTGTTGCTGATGGTGTTGGAGGGCATAATGCAGGGGAGGTTGCCTCAAAAATAACCATAGACACATTACAAGAAATTGTTGAAGATAAATACAATCAAAACCTCTCAATTGAAGAGATAAAGCAACTTTTAAGGGATGCCTATGAAACAGCCCATAATAAGATAAAGGCAGAGGCAGTTGGAGATAGAGAGGGGATGGCTACAACCTTAATAACTGCAATAATTAAAGGAGATAAAGCAATTATAGCAAACTGTGGAGATAGTAGGGCTTATTTAATTAGGAATAATAAGATTATAGAGAAAACGAAAGACCATTCATTAGTTCAAGTTTTGATTGATGAAGGGCATATAACAGAGGAAGAGGCATTAAATCATCCGATGAAGAATATATTAACTCACGCATTGGGGACTGATGATTTCAAAGTTGATATTTATGAATGGAATTTGAAAGAGGGAGATGTTATATTGCTAAGTTCTGATGGATTGCATGATTATATTAAAAAAGAAGAAATCTTAGAAGTAATTAAGAATAAAGACAATCCAAAGGACATTGTAAATGAATTATTAAGGACTGCATTGGAAAAGACAAAGGACAATGTGAGCATTATTGTTTATAAGCATCAATAAAATGGAGGGAGAAATCATGCTAAGCAAACTAAAAAATATTTTCAGCAAAAATAAAAACCCATTAGATATGCCATTAGATAAGTTAAAAGAATCGAAAATAAAGTTAGATATTCAAATTAAAAAGTTGGAAGATGAGATTTTAAATATTGACAACCAAATAGTAAAGTTGTTTGAAAAAGCAAAGAATACAAAAAGTAAAAGTGAAGAACTAACAATAGCCACAAAGATAAAAACATTAAACCAGAGGAAAAAGCAATTACAAAATGCCCATGCATTATTAAATAAACAGATGAGATTTGTGGATAATTTGTTGGTTATTAAAGAAAATGAGGCAATATTGAAATCTACTCCATTATGGAGCATATTAAGCAAAATGTCACCAGAAGAATTAGAAAAAACTTTAATTAACTTAAGATTAGATAGTGAAAATATTATCAACACTTTAAATACTGCTTTGGGCATCACCGATGATGCCTTATCTATGGCATCAGAAGAGCATGATGAAGATATTGAGAACATCTTAAAAACCATTCATGCAGTTAAAGAGGGTGAGTTGGATGTTGAAGATGCAAAAGAGATTGTAAGTGAGGAAAAGAAAGATAAAGATAGATTTTTGTTTGAATAATTCGACAATATTTAGTGACTATAATGCTAAATTTAATCAAAAACAATTTTAAAAATAATTTAATCTCTGAGGAATTATCTTTTTCAAAAATCTTCCATATAAAGATGCAGATTCATTGTTAAAATGTTTTTAGAGAAAAAAATTATTTTGGGCAAAACTAAATCATAAAAATATGGTAAGATTATCTCACACAAATTATTTTCAATAATTTTTAAGGTGAAATTATGGAAATTGACTTATCGGGGGCTTTAATGAATCAATTCAGAAAAGCTAAATTAGAATATGAGAAGGCAAAAGAAAATGGCAATATGGCTTTAGCAAGAAAGAAGGCATTAGAGTGTTCTAATTTATTGAGACAGTTGGCAAAGTATGATACATATAATGCAAAAAGTTATTTGGAAAAGGCGAAAAAATGGCAATTAGTGGCAGAGAATATTAACGATATATTTGAACCAAAAGTAAAAGCAGTAAAATCAGAAGTAAAATCTAAATCCATTCAATCAAATCAATCAAAAGAGAAAGAGGGTGATGAAATAGATAAATTCAAAAACTATGTAAAAAACAACTTAATCCAAAAATCGTCAGTAAAGTGGGACGATATTGGGGGATTAAATGAGGTAAAGCGTTTAATGATGGAGACAATTGTTATCTCTGCCCTACAAAAACCAGAATCAATACAGCCATGGAAGGGAGTTTTGCTATTTGGACCTCCAGGAACTGGAAAGACATTATTAGCAGCGGCATGTGCTGGGAGCTTAGATGCAACATTCTTTAATGTTAAAGCGTCATCAGTAACGAGCAAATACTTTGGAGAGTCATCAAAGATAATAACTGCCTTATATGAAGTTGCAAGGGAGTTAAATCCAAGTATTGTCTTTATTGATGAAATTGATGCTCTAACAACTAAGAGAAGTGATGGTGTTAGTGAAGCATCGAGAAGAATGCTCTCAACACTATTAACTGAATTGGATGGATTCCAAGATAAAGGGAAGGATTTGTTGGTCTTAACTTTATCAGCAACAAATACACCATGGGATTTAGATGAGGCAGTTTTGTCAAGATTTCCAAGGAGAATTTATATTCCTCTGCCAGATAAAGAGGCAACCAAGGAAATTATTAAAATTAACACAAAAGGTTTAAATTTAAATGTTGATTTAGATGAGATTGCCGAAAAATGTGTTGAAAGGTTATATTCAGGGAGAGATTTAAAAAACCTCTGCCAAGAGGCAATTTGGAATATGATTAGAGATGTTAATAAGGATTTATATGAATTAGCTAAACTGCCTTACAATGAATTGAGAAAGAGGAAACTAAAAACAAGAGCTTTAACTAATGATGATTTTGAAGAGGCATTTAAGAAGATTAAAAGTCCATTAACTAAAAAAGATATTGAGAAGTATGAGAAGTGGGCTGAAGAGTTTGGGGGATAGGTTTATTTTTATCTTTTTTAATCTTTAATAAGAGGTGTCAAAATGAAATTTTTTAATAGGGAGAAAGAGATTAAAGAGATTTTATCAATTATTGAATCTAAACCTCAACGAATTAATTTTATCTATGGCTCTATAAATTCCGGAAAAACTGCCTTAATTAATGAAATAATTAATAATAGGTTGGATAAGGGCAAATATGTGGTTTTTTATATAAATCTTAGAGGGAAATTTATTGACGACTATAACAAATTTTTGAAGGTTTTATTCAGTGTTTATGAAGAGTCGTTGATCGATAAGATAAAAACTACTTTATTATCCTTAATAAAAGACCTTCCGAATGTTATAAGATATTCTTTAATCTCAAAACTTACTGGTAGAGTTATAGGAGGAATTCCAATACCTAAGCATCTATTAAGCCAGTTATTATTAAAAAAGGATAACATAGAGGATATCTTCGATTTTTTAGAGAAATATTTTATTGAGATAAATAAAAAAGGTAAAAAACCAATTTTAATTATAGATGAGCTGCAAGTTATTGATGATTTAAAAATCAATGGATTTTTGATTTATAAGTTGTTTAACTTCTTTGTTCATCTAACAAAAGAGATTCATGTTTGCCATGTTTTCTGCCTAAGTTCGGATAGTTTATTTATAGAGCAAGTTTATAATGAGGCAATGTTAGAAGATAGGGCTGATTACATTTTAGTGGATGATTTTGATAAGGAAAATGCCTTAAAGTTTATGGACTTTTTATCTGAGGAGATTTTAAATAAAAAACTATCTGATGATGAAAAAGAGCTAATTTATAGCTATGTTGGTGGGAAACCAGTTTTAATAATAAAAGTTATTGATAAGATGAGATATAAAAGCTTAGATATGATTTTAAATTTTATGTTAAAAGATGCTATTCAAAAGCTAAAATACTTCTTAGAGGATATTAAAGAAAAGGATGAAAAACTCTATAACAAAATCGTTGATGCATTAAATATATTTAAAGAAAATTATGAAGTTGAAGATATAACAATACCTAAGAAAATAAGAGAATTTTTAGTTAAAAGAAATATCCTATTTTTAAATCCTATTGAAGGGACTTTAAAGCCACAAAGTTACTTAGTTTGGAATGCAATAAAGAGATTATTATAAGATAAGTTAAAATTATTAGATTTGTCTGTTGAAGAGAATATAATACAATGGATTAATGTTGAAAGGATATATAAGATACACAATTAAGGGGAAACTTAAATAAGAAAATGAGATTTTAAAAGTTTTGTCTAAGTTTGAAGATAATATCAAAATAAAAATAGATACATTGAAGATGAGTTATTTGAGATATTGAAGATATTGTTAATTGAGAATGAGATTTTATTTTATGATGTGATTAATGGGGTAATAAAACCAACATATATTATTGAATGGTATGCCATAAAAGAAGTTTTGAAATAAAATTGACAAAATAGCTTAAAAATCTAATGTTTTATTTTGATTTGGAAGAATTTAACAAGTGGAAGTATATAGAAAGATATAAAAATTTCAGGACTAACAAATAATATTAACACGCATGCCTAATATTTGGGGGATAGTTTGAGGTTGGGAAATTTAATAATTAGATGTTTGTTAATTTGGATTGTCGTATGGAATTTTGCGTGGAATATGTTGATTGTCAGTCCTGAGTGGAAGTATAAAACAGGTGGTAGTGTCGATTCTGTCTCAATTACTTCTGATGGGAAGTATGTGGTTGCCGGAAGTGGGGGTGATTATGTCTATCTCTTTAATAATAATGGTAATTTATTGTGGAAAAATGAAATAGGTGATGGTGTTAATTTTGTCTCTATTACTCCGGATGGGAGATATGTAGTTGTTGGGAGTGATTGGGATAATAATGGTTATGTCTATCTCTTTAACAACAATGGCGTTTTATTGTGGAAGTATGAGACAGATTCTCCAGTTCATTCTGTTTCTATTACTCCTGATGGAAGGTATGTAGTTGCTGGAACTGGAAAACGTTACAGCAGTTGGTATAGGAGTTTTTATGTTGGTTATGTTTATCTCTTTAACATCAGTGGGGATTTACTATGGAAGTATAAAACAGGTAGTTGTGTTAATTCTGTTTCAATTACTCCAGATGGAGAGCATGTAGTTGCTGGAGGTTATGATTGGGATGATGGTTATGTTTATCTTTTTAATAATAATGGAGATTTGTTGTGGAGGTATAATATTAATGGTTATGTTGTTTGGTCTGTTCCTGTTTCAATTACTCCAGATGGAGAGCATGTAGTTGCTGGAAGTGGTGATGTTCGTCTCATCAACAAATATGGAATTTTATCATGGGAGTATAAAACAGGTAGTTATGTTAATTCTGTTTCAATTACTCCAGATGGGAAATATATAGTTGCTGGGACTGGAGGTGGAATTTATCTCTTTAATAACAATAATAGGGATTTATTGTGGAAGTATGAGACAGATTCTCCAGTTTATTCTGTTTCTATTACTCCAGACGGGAGATATATAGTTGCTGAAAGTGGACATTCTTACTATTCTGACAGTTTTGTTTATCTTTTTAACAATGATGGAGTTTTGTTATGGAGGTATAAAACAGGTGCTAATGTTGAGTCAGTCTCAATTACTCCAGATGGGAAATATATAGTTGTTGGAAGTGGAGATGGTTATGTTTATCTCTTCAACAACAAAAAAATTTTATTTTTTGCATTATTGTAGTTTCTATTAAATATACAAATACTTATTTATTAAAATTTCATCATGTAAAGAGAATATTTTAATTTTTATTATTGTCATATTAAAAAAGGTGAGATAATGGAGGATATGATTCTCGGGTCAATAGATTCTATTGTTAAAGTTTTTGCATGTTATAGTTGGATAGGTTTTATAGCATGTTTATCTTTAATTAGTGGAAGTTTATTATGGATAGGAATTTATTTAAAAAGTAGGGGTTTTTTTGAAAATTGGAAAATTTTGACTTTTTGGATTGTGGTGAGTATTATTTTAAGTTTACTTGCAAGTGGGGTTATACATATACTTTTAGGATGGAGTATTGTGGGAAAATTTTTGGGAGCAATTGTAAATGGAGTTATATATGGGTCTATGTATGGGGTTATATCTAGCAGGATTTTTTTCAGTATTGTATATTTTGTTATACTTTTTGTTATAATTACAATTATAAGTATAATTTTAACTGGAATTATATATTGGATTGTATTTATTTCATTATTAGGGATAGCATTGATAAAAGCGCCCATATTCAGGCAGTATGGAATTGAGTTTTATATTATAGAACGAGATATTATAGGACAGATTGCATACTCAAAATATGACAAAGCATTGGAATACTTAAAAAATGATGATATAATTAATTGCTCAAAATATTTAAATCAATCATTGTATTTGTTGAAAGATTATGATTGTGAATCTTATATTGATATGGATTTAGCAAATGAAATAATATCTCTAAAAAATAAATTAAATTACATAAACCAATTCAAAAAACAATTACAAAAAGCAGATAAATTATTTAAAGAGAATGAAATAGAAAATGCTCTAAGGAAATATGAGAAATTGTTGAAGAAATATCCAATGTTTAAAGATGAATTAATTCCAAAAATCCAAAAATGCGAAGAAATACTAAATAATCCACCATTGGAGTTGTTCTTATTAAAAGCAAATGAATACTCATCAGAGGCATTAACTTTATTCAATAAAAATAAACTAAACAAAGCTATAACTAAATGGGAAGAAGCTATAAGTCAATATGAAAAGGCAAAAGAAATTGCAGAATTAAAGGAAGACAAAGAAATAATAAACTCAATAAACAAAAATATTAAAACACTAAAAGAAAATATCGAAAAAACAAACTTAAAAATAATAACCGACAACATAAATAAAGCATTAAACTCAAAAAACATAAACAACATCATAAGGGAAATAAAAAACCTATCCAACTTTATAAACTCATCCCAATTTAAAAATTTCAAAGATTTAGCAAAACAGACAATAAAAAATGCTTTAATATCTCTATCATCAATAGCAATAAACAAATCCTTTAATAATCCAAAAGATAGGGAAAAAACACTAAGAGATGTCTTAAACTTTATAACCAATAATAAATCTTATCTCCCAACGTCAGAATTTAACAAAATATTATTAAAACTTAATGAAGAAATCATAAAAACCAAATTAAAAGAAGTTGATTTAAAAATTAAAGAAGCAATAAACCTAAAATCAAATAAAAACTACTCCAAAGCCAGAGAAATATTAAAAGAAGCATCAAAATTATTGGAAAATATAGAAGATGAGACAATAAACAAAAGAATCAAAACCTTCAATAGTCAAATAACTCAACTAAAACTTCAAATAGAGAATGAACTAATACAAATCAAAAATCTACTCTTAGGGGATGAATCAACAGTAGATATAGCAATCAATCCAATAAATATATTTAATGTAGAAGAAGATGAAAACCTCAAAAAACTAAAACAACTTTTATCAAAATATCAAAATCCAGTAAAAATTGGAGAGGGTGGCTTTTCTTATGTATTTAGAGCAATAAAAAACAATAAAACAATAGCAATAAAAGTTCCGAAGGAATTAACTGAATTAACTGGAAAAATATTCTTAAGAGAAATTGAAAACTGGAAAAAACTAAATCATATAAATATAGTCCAACTTTATGATTATAATATCCATCCCTATCCATATATAGAAATGGAATACTGTGAAACTGACTTAAACAAAATAAAAAACAATTTAAACCTTAGAGATGCATTAATGCTTATATTTGAGGTTTTAAACGGTTTAAAACATGCCCACAACAAAGGAATTATACACAAGGACTTAAAGCCCTCAAATATCTTAATCTCTAACAACATCCCCAAAATAACCGATTGGGGGTTAGCAAAGGAAGAAACATCAAAATCAACAACTATAAATGCCTTAACTCTCCAATACTCAGCACCAGAGCAAATAAATAAAACAGGAGAGGACAAAAGAACTGACATATACCAAATTGGAATTATTTTGTATGAATTAACCACAAAACAACTTCCATTTAAAGGAGATACATTTGACATAATGGAAAGCATTAAAAATAAAATGCCTCCAAAACCTTCTCAAATAAATCCACTGATTGATGAAGATTTAGAAAGAATAATCTTAAAGTGTATTCAAAAGGATAAAAATAAAAGATACCAGTCAGTAGAAGAACTACAAAGAGATTTAGCAAACTATTTAAATGTTAAACTAACAACTGAGCTAAATAAATCAAAAACTCAAAAGGATTTCAACAGAAGTGTATTTTATTGTGCAGATTTAGTTTTATTCCACTTAAATAACAACGATTTACCTAATACCTTAAATTATCTATATGATTTAAAACAGTATGCAAACAAATACTGCTCTGATGAAATAATTGAAGCAGTTGATAAGTTAATTGAAGGAGTTGATTACAGAATAAAAGAAGGTATAAAAGAACCATCTGATGGATTAAAAATAAGAGCTAAAATAATTGTTGAGAAGGTTAAAATGAAATTTTAAAAACATCTAAATAAATTCTTTTAATTTTTCATATAACTCTTTTATTGATTTTGAAGCTTTAATATTACCATTACAAAGTAAAATTTTGTTTGCAATTAACTTTGGCACATCAAAATCAAAAGGAATTGAATGAAATATTTTGAATGGGTAATTAATCTTATTTATGCCTTTTTTATTTTCAATAATTATAGTGTTTTTCAAAATGTTTTGGAAAAAGATATATAACACTTATTAACAAGAAATATCGATAAAAATTTTAGAGGGTGGTGTAAATGGCTATGCGAAAGAGGATTGACGAGCCAGAACGATT
>Ga0256838_1000923_pt1 | contig 15133 bp, 16 predicted proteins | sample 4571419metaG_FD_185978 | JGI IMG/M metagenome (GOLD analysis project Ga0256838, IMG submission 185978) | Hydrothermal vent microbial communities from Guaymas Basin, Mexico - 4571-419 | ecosystem: Environmental > Aquatic > Marine > Hydrothermal vents | place: Mexico: Guaymas Basin | collected...
GATATGAAGAAGCAAAAAGTATTGAAGCTGCGGTTGTTTGTGCTGCAGATTCTTTATCTGCTGCAAGACCTGGGGCAAGAAGAGAAGTGCTTGAAGCATATTTAAAAAGAGTAACTCAAATTGAAGAAATAGCAAAAAGTTTTGATGGAGTTATTAAAGCATATGCTATGAATGCCGGAAGAGAAATTAGGGTTATAGTGGAAGCTGGAGTAGTTAGTGACGATGAAGCGGTTCTTTTAGCAAGAGAGATTGCTAAAAGAATTGAAGAAGAAGTAACTTTTCCTGGAAGTATAAAAGTAAACGTAATTAGAGAAACAAGAGCTATTAATTTTGCTACTAAATCGGCTTAGGAGAAATTATGGAAATTTTGGTAAAACCATGTGGAGAGTTTTTTACTAATTGTTATATCTTGGATAGAAAAATAATAATCGATCCTGGAGTTGGGGCTTTTGAGTTTGTAAAAGAGTATGCAAAAAATCCTATAGCCATAATTCTTACTCATGGTCATTTTGACCATATGTGGGATTCAAAAAAAATTAAGGATTATTTTAAGATTCCTCTTTATATTCACAAAGAGGATGAATTTTTCTTAAGTAACGATCCTTTTGGATTTAATCCTCCTAAAGTTGAAGCTGATGTTTTATTGGAAGAAGGGAAAATAAACATAGGAAATTATGAATTTTTAATTAGACATTTTCCGGGACATACGCCTGGGAGTATTACTATTGAAACCGATAAAGAGATGTTTAGCGGAGATTTTATTTTTGATGGAAGTATAGGAAGAGTTGATTTTCCATATTCTGATTCTAATAAAATGAAAGAATCTATTACAAAATTTTTACAAATTCCGTATGATAAAAGAGTTCTTCCAGGACATGGAGCAACTACTACTATTTTTAAAGCAAAAAAGTTTTTACCTATGTGGCTTAAATATATTTAAATTCTTTTTTTATTATTAAATTCATCGAAATTGTAGGTGCAAAAACAAACATAAAAAGCATTGAGCTAAGTAGAGCAAATTGAATAATGGCAGCTTTTATAGGAAAGATTCCTGCTATTAATAATCCTACCATAACTCCTGGAATATGAACGATTCCAGCTGCTTTTAACATGTCTCTTATAACTACTGTGGTATTATTTAAAATGTCTTTAAAAAGCCATTTAAATACTTCTTTTTTGCTTGCTCCTATTGCAAAAAAATTTAATATTACTTCCTCCAAATCTTTTAGTTTGCTTTTGTAATAAGAAAGACTTAAAACTATTGCTCTCATTCCTGCTGCTGTAATCATTCCAGCAATTGGTATTAAAGAATTTGCTGTTAATTTTAAAATGCCTGCTATATAGAGTAAAGTTAAGATTATGGAAGTTGTTATGAAAATTGAAAAGAAGATTGAAGCGAAGTTGTAGAAATTAAAAATGTATCTTTTTGAGGCTATGAAAGAAGCATTTATAAAAAATAATAAAACGATAATAAGATTTATTGTTAACTTATTGAATTTGAGTAAATAGATTAATAAAAACGAAATAAAAAGTAAATTGCCAAAAGCTAATAAAGAACTAATTAGTAGGTCTTTAAAAAGTTTTGTATCCGAATATATATCAAATGTTAATACTAACGCTATTATTAAAAAAGAAACGAAAATTATTAACATAGTGTCCCTTTTAGTAAAAACACTCCAAAATCTTTATGTTTTTTAATTGTGTGAATTTTAATTATTTCGATTTTCCAATCTTTGAAATATTCTTTTAATTCCTCCTCACTAAAGCCAAAATGAAAAACATCTTCATTTCCTCTTGTATGAAAACTTCCATCTTCTTTGAATAAATCGGCTAAAAAGATTTTATTGGTTAATTTTTTTAATTTATTTGATAGTGCTTGAATGTCTTTTATGTGATGGAGAGTCATGGAAGATACGATATAGTCAAATTTTTCTTTTTCTTCAAAAATATCCTTAACTTCTGCGTATGCGTTTAAGTTTAACTTTTTTGCTTTTTCGTTAAATTTTTCTACCATTTTTTTAGAAGTATCTATTCCTTTTAATTTTTTACAAAATGGAGCTAAATTGATTCCAACAAGTCCCGTTCCGCAACCAAATTCTAATACTTTATCGTTTTTTGTAAGATAGGGTGCAATGTTTTTTACAACGGTTTTTGCCAAATTTACTCTTCTTGGTAAATCATCCCAAGTAATTGCATCTTTATCGAATCTATTCATAGTTTTATTCCTGCTTTTTTTAGGGCTTTATGAATATGGCTTAATTGAGTAGATTTATTTTTACACCAATTAGGAGCAAGTAAGTTTTTTGTTCCTGCTGTCATTCTTTGTATTGAGATATGGTTTGGAAGCATTTTTATTGCTTTAATTAAAGTGTCTATATACTCTTCTTCGGTTATTGGAATAAATTTTCCTTTTTTATAATCGTTTGCTAAAAGCGTATTATTGGTTACGTAAAGGGGATGAAATTTGATGCTATCTATATTTAAATTTATTGAATCTTCTACGCTTTTTAGCATATCTTTTTGGGTTTCTCCGGGAAGTCCAAAAATTAAATGTCCGCAAACGTTTAATTTCATGTTTTTTGTTTTATTTATAGTTTTAATTACATTTTCAAAGTCGTGTCCTCTATTTATTCTTTTAAGAGTTTCATTATTTGAAGTTTGAATGCCATATTCAATCCAAATTTCATGTTTTTTACTAAGCCATGCTAAATATTCGAGAGTTTCATCTGTTATGCTATCGGTTCTTGTACCAATGCTAATTCCAATAACTTCTGGAAAAGATAGGGCTTTTTCGTAAAGTGTTTTTAATGTAGAAAATGGAGCATAAGTGTTTGTAAAACTTTGAAAATAAACTATAAATTTTTTTGCACCATAATATTTTTTTAGTAAAGGAACGGTATTAAAAAATTGAGATTTTAAACTTTTTAATTGTTTTTGAAGTAGAGGATTTTCTGTTGAATATAAATTTAAAGTAAATTTTTCTTTTTGAAAATTTGGAGAAAAGCTTTCATTTTCGCAGAATACGCATCCTCCTCTTGCTACTGTTCCATCGATATTTGGGCATGTAAATCCGGGAATTGAAATTGGAACTTTTTTAACTTTTGTTTTAAATTTTTTCTTTAAATATTTTCCAAACGTAAAAAGTTTATTCATAGCACCTCTTTTTTTGAGGGGTTATAACAAAAAAGAAGAAAAAAGTCTATAAAATAGGATAATTTCCATCAAAACAAGCAAGACAATAATTTTCTTTTTTGTCGTTTATGGCTTTTATGAGTCCATCTATTGATAAATATGCTAAAGAATCAGCTTCTATATATTTTCTAATTTCTTCAACCGAATGAGAAGAGGCTATTAATTCTTCTTTTGTAGGAGTATCTACTCCATAATAACAAGGACCTGTGGTAGCTGGAGAAGCAATTCTTAAATGAACTTCTTTTGCTCCTGCTTCTTTTAACATTTTAACGATTCTTTTGCTTGTAGTTCCTCTAACTATCGAATCATCAATTACTACGAGCCTTTTTCCTTGAATTTTATGTTTAATAGGCGATAATTTCATTTTTACTTTTAAATCTCTAATTTCTTGTGTTGGCTCAATAAAAGTTCTTCCTACGTAATGGTTTCTCATAATTGCCATTTCAAATGGAATTTTACTCTCTTCTGCATATCCTAAAGCTGCAGCTACTCCGCTATCTGGAACTGGTACTACCATATCTGCTTCAACTGGAAGTTCGTTTGCTAACATTCTTCCCATTTGTTTTCTAATGCTATATACGTTTTTACCAAATACGTTACTATCTGGTCTTGAGAAATAGATGTATTCAAATACGCATTGTTTTGGAGTAGGAGTAAAAATCATTTCGCTTTTGATTTCTCCATTTTCAAAAGTTATCATTTCTCCTGGTTTTATGTCTCTAATAAACTCCGCATCTACCAGTTCAAAAGCACAAGTTTCGCTTGCTACTATGTATCCTCCGCTTTTTATTTTTCCAAGAGATAAAGGTCTAAAGCCAAAAGGATCTCTTATTGCAAACATTTTAGTGCGGCTAAGAATAATTAGCGAAAAAGCTCCTTTTATTTTTTTTACAGCATCAATTATTCTTTCTTTTAAAGTCGGTTTTGTATAATTTTTGGCGATTAAATGAATTAAATTTTCAGTATCCATATTCGTTTGAAAAATAGCTCCAATTTTTATGAGTTCATCTCTTATTTCTTTTGCGTTTACTAAATTTCCGTTATGAACTATTGAAATTTCTCCAAGCCCATATCTTGCAAAAACTGGTTGAGCATCAAGAATGGAATCGTTTCCTGCCGTAGAATATCTTGTATGACCAATTGCCATATCGCCTTTTAATATTTTAAAATGCTCTTCTTTAAAAATTTGAGTAACAAGACCTCTATCTTTAATTGTGTGAATATGTACTCCATCGCTACTACTAATTCCCGCAGCTTCTTGTCCGCGATGTTGCATTGAAAATAGTGCATAATATGCTAATTTAGAAGCGTTTTTGTTTCCATAAATTCCAACGACCGAACACATAATTTTAGCCCTTTAGTATATTTTCGATTTCTTTAATTGAAATGTTGAGTTTTTTTGCTATTTCTTCTTTTTTTAATCCAAATTCCATCATTGTTAGAATTTTTCCTTTTAAAATACCTTTTTTTTCTCCAATTTCAATTCCTTGTTTTATTCCTTCTTTAATGCCTTGTTGAATGCCTTGTTGAATACCTTGTTGAATACCTTGTTGAATACCTTGTTGAATACCTTGTTGAATACCTTGTTGAATACCTTGTTGAATACCTTGTTGAATACCTTCATTTATCCATTTTTCTAAAATAGTCATTTTTTTCTCCTTATTTTCAATAAGCTCGTCTATTATTTTTTCTTCTTTTTCATCTTTGTAGGCACTAATATATTCTATTATTAAAAAATATTCTTCTTCTGACATTTTATCGAAATTTTTAGAAATTATCTTTAGTTTTTTGGTTTCATCAAATATGTGTTTCATAGTAAATAGAGCGGAGCATAAGAAGAGATTTGAAGTACATTGTAAAAATTTATTATCGTCAATTTCGTTTAAGTTAAATATTTTAATATTCCAGTTAAGATTGTATGGAGTTTGAGTGGAAAATAATTTGTTAAAATTGTCTTTTAATTTAAAGTTTTTTCCATGATAAAAGATTACTGGAATAATTGGAGTTAGATTTTCTTTCTCTTCTTCCCAAATGCTCATTGCATAACTTAAAATTTGGAAATAAACCATTTTATCGGGATAAGATTTATGCTCAAAAAGAATATAAACTTGGGCTTTTTTATTTTTAAATTTAGTTTTTAACGCAATATCTAAAAAAAATTTTTTATATTTTCGGTTTTTTTCTGTATTTATGAAAGAAAGGGAAGAGGTGTCAATTTTTAAATTTAAAAAGTGTTTTAAAAAATCTGCTACTACCTCTTTTTTACTAAAAACAAGTTTAAAAAACTTATCGTGTGGGTTTTTTAACATTAAAGTCCTAATGCGTCATTTATTGAATAAAATCCTGGTTTTTGATTTATTAACCATTTTGCTACTTTAATTGCGCCTCTTGCAAAAGTTTCTCTACTTGTTGCCGTGTGATTTAATTCTAAAAACTCTCCTTCGTTGTAAAATCCAACAGTGTGTCTTCCAACAACATCTCCGCCTCTTATTGCAAATACTCCTATTTCGTCTTTTTTTCTTGCTCCGACATGACCTTCTCTTCCAGTAACCATTACTTCTTTTAAATCAAGACCTCTTGCTCTTGCGCAATTTTCCGCTAAAGTAAGAGCCGTTCCACTTGGAGCGTCAACTTTCCAACGATGATGCTGTTCTACAATTTCTATATCGAAATCTCTTAGTTTTTCGCTAACCATCGAAACAAGTTTATTTAAAATAGCAACGCCTAAGCTCATATTTGTAGCATAAAGAAGAGGAGCTTTTTTGCTAACTTCTTGCATTAATTTTTTTTGTTCTTCGTTTAATCCAGTTGTCGCGATTACAAGAGGTTTTGGAGTTTCAAGAGCTGCTTTTAATAGTTTTTCGGTAGCTATTGGTGCTGAAAAATCAATTACTACATCTGAATTTTCAAGTAAGGTTTTAGCATCGTTTGTAATTATTGTTTCGCTTGGAAACTCTATGGTTTGTTTTCCTTCAAACATAACTGCGCCAATTGGAATGTTTTCATTTTGTAAGATTTTTACAATTAATTGTCCTACTCTTCCTGTTGCTCCTAAAATTCCTACTTTCATTTATTCTCCTTCGATGTATTTAATTGCGTTTATTGCTGCTACTGCTCCATCTCCTGCTGCAGCTACCACTTGTTTTACGCTATTTTCTCTTACGTCTCCTGCAGCGAAAATACCTTTTTTTGAAGTTTCCATTTTTAAATTAACTTTTATTTCTCCAAATTCGTTAAGTTCTACTAAATCTTTTACTAATTCATTATTTACTTTCATTCCAACAAAAACAAAAACTCCATCTACTTTTAATTCTTTTTCTTCTCCATTGACGTTTAAAATTATACCTTCTAAAAAAGGATTTCCAAATACTTTTTTTACTGTTGCGTTAAAAATTATTTCAATATTTGGAGTATTAAATACTTTTTTTTGAGTTATTGGGGCGGCTTTAAATTTATCTCTTCTATGTATTAAATAAACTTTTTTTGCAATTTTACTTAAATATAAAGCTTCTTCAAGAGCAGTATCTCCTCCTCCAATTACCGCAACTATTTTGTCTTTATAGAAAAATCCATCGCATACTGCACAATAACTAACTCCTTTTCCAACATACTCTTCTTCTCCGATAAAACCAGCTTTTTTTGGGGTTGAACCTGTGGCTATAATAAGAGCTTTTGCTTTATACTCTTTTGAATTTGTAAAAACTATCCATTCATTGTTTTCAAATTTTAATTTTTTTGCTTCCTCACTTATTATTTCGCATCCAAATTTTTGAGCTTGTTTAGGCCAGCATTCCATTAATTCTATTCCACTTTTAACTTCACAAACTCCAGGGTAATTTTCTATTTCGCTACTTAAGGTAATTTGACCGCCTGGGGTTAACCTTTCAAGGAGCAAAGTTTTTGCTCCAAGTCTGCTTGAATAAATACCTGCGCTAAGTCCTGCCGGACCTCCTCCAATGATAATTATGTCATACATTGTTTTCTCCTTTATTTTATTACTTCAATAGGGCTATCTTGTTTATATAATTTTTTATGATAGCGTTTGATTCTAACTACTACAGGTACTTCGTATATATTTAAATACTGAATTAGTTTAATTATTGTATTAATTCCAGCCGTTGTATAAATTACATTTGGATAATTTTTTCTTTTTTGATAAATATCTACTGCTAAGATGGGGGCATCTTTTGGAATTTTTTGTATGAGTTTATTTAAATCAGACATTCTTGAGCTAAAAAGAAGTAAATAATACTTATCTTTTTTTGGCTCAAAAATGTCTGTTTGTGTGTAAAGAACGATTTTTTCAAAATTTACAAATTTATATTCGCTAAATTTATATTTATAGTAGAAAAAAAAAGCAGCTACCATTAATGCCCCAAAAAAGGAGCTGAAAGTGTAAAAGAATTTGCTTTTTATAATTATTCTCCAAGAAGTTGATTTATTTTTTGTACATAGAATTCTTTTGGAGCCGCTCCAATCATTGAATCTACTATTTCTCCGTCTTTAATAAAAAGAACGGTTGGAATACTTCTAATTCCAAATTGCATAGCAAGTTCTTGTTGTTCATCGGTGTTAATTTTTCCAACAACAACGCCTTTATCTTTAAATTCTTCAGCTAATTCTTCGATAATTGGAGCAATCATTCTACAAGGTCCGCACCAAGGTGCCCAAAAATCTACTACTACGATTTTGTTGTTTTTTACAACGTCTTCAAAGTTTTCTTTTGTAATTTCAAGTGCCATTATTTCTCCTTACTTTTTTATGAATTATACCAAAAAAAGATAAAAAAAATCCCAAAAAGGGATTAATGATCTATATTATCGCTAGCGTTTCTTATATCAAATAAAGAATCAAGAATTGAATAAATTGCAATACCAAGTCCAAGACATCCTATTATTATTAACCATTCCATTGTATGAGCTGGCACATATGCCCAAGGAGTGATTGCATCTAATTGATAAAGACTTGTTGCTTCTGGTCCCATACCGAATCTATCGCTCATAGGATAGATGTTTCCACCATAAATAAATGTTTGTCTCATGAAAAATGTTCCAATTAATCCAGATATTGCTCCAAGTAAGATTAAATTTTTATTTTTTGTTAAAAATAGTGCAAAAGGAATTACTATCCCTAAAACAATCCAAGCCCAATACATCCAGCTAATAGGACTACCTTTAATTATTAAATTCATCCATTTTGGATCTACTACCATAAAGTTGATTATTTCGTAAATAGCTGCAAGTATAATAAATACTATGCTAGCTTTTCTTGTTATTTCTACGAATTCGTTAAAATATGGTTTATTTTTAAGTCCTAAAAATCCATATAGAAGAGATCCAAAGATTCCTGTAAGAGAACCTGTTACTAAGAAATAAAACCATAATGCTGGAATATCTGTCCAAAGATGTCTTGGAGTATTTAGGTTAAATAATAGCCCTTGGATGTAAAATTCGGCTAAATCTATAAAAATACTAATAATTACTAAAATTCCAGCAACTTTTCTTGCAAGCTCTCTATTATTTGTAATTAGAAAATAAATTTCGATAAACGTAAATGGAATATAAATTCCATAAAGAGGTAGCATTAACCACATACCACTTTGTGGTTGAGGGTTTAAAATCATCCAATAGATATTTAATTGATTTGCTAAGTCTGTAAAGATTGATGTAAGTCCACCAAATACCATAGAAATACCAAAAGTCATTAAAGCTGCTGCTACTTTTGGTGCAACTTTTACTTTAAATAATTCCGCTAATGCTACTAAAAAGATAATAGCACTTCCTCCATAAAGAAGATAAACATATTGAGTTACGAATACTCCCCAAGGTTCAGCTTTATTTACTTCTTCTATATGTTCAAGATTAAAAATTTGCTCTTTAAGAGCTTCTGCGATTGCTTTTAAGTGCTCAGCACTGCCTCCAGCCGCCGCTATTACATCGTGATTGTTTACAAACTCATGAGCCCATCTTAAATAAAATATTTCATACCATCCTACAAGTCCAATAGCAAGAAGAATATATGCAATAAGCATCGTTTTATTAAAAAGCAATTCTTTTATGCTTACTTTTTTTATTTTTAGACCACAGCATTCAATATACATTTTAGCTCCTTACGCTTTTTTCCACTCAGATTTTTTCTCTTTAGCTGCTGCTTCATAAAGAGGTTTAATATCTTCCCATTTATGAATTTTAATTCCATCTCCAAGCGTTCTGTTTCTAAATTCTTCGTCTTCAGGTACGAGATAAAATAGTTTTGGTAATGTGCCTTCTTCTTCTTTTAAAACGAAAAATTCTCTTTGTTTTAGTAAGTTTACAATATCTGAATTTTCGTCTTCCAAATCTCCAAACGTTCTAACTTTTGTTGGACATGTTGCGCTACATGCGGTAGTTCCGTATTCTTGAATTCTTCCATCGCAGAAAGTACATTTATCAACAGCATGTCTTGTTTCATCTACAAATCTTGCTTCATAAGGACAAGCTTCCATACAACCTTTACAAATAATGCACATATCATAATCGACTTTTACGATTCCGCCTTCTGCAAAATGACTTGCACCAGTTGGACAAACGGTAACGCAAGGCGCGTCAATACAATGGTTACATTGAGATGGATAGAAATTTAAAAAAACATCCGTTAGCGTATTTCCACCTTCAACTATACCAACCCAAATTCTTTGTTTGTCAGCTCCAAGCATTACGCCGTTTTCGTCTTTACATGCAACTTCGCATGCACGACAATCAATACAATTTTGATATTCAAGAGCAATTGCATAATTTGCCATGGCTTACACCTTTCTTATTGTTACAAAAGTTTCGTTCATACTTGATGCTCCAATAAATGGATCAACTCTATCTTCTGCAATAGCGGCTTGAGAAATACCGTTATCATACCCTAATGTAAACATTGGAGATTGGCTACCAAGTCCTGTTGCGATAAAAATTGTATCTTTTCTAATTCTTTTAGTTGGATAAACTTTTCCTCTTACTTTTTTGCCTTGTCTGTTTGTAAGTTCTACTTCATCTTTAAATTTAAGTCCCATTTCTTTTGCAAGTTCTTCATTAATCCAAATATAGTTGTAATTCATTAAATCAAGCAATAAATAGTTGTTTGGATGAGAACTTTGAGTAAAGTATCCATGTCTTCCAATTACTAATCTTACTTGATTGCCTTTTGGTTCTTCATACATATTATCGCGCCATTTTGGAAGATCAGTTATTTTTTCTGTTTGTCCAGTTATTGGGTTAATGAATGGTTGTCCTGCAATATTTTTTAAAGAGAATTTAATAAATTTTCCTTTTTTAGGAACAATACAATAATCTTCTGGAAGAGTACAATATTTTTTGTAAATTTCATAAATTAATTGATTTTTATTTTTAACATCTTTTTTGAATACTTTTAAATGTTCGTCAATTAATCCATCTTTAATTGCTTTTTCAATTCCTGGCCAATATACTCCATATTCTTTTGCGATTTTAGCTGCTTCTTCTCCATAAATTTCTTTCATTACTTCTTCGTTGAATTCTTCAGGAGTTTTTTCATATGCTGCGCTTAATTTAAAAGTAGCTATATCTAATCCGTCTTCACTTGCATGCTCTAATATTGCTTTTACTAGTTTTGGATTGTTTCCATAATCTCTTTTTAAAGCTTCTTCGTCAATTTCAAAATCATCTGTTAAATATTTTGCAATATTGAAATCTTTTGGAAGTTCTACTTCAAATTCGTCCGCATCCCAAGTGTATTTGAATGTAATTGCTGCTAAATCTTTTTCTATTTTTTCGCTAAGTTCTTTTAAGATATTGTATAAAGGTTTTGTTTCGTATAAAGGTTTTGTAGTTTGCCATCTAATACCAATCATTGGTTCTCTAAGAGTTCCAAAACTTTTTAGAGGAGAAGTTCTCTCAAGGTATACTGTATCAGGCAATATTACATCAGCATACATTGCTGTATCGTTTGGTAAGATGTCTATTACTACTACTAAATCCATAGTATCAAACATTTTTTCTGTTTCTTCTCTACCAGGTACCGATTGAATTGGATTTTCTCTATAGATAAACATTCCTCTTACTGGATATGCTCCTTCTGGAAGTTTTTTTCCTTCTTTCCACATCGTATTAATATCTCTTACCGTATTTCTAAATACTTGCCAACTTCCTTTACCAGGGTTCATTATAGGCCATGCATTTTTTGGTTTGAGAGCAAGGTCAATTCTTGGTTTTGCATTATCATAAATTGGGAAATCTTCGTATTCGTATTTTTCAGCTTTAAGTCCTCTGTTTAACAATACACCTCCAGGTCTATTTACGCATCCATGAAGCGCGTTAAATATTGCTTGAGCTCTTCTGAATTCGAAATCTTGATAATACCAAGTAGATTTTCTGCTTCTATAACAATTAGCAGCTCCTTTATATTTTTCAGCTGCATCGGAAAATTCTTTTGTAATTCTTCTAATGGTATCTGCTGGTATTTCTGTGATTTTTTCTGCCCATTCAGGAGTGTATTTACTTCCTTCTCCTGTTGTAAAATATTCTTCAAGCTCTTCTAATCCTTCGGCATATTTTGCTAAATAGTCGGCCTTATAAGGAGTTTTATGATATCCTTTGTTAATTGTTTCATGAATCATAGCAAGCATAAGTGCTAAGTCTGTTCCGGGCTTAATAGGAATAAATTCATCTGCGTTTGCTGCTGTGTTTGTATATCTTACGTCGATATATACAATTTTTGTACCTCTTTTGTGAGTATTTCTAAAAAGGTCTAATGTATCAGGAGTAACTATTGCTTCGGCTCTATTTGCTCCAAGCATTAATACGTATTTACTTTTTTCAAAGTCGGCGCTTCCCCAACTTCCGTATGTAAGTTTATTTGCAATAAACGCTGGTGCAAAACAAGTAGTAAAATGATCAACAAAATTGTTGCTTCCAATACCATTTGCAAATGTAGCAAACAAAGGTTCTTCAGCTCCAGCTCCTGCTCCAAATGCAATTGTACTTCTATTGTCTTTTTCTTCATCTAAAATTTTTACAAGTTTTTTTCTAATATATTCGTATGCTTCTTCCCAAGTTGCTTTTCTGAATTTTCCTTCTCCTCTTTTTCCATCTCTAATTAGAGGGTATTTTAATCTATCAGGGTCGTATGCTGCTGCAATTCCTGCGTTTCCTCTTGCGCATGCGAAACTTCTACTTTTTGTAAATAATGGATTTGGATCAAGCTTTGTGATTTTACCATCTACATTTCTTGCTATAAATCCGCACATGTTAACGCACATACCGCAAAACGTTGGAGTATATTTTGCGTTTTTTATTTCTTCTTCTTTTTTTTCTTTTGCGTTTAGCGCGTCTTCATAAGGTGATAGGGCAAATGCCGAAGTAGATGCTAAAGCTGCTCCACCGGCTACAGCCGCTGAACCCTTTAGAAAACTTCTTCTTTTTAAATCAATAATTTCAGACATTTACACTCCTTTTGTATTTTTGCGAAAAAATTATATTAATTTAAAATTAAAAATCAAGCCCAAAAGGGCTTTATAAGAAAAAGTTATTAGAAGCTATATCTAATATAAGCTCTTATGTCGCTTGCTTTATCTACGTATACTTGTTGATCAGGATCACCCATTACTCCAAAGAATGCTTCGCTTCCAGAGTAATCGTATCTAAAGAAAGTAGCTCTTAATCCTGCTGTTAAGTGAGGAATAATTTGTTTGTTGTAATATACTTCGTAAGCTTTACCTCTAACTGCTGCGATGCTTCCAGCTAAAGTATCTTCTCCATAAGTCATACTTCTCCAGTATTTTGAACCTCTAACAAAATTGAATCCCCATCTATCGCCATCTTCAAATCCTGGCATATCAGCTCCAATCCAGATTGAATGACCAGTTTTTTTATCTGTGCTTCCAAGCATTTGTTTGCCACTTTTTGGTTTTGTTTTAGATAGAGCAAATGAAATAAACGCTACAGTGTCATCTAAATAATCATTAATTCCATCTCCAATACCGTTAGCTTTAAATACCGCGTTAAATCCAAAGTAATTTCCTAGATCGTCCATTTTTAGGGTAATACTTTCTGGAATACCATCATGATTTGAATCGGTATATGAAGTTATATTCATACCTTTTAAATTTTTTGCCCAAACTGTTTCGGTCCATAAAGAATATTGACCATCATCATATGGAACTAAAATAAATCCTCCAAAATCTGTATTTTTTAAAGGATCTTTACTATAAGCAGGTGAACCATCTCCTGGCCATTTTCCTTTTGAACTTGAATATCCTCTACCAAGGCAGAATTTCATCCAAGTTCCAAGATCGCTAAATTTATCAGAAATTTTTGAAAAGATTGTGTTTGAAATTTCAAAGCTAAATCCATCAAATTCCATGTTGATTAAATGAGCTAGAGGACTTGATGGAGAATCGTTTTCTCTTAAGTTTGCAGGAAATCCTTCTGTTGCTGGACGTCTTCCCGCGCTAAACATAAATCCGTTATCTGGTCCAAAGTGATAATTAAAAAATGCTTCTTTTACTCTTACGTTTGTATCATCTGGAGATTCGTTTGCAATCCAAGAGATGTTTTGATAAGGAGTATACATACTTTCGCTGTTCATTCCAAAAATGTTGTTAGCTGCGATTTTTAATGTAGCTTTTAAATTTTCGCTTGGTCTTGCAACTCCAGTTAGGATAATTCTATTTGTAAAAATGTTGCTTTTGTAAGTTTTGGAATCTTTATATGTTAAATTTGCTGTAACTGAACCATCTGGATTTTGAGTTGTTGGAACGTAAGTATAACCGCTTGTTTTGTGTTGATTAATTCTATCATAAGTTGTTCTTAGATCAAAACTAAAGAATATATGATTGTTTGCTGCAATTGGATTTACTTTTTTTTGGTTTGAAATTGCAATTTGTTTTAATTCTTGAATTTCTGCTTCAAGTTTTTTGATTTTTGCTTCTAAATCGGCATTTGAGCTTTGAGCGAACAATGCTCCAACTGCTAATGTCGAAATTAATAATTTTTTCATATGAGCTCCTTTATTGTGTTGTAGTTTTTAAGAAAGAAAGAGGGGAGGAAAATATTAAGAACATCCTGCTGGAATTTTTCCTTCCATAATTCCTATTAAGAAATCTTCTAAATCTTTTAATTTACCTTTTTTAGCAATTTTTTCAACGCCTTTTGCTGCTTTGTCGAGTCCTAAATCTTTTAATTTTTTAATTAAAGGTTTTCCGTTGTCTTTAAATAAAGCTTTTAGCTCATCTACAGTTTTTACTCCTAATTTTGCAATTAATTGAGGAGATTTTAAATGAGCTTTTCTTTTGATGTATTTGTTATAGTATTTAAAACCTACGTTGTAATCAGCCATAGCGGTAGATACTAAAAGTCCACTTGCTATAGCTCCTGCTACTAAAACTTTTGAAAGTTTCATGTTTTCTCCTTTGTTAAGATTTTCTTATAACTTTCACCCCCGCATTGTATCACTTTTTTTCTTAATGTTTCCTTAAATTAACTTAAATTTAATTACAACCTGGTGGAATTTTGCCAAGATAAACATACTTTAAAAAAATGCTGAGTTCTTTTTGTTTTCCTTTTTTTAAAATTTTTTCTATACCTTTAGCAGCTGTTGGGTTAAATTTTTTTACTTCTTCTACTATTTTTCTAGAATAAACCAATTTATCTATTTCGTTTGCGGAGTGAATGTTTAATTTTTTTAAAAGTTCTGGTGCTTTTATGCCATATTTTGGAATGTGTTTTACGTATTTGATGTAATAGCGATATCCCTTTACGTAAGGATTTATCGCAAATAAAGGCGTAATTAGACAAATTCCAGCGATTAAAATTTTAGGTTTCATTAAGTTCCCCTCTTTCTTTTTTGAATGAACTATCATTCAGCAAAAGTATTATAACTCTTTAAAACTTAATGTTTTCTTAATATAAGAAAAATTTATAACATTTTTTTTTGATAT
>Ga0256838_1000924_pt1 | contig 15120 bp, 13 predicted proteins | sample 4571419metaG_FD_185978 | JGI IMG/M metagenome (GOLD analysis project Ga0256838, IMG submission 185978) | Hydrothermal vent microbial communities from Guaymas Basin, Mexico - 4571-419 | ecosystem: Environmental > Aquatic > Marine > Hydrothermal vents | place: Mexico: Guaymas Basin | collected...
CAGGTGTAACATCAATCACTCTCTTAACAATCTCTCCGTTCACAGAAACCAAGCCTTCTTTAATAAGCTCTTTTACCTGTCTGCGAGTTCCATATCCTGCCAAAGCCAAAGCCTTATCAAGGCGCATTTTTCGAGAAGTTTTTCCCTTCATCCCATCACCCTCTTTAATTTGAAAGCAAACATTCAAAATCCCGATAATACTTTTTACTGTTAGCTTGTTTTAATGTTATCATATTACGAGATACACTCTATCAGCAAAGGAGTGTGAATAAAATGCAGGATTTGTACAAATTTGAAAACTACGTTCATCCCGAATTTTACAAGAAATTGCTTGATCTAAAAGAGTTAGGAGAAAATCCTTACGACATTAAAAGTTTTGAAAAAACCGACATAATTCAAATCCGCCAAGAGGCTGAGGTTGAACTTGGAAAAAGTTACAAAACAGCCGGTAGAGTTAAAGCGATAAGACGTCATGGAAAAGCAATGTTTTTCGACATAGAAGATTCAACCGGAAAAATTCAAATTTATCTCAAGGCAGATGTTGTGGGAAAAGATAAGTACAAATTCATAGCTGACCACATGAAAGTTGGTGATATAGTCGGCGTTGAAGGAGAAACTTTCATAACTAGGACAGGAGAGTTATCAATTCAAACAAAATACATAATGTTTCTATCTAAAGTCTTACGTCCCTTACCAGAAAAGTGGCATGGTCTAAAAGATGCTGAAATCCGCTATCGTCAACGCTATTTAGATCTACTCGTTAACAAAGAGGTGTTCAACAACTTCAAAAAAAGATTTGAAATGCAATGGGAAACTCGTTCTTTTATGGCAGAATGGGGATTTATAGAAGTGGAAACCCCTATACTTCAACCTATTGCTGGAGGAGCAGCCGCAAAACCTTTTGTTACATATCACAACTTTCTGGAACTTGAACTATTCTTAAGAATTGCCCCTGAGCTCTACCTAAAGCGTTTGTTAGTTGGAGGATTCGAAAAAGTTTTCGAAATGGGAAGAGTTTTTAGAAACGAAAACATTTCAAATAGACACAACCCAGAATTCACAATGCTTGAAGCATATGCTGCATATAAAGATTACACGTACATGATGCAACTCACCGAAACCTTAATCGCAACACTTGCTGAAAAAATTCGTGGCAGCTTCAAGATTCCATTTGTAAAAGAGGAAAACGGCAAAAGAATTGAATATGAAGTGGATTTAACACCTCCTTTCCAGGTAAAAACCTACCTTGAAGTAGCCTCTGAAGCTGCAGGTGAGGAGATTACTGAAGAAACTCCAAATGATAAGTTGATAGATATTGCAAAGCAAATGGAAATTGAATTAACAGGAAACGAAAGCTGGGGAGAACTCGTGGAGTTGATTTATTCGGAGGGTGAGAAAGGAATTACACAACCCACATTCATAATAGACTATCCCATTGATATATCACCTCTGGCAAAACGCAAAACTGAAAAATTAACAGAGCGTTTTGAACTTATAATAAATGGTTGGGAATTGGCAAATGCATTTTCGGAACTCAACGATCCAGAAGATCAATTTAATCGCTTCATGCAACAGCTAGAGAGAGCAGGTGTAGACAAAGATCGTGATTTTCACAGATTTGATGCCGACTACGTGCTAGCACTTTGCTATGCTATGCCACCTGCAGCAGGATTAGGAATAGGAATCGATAGACTTGCTGCTTTAATAAATGGCCTTAGCTCTATCAAAGAAGTAATTCTCTTCCCAACTATCAAACCTCAAATTAATCTCAAACTCGAAGAGGATAAAGAGGTGGATGCAGGTGCGTGATAAGATGGGGAATAATCTAAACAAAACATGTCCAGAATGCGGTTTTTCAAATCCAGCTGAGGCTGTATTTTGTCAAAATTGTGGCAAGAGATTAGATGGTTCATGTCCAAATTGCGGTCACTTAAATTCCACAGATGCCAACTTTTGTATTAAATGTGGTACCCGTCTCTCAATGACATCAAAAGGATTCGTAGTTAGAATTTCCGATTACATTGCACGCATTATTCCTGAAAAAAATAGAATTCTCATGCAGTTTGATACTCCTGCTCCAACAAAGCATACCAAAGGAACTCAACTTCAACAACAGCATATACAAATTGACGAGACAATAATTGAAGGTCTTTTTAATAAACTGACAGCTGTCGTCGCCACACAAATTGAAAAACAGCTTAATGAAATCTTTTCTGAACTTACAAAACAAATCAAAGAAAATGCTGAAAGTTTAAACCAAATCACTAAAAAAATAATTGAGCGAGAAGAAAAACTCCTAAATATGGAAGATAAACTCAACAACTTAGCTGCTCAACTCAACCAACTAAAGTCCATCTTACCTCCAGTATCGTCCACAGATGATACAATGCTTGAAAAATCTGAAAAAAAAGATCAAGAGGAATCCTCAAAAGAGTCTCAAAAAGCAGCAGAGGTAAGTGAGAAAACTTATACACCTGAAAAAACTCTAGAACCATCTTCTGAACAAACGGATATAAAAGAGGTTTCTATTTCTTCAGAAGACAGCGACGTTATAGAACCTGAATTAGTCAAAGAACAATCTACCACATCCATAGAAGAGGATTCTTCAACTGAGGATCCTTGGAAAGACATTTTCATATCAGAACCCTCTGAAACAAAAGAATCACCCAAAACTATGGGAGTAGGAGAAAACACCAAATCATATCAAAACAGGTCTCTCGAAAAATCAGTACCTCAAGAAACTTCCCAAGAAATTTCTACTCTTCTCATCACCGTTGACAGCAATGACTGTACCATGAAAATAATTGACACCAATGGTGACATAATAAAGTTTGCAGGAAGTCGCGGGGATGGTCCGGGTGAATTTAGAAACCCAAAAAAAGTTGCTGTATATCCAGACTCAAACTTAGTAGCCGTATCAGATTTTGCTAATAAAAGAGTTCAAATTTTCTCTCTCCCTAATCTTGAATTAATTGGCTCAATAGACAACTTAGAATTTCCAACAGGATTAGCCTTTTTTGATAAGCAATTATTCGTCATAGAGAGCTGGCTCGGCTCAATCGCTGTATTCGATTTTTCAAGCTCCTCTATTCCAACTTCTCCAGTTGTAAACCTAGGTGGCAAAGGAATAGAACCTGCTCAATTCGAAACTCCTGAAGATTTGCATATCACCAAAGACGGATCAATAATTATTGCTGACAGTGGTAATAATAGAGTCCAAAAACTCTCAAAAGATTTTACTCCAATTTGGCTAGTTACATCAGATCAAATTCCCGAAGGTTTTGATCACCCCAAAGGAGTATTCGAATACAACGGAGAAGTATTTGTTGTCGATACTGGAAACAGTCGCATTGTCGTTCTGGATTCAAAAGACGGTATGCTGAAAAGAATTATCGGTAAATTTGGAAAAGATGAAGGTGGTTTAAATTCTCCATCAGCCGTGTGCGTTGCCAACAATAAAATTTTCGTAGCAGATACATGGAATAACCGCATAACAACGTTTACAATCGATGGAATTCCTCAGCAGCCAATTGGAGAACTACAAAGCATATTCGAAGGCATAAGTGATGTGGAAGCTGTATCTTCAAATTTGATCTTTACGGAGGTGGCGTAATGAAGCGCCTCAATATCATAGTCTCAGGTCGAGTTCAGGGAGTAGGTTTCAGATACTTTACTCAAAGTATTGCATCTTCTCTGGGATTAACAGGATGGGTTAAAAATCTGCCAAACGGCCAAGTAGAAATTGAAGTTCAAGGTGATAAAGAGTTACTCAATGAGTTTAAAAAAAGGATTTCAAAAGGTCCTTCTCTAGCAAGAGTTGACAACATAGTTGAGAAAGAAATACCGGTTCAAGGAGGTGAGAGTACCTTTTCAATAAGGTACTGAAGATCATGAGGAAAAGATGTGGATTCGTTTCAATTGTTGGCCCTACAAACGCAGGAAAAAGTACTATTATTAATGCACTATTGGGAACTGAGCTGTTGATAACCTCTTCTAAGCCACAAACAACTAGAAAACGCGTAAGAGCAATAGTCACACGTGAAGATTACCAAATCATATTTGTGGACACGCCAGGTCTCCATAAACCGCTTCATCTACTGGGTGAATTTCTGATAGACGAAGCAAAAAAATCTTTAAAAAACATAGATTGTATTGTCTACGTAAAAGCAGCAGATGAACCTGAAGTCAAACCGTTTGAAAGAGAAGTTCTCAGCTTTCTTAAAACGCTAAACATGCCAAAGCTTTTTGTTCTTAATAAGATGGATGTTGTAAAAAAAGACAGGGCAAAAGAAATTCTCGAAGACTTAAAAGAAGAATTAGATTTCTTTGACTCATACCTAATGGTCAGCGCAAAGCGCCGTGAAAATATAGACGTTTTGGAACAATGGATTGCAGCTCATCTTCCAGAGGGAGAATTTCTATTTCCAGCTGACATAACCAGTGATATCACTGTGAGAGAATTAGCAGAGGAGTATATAAGAGAAGCTATAATAAAACACGTACATCAAGAGGTCCCTCACTCCGTGGCTGTTGTAATTGAGGAGTTCAAAGAACGCGGTGACACCACTTATATAAGCGCCAATATATACGTCGAACGCGATGGTCAAAAGGCTATAATAATAGGCAAAGGCGGACAGATGATAAAAAAGATTGGTAAAGTTGCGAGGGAGAGGATCGAGATGCTACTGGGCACAAAAGTATACCTTGAGTTGTGGGTCAAGGTGAGAGAAGACTGGCGTTATAAAAAAGGTGCGTTGGCTGAGTTTGGCTATAAAAGAAGAGACTAACCAAAAGCAGTACAAGGAGGTTTCTTATGTCTTTTGCACAAACTCAAACAGAAAATCTGGCAGCACTCCTTAAAAAGTACTCTGATAACCCAGAGAAAATAAGAGAAATTGCAGAGGAGTATAGAATTGAAGACATAGCAGAAGCTTTGGAAGAACTTGATGAGGATACTCAAATAAAAGTTGCATCTGCACTTCCAACAGAAGATATTGCAGAGTTACTTTCCGAGATTGACGAAGAAGAAAGTGAAGATTTGATAAAAAATCTTGATGCCATGCTTCTTGTTGATGCAGTTCATGAAATGAGTCCCGACGAGATTGCAGAACTGGTCAGAGAACTGGATCCAGAAACTGCTTCCCTTCTTCTAAGCAAAGTTGAAAACGATAAACGCGAAGACGTATGTAAACTTCTAAATTTCCCACCAGATTCAGCAGGATCATTGATGACTCCTGAAATTGTTGTAATACCAGATCACCTAACTGTGGCAGAAGCTTTACCTATTGTTAAAAAACAGCTTGAGCATGCAAAAATCGAAGACAGAATCTTCATTGTTGACAAAGCTGGACGCCCTGTTGGTGTAATATCTCTTGCTGAGTTAATACTTGCCGATCTAACTGAGAAAGTTTCAAAGTTAGTAGAAGACAAACCTATTGTAGTAAAAGCCACAGATGACAGAGAAGTTGCCGCTAACCTTGCCCTAAAATACGAGCTTCGAGTTGTTCCCGTAGTTGACGATACTGGAAAGCTAATAGGGGCCATTCCTTTTGATGAAATTCTATACACCGTTGAGGAAGAGACAGAAGAAGACATGTTAAAGATGGTGGGAGCGAGTGATCCAGAAGAAGAAAGCCCCATAAAAGCTTCATTGGCACGCCTTCCATGGTTAATTGTAAATCTCTTTGGTGGACTCCTGGCAGGCAATGTCATCAAGTTATTTCAAAACGTTCTTTCAAAATCCATTGCTCTTGCTTTTTTCGTTCCAGTAATAACAGGAATGGGTGGTAACGCTGCTTTGCAAACTGCAACGACAGTTGTTCGGGGTCTCGCAACGGGTGAGGTTAAGTTATCAGAAATTTGGGAGACGCTATTCAAAGAGGTTGTGGTAGCCTTTTTTGTTGGAGCAGGATGCGCTTTAATCGCGGGGAGCGCCGCTTTAATAATGCAGGGAGAGATAAAAATTACTCTGATCGTTGGAACAGCAATGTTTACGGCAATTTCAATAGCAGCAATTGTTGGGACAGTACTCCCAATGTTTTTCGAAAAAGTCGGAGTAGACCCTGCTATTGCAACAGGACCGTTTGTAACAACCTCAAACGATATAATAGGAATATTCATATATTTCACTGTCGCAAAAATTTTACTTTGATAAGGCATGGGGGAGGTCGCACTTCAGTGTTTTCCTCTGTTATTTTCACTACTTTAGCTATATTGCTCGTTTGTATAATAGTTATTCTATTTATTCCCATTAAACTCGAACTGTTTGTTGACACCAACTCAAATTTTCCATTTAATGTTAGAGTAAAAGTAGCAGGTTTAGAGATATATGCATATCCGAAATCTCAATCTCAAAAGGACAGGTGATAATATGAAAGTACTCTGGAACAATGACGGAGTGGAATTCCTTAAAAAATTCAAACCGAGACTCGTTGTTGCTCCACTCGCTGTACAAAAAATGGATTTGTTCTGGGATATAGTAGAATACATCGGATACCCTGAAGTTTTCTTAGTATCTGAGTGCACAGAAGACAACTTTTCTAAAGTTTATAACTTTAAAGAAAAAGTAGCTGCTTTTGGCGGTGGCAAAGCAATCGATACTGGAAAAGCCGCTCTTTATGCAGGATTTGATTTTGTATCAATCCCAACAACACTCACTTGCTGTGCAGCAGCCAGTAATCACACAGTCATAAATAATCCAGATGGATCATACAAACGCACTCTTCCCAAGACTCACTACCCAAACGCAGTAATAATAATAAAGGAATTTTTTGAAAATCTCCCCCGTCAACAGATAACCGCAGGAGTTGCAGACGCAGTAGCAAAGTACTTTGAGATGAAAATTGGAGTAACTTGGCTAAATTCAATCTCCCTTTATAAAAAAGACGCAAAGAAACTTGAATCAAATTATTCCTCTATGGTTGCCAAAGCTCAAAACATATTATCATACTTTGCTCGCAAAAAAGGACCTCTACACATAACAGATAATATGATAAAAAAATGCGTAATAGAACCAGCCTTTGGTTTTGTAACGGTAGCTCATGCAATAGCGGATGCACTCGCCCACTTTTATCCCCTCTCCCTTCACGGCAACAGAGTAAGTCTTGGTATAGAAATTATGATAGATTGGGCAATAAAAAATAAACTTGCAAATGTTCAACTTAAAAGAAGGTGGGAAACTATCGCACAAAAGTATTCTCTTCCTCGCCTTCTCAGAGAAATCGCTTTTGAGCATGTTCACAATACCAATTCAAGTTACGTATCAGTCCATCCTCTGGCAAAAAAGCAAAAGAATTTTTCATTTGAAGAATTCGTAAACAAATTGTTTGATCCAAATTCCACGTTTCCTCAGATTAAGGAACTCAAAACCTCTTTTAAACAATTCGTATTTTTCAAAGAAAATTGATCAGGACTTTAAATCAAAACTGCCTGTCCAACCATATTGTAACAGGTCCATTATTAACAAGCTCTATCTCCATGTGAGCCCCAAATTCACCAAACACACATTCAACCTCTTGCGAAATCTTTAATTTGAACTCATCCCACATCTTTCTCGCTTCATCAGGATTCATAGCATTAGAAAAGCTAGGACGTGTTCCTTTCTTAACATCTGCTGCCAAGGTAAACTGGGAAACTGCAAGAATTTTTCCTCCAACATCCTTAACCGAAAGATTCATCTTTCCCTGCTCATCTTCAAAAATCCTTAAATTTAAAATTTTAGAAACAAGCCAATCCAACTCCTTCGTTCCATCTCCCCTCACAAAACATATCAACGCCACAATCCCTCTTTCTATCTTACCTACAAATTTTCCATCAACTTTTAAACTTGCTCTATCAACACGTTGCAATACCGCTCTTACCATTTGCTTCCCCTCTCTGCATAGTGATTAGCCCTATACTTCTTTCTCTTCACTACCAAACATCTTACCAGTCTTTGCCCAATGAAGATACGCATATATGAAATCATCTATATCCCCATCCATAACAGCCTCAACATTTCCAACAGTATATAAAGTCCGGTGATCTTTTACCATTCTGTACGGTTGAAACACGTAAGAGCGAATTTGATGTCCCCAGCCAATCTCTGTCTTTTCTCCTTCAAGCTTCTTTTTTTCTTCCTCTGCCTTCTTACGGTAATATTCATAAAGACGGGCTTTCAATATCTTCATAGCATTCTTCTTATTCGCAAACTGACTCCTCTCCTTCTGGCAAGTTACAACAATCCCCGTAGGAATATGGGTAATCCTAACAGCTGTCTCAACCTTATTAACATTTTGACCTCCATGCCCACTTGCTCTAAAAGTCTCAACCTTCAAATCCTCTTCGCGTATCTCAACATCAACTTCGTCATCCAACTCGGGCATAACATTTACCGAAGCAAAGCTTGTATGACGTCTAGCAGCAGAATCAAAAGGAGAAATTCTAACCAAACGATGCACTCCTCTTTCACCTTTTAAGTAACCATAAGCATATTCACCCTTAACTAAAAAAGTAACACTCTTTATTCCAGCAACATCCCCTTCCAACCAATCGAGTATCTCAACAGAAAATCCCTTTCTCTCAGCCCACCTCGTGTACATTCTAAAGAGCATCTGTGCCCAATCCTGAGATTCAGTTCCACCTGCTCCAGGATGTATGGAAACTATAGCATTATTTTGATCATACTTGTCATCCAAAAGTAATCTCAATTCAAGATCTCTATAAAGTTTCTTCACTTCTTTGAGTAAATCAGTTGCCTCTTTTGCCATTTCTTCATCCTCAAGTGCAAGTTCTGAGGCAACTTTTAAATCCTCAAGAGATGAAGCCAAGCGCCTATACATTTCATGTACCTCTTTGGCAGCTTTAAATTCTCTTTGAAGACGCGCAGCTTTCTTAGGATTAGACCAAACTGCCGGATCAGAAAGCCTTTTTTCTAATTCTGCCAAATCTATTCTTTCCACAAATCCCCTTATCCCTTTTACTCCCTTTTCAAGCTCTGCTATTTCAATTGCGTAATCCATAGCCCACCTCACCTTTCAAAATCAAACCTAATTCTCAACATACGCTACAAAAGGTAAATTTCTCCATACCTCATCCAAATCCAAACCGTAACCGTAAACAAACTTATCTTCAATATCAAAACAACAGAACTTAACATCCACATCGTATTTTAATGAAGCTGGCTTTCTAAGTAACGTAAACACCTCGCATGAAGCGGGCGACATTACTTCAAAATAATCCTTCAAAAACTTCACTGTAAGACCTGTATCAACAATATCCTCCACTATTAAGACATGACGATTTTTCATATTCTCATCCACACCAAATATGAGATTAACCTCCCCCGTACTCTTTCTCCCAGAGTAACTTTTCAACCTTATAAAATGCATAGTTAACGGCAAATTTAACCTCTTAGCAAGCTCTGTTGCCACAAAGTAAGCTCCTTTTAGCACCACTACAAAAGCAAGAGGATTATTTTCTGTAACAAGGGTAGAGTAATACTTTTCAACCTCCCCTGCAACTTCATCTAAACGTCTCTCAATCTCTTCCTTCGTAAGCAAAATCTTTTTATGCTTCATTTCCTTCACTCTCAACTTCACCTCTAAAGATTTAATTCAAGCCCCTCTTCTTCAATCATTCTCTTGAAAGCATCCACACTTCTATCCCACGTTCTCTCCCACTTGTCAGTAAAAAAACACCCCGGGAACTCCCCCATTGAAAGATGATAGTGTAAGCATTCACAACACGTTCCTTTTTTAGAACAAGGAGTATAAGAACAATTGCAGTACTTCATATTGTCATCTATATGTTTACATTTCATAGCAATCCCTCCTCAACTTATTTAAGCAATCTTTTAGCACAAGGTGGGAGACTTTTTTGATTTTTAAAATGTCTTATACAAAGGCAACACACACCACGATAGGGAGTTTCATCTTCAGTTGCTGGACACCTCTTCAAATTTTTCTCGTACATGACGCAATCTCTACCGAAAACTTTCGCCATTTTTACCCCTCCTTACTATCAGTTTCTTACTTCAACTCAATATTTATCTCCACTCCATCACTCTTCTTGAGCAAAATTTTAGCAGGCTTCTTCAAATTCTTCCACATATCAATTGTAGGCTTTTTCCCATTTATCTTCTCTATAACATCTCCAATTTCAAACACATCATTGTCGCTTGCAACTACTTTAAGTCCATTCTTTTCCGGAATTACAGACACCTTTAAATCTTTATTGTAATTTGTATACCTCTTTAGAATTTTCCTCACATAATTTTCATCAACAGTCGACATGTTGTATATAAACATACCCGGCGATATGTTAAACTCCAATTCAAATAACATTCCACTCCTCTCAAATATTATCTTTCCCTTTCCATTCTTTACCACTTTCTTAACATCATTAACCGTAGATGGAACCTTTCCATTAACTGCAATTATCTTATCTCCAACTTGTAAGCCAATCCTACTTAACGCCGAGTTTACATCCTTTAAAACTACTCCGGGGAATTTATAAGAAGCCGTCCCTACAACACTACCTACCTGACCAGAGTTTGAAGGCTTACTACCTCCCAATACTCCAAATCTCTTCTTAATCTTGTCTATCAAAGTATGCAAAGGCAACTTGCTCCCTACACTCTGAGGAGTATTATCCTCATCTCCAAACTCCGAACCAAGCTTCACATTTGCTGTGTAAAAACGTCCTTCTCTCCAATACCTAATTTTTACAACATCTCCCGGCCTATACATTCTTATGACCTTTCTCAAATCAGCAGGTGAAGATATATCCGCATCATCTACCTTTACAATTACATCCCCTTCTCGCAATCCAGCCTCATCAGCAGGACTTCCTGAAACCACATCTGCAATCACAGCTCCACCCTCTGCAGGATAACCTAACTTTTGAGCAATTCGAGCAGTAATTGGATAAGTGTACACCCCAAGGAATGCAAACCGTGCATGCCCATAGTTTAAGAAATCCTCCACAAAACGTTTAGCTACATTTATTGGAATAAGAAAACCAATTCCATGAGCAGGCGCAAGAATAGCCGTTGCAATTCCAATTACTTTTCCATCCAAATCAACTACTGGTCCACCGCTGTTTCCCACATTTATGGCAGCATCTGTCTGGAACAAATCAACCATAACATTTCCCTGAACATTCAACCTTCTTCCTTTTGCACTTATAACTCCAAACGTCACCGTTCTTTCCAAACCAAACGGATTACCAATTACCAACACAAACTGCCCAACCTCTACATTATCCGAATCTCCAAGCTCTACAACAGGTGGTTCAAAATTTCCAAGATTTTTTAATTTAAGAAGGGCTATATCGTATTCTTTACTTAAACCTACAACTTCTGCTTCAAAACGATGAAACCTATCAAATGTAGCGTATATCTTATCTGCCCCCTCAACAACATGAGCGTTTGTAACAACTAGTCCACTCTTATCTATGACAAATCCACTACCCGTTCCTATCTTTTGTTTATAAACACGAGGTTTCGGATTGAAAAACATATCATCATTGAAAAATTGTTCAAACAACTCATCAAGCGATGGATAAGAATATGCATAGCTGTATTTTTCCGTTTCGATCAAAACCACTGCGTCTTTAACTTTTTTTACAATTTGGGGTAAATCCTTAAGATCAACTGCATAAGCCGAGCAAAAGCTACACACAGCAAGTAGAAATATTATAAACAACTTCCCCCCTCTTAACATAGCTCTACGCCTCCCTTCATTAGATAAGTTAATTCTTACTACCTCTTCTTGCTGCCCTCTTGGTAGCCCCAGAAGGCATCCAAAGTATCAAAGCAAACACAAGTGTCATCAAAGTAACAGTAATTCCAACAGCCAGAGCTGAGGTTGGATAACCACCGTAACCGTGTATCAAATTTTTCAATATATCATTGACAATCAAGTAACCTACAAAGCCTGGAACAACAAACATCATAATTTTCCAAAATGTCCCAACCTTTACAAATTTAGCATTCTGATCAACAAAATCTTTTATCTTATCAAGCCCAACTTCTGCTAAAAGGAACATGACCTCTAAGTAAACTACAAACATTACAGCCATCATCATGTAGTTGTCAACAATGTCTAACCAATACAATCCTGCTCCTGTTGAGAATATCAAACTCCCAACGATCCCTGCTAACATCAATATACTAGCTGCAAATTTTCTACTCACTCCAAACTTATCAACAAATGCAGAAACAAAATTTTCAAACAGGGAAATAGCACTTGTTATACCAGCCGCCAAAAGCAAGAAGAAAAATACGGCACCAAATAAAACTTTTCCCTTTGGTATGAGATTTATAGCTTGAGGATAAACTACAAATGCCAACCCTGGCCCTCCCTTGATAACAGTTGCAGGATCTTTACCAAGGGTTCCTGCCATGTAGCCAATGGTTGCAAAAATTGCAATACTTGCAAACATAGAGTAGAAACCATCAGCCAAAGCAGTAATAAGAGCATTTGTAGTTGTATCACTATCTTTAGGAAGATAACTAGCATACGTAACCATTATTCCAAAACCAACCCCAACAGAGAAGAAAACCTGTTTTAATGCATCAATCCAAACGTGAGGATCCTTGAGTTTGGTAAAATCCGGAGTAAAGTAAAGTTTTAACCCTGCAGAAGCGTTGGGAAGAGTAACAGACCAAACAACAAACAACACTGTCATTATGAAAAGAGCTGGCATCAATACTTTGTTTGCCTTTTCAATACCATCTTTAATTCCTCTTACAACTATGAACCATACAAATACCCAGAAAAATGCTGCTCCTATAAATATTGGCCACTTTATTCCTCCTATATTCCACGCACCCGAAGTCAAACCTAAAAACACCTTGTGGAAGAAAGAATCTGTCTCAGCTCCCCAACTTAGTTTGAATGAGTAAAGAAAATAATTCAAACACCAAGATAAAACTACCATATAATAAAAACCAACTCCGAATGAGGTTAAAATAACAGGCCACCATCCGAGCCACTCCCACTTTTTAGATACAGAGCCAAAAGCAAGTGGGGTAGCTTTCCCAGTCTTTTGTCCCAATGCCATCTCAAATATCAAAAGAGGAACACCTATTGTTAAAAGTGCAAAAATATAAGGAATCAAAAAAGCCCCTCCACCATTTCGATAAGCCATATATGGAAACTTCCACAAATTTCCCAATCCTATAGCACTACCTATAGCTGCAAATAAAAATCCCAAGCGCGAACCCCAATTAGCACGTACCTGCACTTCAATCCCCTCCTGATACTGAAAATATACTAAATTAGCCATTACAGCACACCATCACACATTTACACAATTAAATATAAAACACATCATTTTAAAATCCAAGCAAAAATTTTTCAAAAAATAAAAAAGGGCGCCCTTTGAGGACGCCCACAAATTCACCTCCTGTTATTTCAAGGAATATCTTTTTAGGTTTATCCTCCTCCAAGAAGCTGAAGAACCATCTGTGGCCTTTGATTAGCCTGGGCAAGAATTGCCGTCCCCGCCTGTGATAGGATTTGTTCCTTAGTCATCTCTGCAGTTGCCTCAACGAAGTCTGTATCTCTAATACGGCTTTCTGCTGCTTGTAAGTTCTCATAAGCGTTCCTTAAGTAGTCAATTCTCTTTTGCAATCGGTTCATTAATGCACCCAACTTACTTCTCTCTTCCGACACTGTAGCTATAGCTTTATCAAGCTTTCCTATTACTTCTTCAGCAGAAGCAGAGGACAATACATTCAAATCATCTATCCCAAGAGCTTTAGCCCTCATATCACCTATCGACAACTCCAACACCTGATCCTGATTAGGTCCAACGTGCAACTGGAAGCGTGACTTACTACCTACGTAAAGCTCACCCTTTTCGGTATCAATTATTATCTTTCCATCTTGTCCTGTTGCATTCGCATTATTTATACTGAACACCAAATCGTCAAACGGCACACCATCGGCGTTTACTCTGACCATTACACCATCTGCTGTTACCTGAAGAGCATTTGTAGGATCGGATTCATCCCATATACTTACCACAGCATTTGAACCGTAATCTGTTGCATTAGCTGTAGAACCACTGGTATCCGACATATAAAGTTTTAAATACTGAGCAGATCCATAATCAGTTCTTCTTACAACAACACTGTTAGCATGGTAACTTGCCTCAATCCCAAGAGAACCGTACATGGACGTTACGTATTGGGCCACACTCTGCGCTGTCATTCCACTAAGTACAAATACAGCCGAGCCTTTATTGGTAATAAGACTTAGCTTTACTCCTTCTGTATTTGTAACTTCAATTCCAACAACTGAAGCCCTTCCAGCACTATGCAAGAGTGCCCAACCATAACTTCCTTCTTGCGTTCCTACACCAACACTCTTAAGATCAAAGCTTACACCTGTTGCTCCACTTTTTACCCATTTTACAATACTTGTTGTCGCATCTAACTCAAGTCTTATTCCATCAAACGGTTGATTTGGAGAGTCTACTACTAAGTAATTCCCATCAGCCTCAAATATTCCATTTACCCCAGCACTTGTAAGCGAGGAGAGTTTAACCAGTGCATCGGCCCCATAAGCTGATAAAGTATCTCCCACCTGCGACACAGCAAAACCAAAAGCCTTACTATCATTATCAGTAGCAGAAATCACTATTCTCGCATCCTCTCCATACTCATCGCCATATAGATATAATCTGTTGTTACTTGCCTTTGCAATAACTCCAACATCCAACGCATTTATCTTCTCTGCCAAATCATGAGCACTCTCTCCACTTTCCTTATGTATCAAGTAACCATTTATTTTTATGCTAGCCTCAACACTTATGTTTACTGAACTGTCAGCCCCTATAAATGCTTTTTCTGCCGCTCTCATTATCTCAACGTGGTAACGCCCAGCCTGAGTATTATCGCTCTTTCCTATAAACTTAATCAACTCATTTGTACTCGTAAGTTTTGCTCCACCAAGAGAACCATCCAAAAGTTTCTTTGTATTAAACTCAGTAGTATTGGCAATTTTATCAACTTCATCTATCAACTGATTAATTTCGTCTTGAATAGCTTTTCTGTCATCTAGAGTGTTTGTGTCATTAGCTGCTTGAATGGATAGCTCTCTTATACGCCTTAAAATCTCATGAAGCTGCCCC
>Ga0256838_1000925_pt1 | contig 15108 bp, 21 predicted proteins | sample 4571419metaG_FD_185978 | JGI IMG/M metagenome (GOLD analysis project Ga0256838, IMG submission 185978) | Hydrothermal vent microbial communities from Guaymas Basin, Mexico - 4571-419 | ecosystem: Environmental > Aquatic > Marine > Hydrothermal vents | place: Mexico: Guaymas Basin | collected...
CATAGATTGGAGGGTAGGAAGGGTGTGGTGCCGCGGCCGGGATTTGAACCCGGGTCACGGGCTCGAGAGGCCCGCATACTTGGCCGGGCTATACTACCGCGGCATTCGGTGCCTACTACACCGCGCAGCTATCCAGGTCCCGGCCGTGGCTCCGTGAGGTCTGGGCTAGCCCCTGCTGAGGGGGTTATTTGTTTTTCTCTGCGTCGTGTGGCTAGTTGTGCGGAGACGAGATAGAGCAACATTAGCTGTGTGAAGTCAAGTACAGCTGAGGCACGTCCACGCGGGTCAACGAGAATGTCTAGGAAAGGCAGTAGACGGACGCTGAGGTCGTAGACGGCCGCATACCTGTACACGAAGGCAGCGTGTAGCAGTGCGAGGACGGCCGCGAGCGCCTGTCTGGCTCTGGTCGGGGCCTCAAGGCTTACCGAGAACAGGAAGGCGACAAGTACGACCGCGCCCATTCCCTGCAGGAGGTTAACGATAGGGTCTTGGCCTAGCCAGGGGCCCCTCCAAGCTGTGTAGGCCACGGCGTCCATGGGCATGGCCTCGACAACCCCTCCATAATGCTTGGAGTATTCGATAGTGCTCTCTTAAGGTGATGCATGCCTCGGGCAGGCCCAGCACTAGGCCGCCATGGGGCTGGCGGTCTGGAGCCACTATAACGTCCTTACCCCTCACTGGGCTTAGGCGTGCGTATTGTCCTAAAGGATACCCCGTAGCTCCTCTATGCGGCACAATAGCCTGGAGACTATGGTCCAGGGCTCTGCTCCTTCAAGCCCGCGGGGCGTGGCCACCTCGAGCCCTAGGCTCGCCGCGGCCTCTAGCAGTCTACGTGTGGGTGTTGTCTTCGGAGTTGTTGGCACCAGCACTGCGCCCCTCTCCAGCGTCCTGCGGGCCAGCTCGTCTAGGCTTACGGTGCTTCCCTCGTCTCCAGCGGCCACTATCAGTGGGCGGTAGGTGGCGAGGATATGGTTGAGGCTCGTGTCCTCCAGGGCGAGGAGGGGGTCCTGGCTGCCTGGCGGCACTTGGCCCTCGGCTAGAAGCTGCTCCATGAGGCCGGTGAAGCGGAGATAGTTACGGGGCAGCCTGGTCTCCGGCTTAACGCGTATGGCCTTGTCTGCCACAGTAGCGACTACTACTTCGCAGCCGCCGCTGACGCAGAGCGGGGAGTCCAGCAGGGCTAGGAGCGTCAAGTGGACTATGTCAGGCCGTCCCCTGTACTCCCTGCCTGGTAAACGGCGGAGCGCCTGGTGGTGGTACGCGGCGTCGAGCAGGAGCCTGTAGGGCGGCTTGCCCCTCTTCCTGGCGTAGCGGTAGACGCTAGGGTGGCCCCAGACCTCGCGCGGTATCGTCTCAAGCCCGGCCTCGCCAAGGATAACGACCAGCCTCTCCGTGGCCACCCTGCACACCCCTTGCTCCTCCAGGGGAGCTTCCTGGGCGGAGCCGTAATGGGGGCCTCCGGGGGTTTGCCTCCCTTACTGCTTGGGGTTCGTCCTTGGCGTCTGTGAAGCGGCTGCGGGGGCTTGCCAGGGAGGCGGCTGCTCGGAGTGTCTCGTCGCTGTACCGTGCGGCGGTGGAGGCGTTGAAGGATGGGGATGTGGAGCTCGCGAGGCGCCTCGTGGCTGAGGCCGAGGAGGTTCGCCGCGTGGCGCGTCTCCGGAAGCCGAGGTTTCTCAGACTCGGTGTATGTAAGAACTGTGGTGTGCCGCTTGTGCCCGGGCTTAGTGCGCGGGTGCGGCTTCACGCCGAGGGCCGTATAACGAGGGTGTCAGTGACCTGCCTCTACTGTGGCTATGTCCGCCGCATGCACGTGAGGCGCCGGAAGGGCTAATTCAGGCTCCTCGCTGGAGGCCTCTCTTCCCGGGTTGGGTCTCCCCTGGCTGGCTTTGGCTGTTGGCTGGGTGTTGGCCTCTTGCGGGCTGAGCTGCGGCGGCTAAAGGAGAGGGTTCAGCAGGGCCGCGCGGACGTGATAATAGGCAAGAATGGCGTCACGGAGGCTGTCTTGGAGGAGATACGGAGACACCTCGAGGATAAGGGGGTTGTAAAGGTTAAGGCGTTGAAGAGTGCGGTCAAGGTGACCGGGCTGGATCGTAGGAGCCTTGCCAGGCATGTCGCTGAGCGGCTTGGCGCCTGGCTGCTAGACGTTAGGGGGCGCACCTTCGTCCTCTACTTGCCTGGCCGTGGCGGTGGCGCGTCTTCTACCGCGCCCCGTGGAAGGGGTAATATACGCCCCCGGCGGGGTCGGGGCTTAGGCGGGGAGAGAAAGCCGTGGTCACGGCGCTAGAGGTGCCCGCGGACCTGCTGATAGAAAGGCTTGCAGAGAAGCTGCGCAAGATGCCGCAGATCAGGCCTCCTGCGTGGGCCTACTACGCGAAGACAGGCGCCCACAAGGAGAGGCCGCCGGAGGACCCCGAGTGGTGGTACTACAGGGCGGCGAGCCTACTGCGCAAGCTGTACAAGCGCGGCACCCCGGTCGGCCTAGAGAGGCTCCGCACCGCCTACGGCGGGAGGGTCAACCGCGGCGTCGCGCCCGAGCACTTCGCGAAGGCGGGCGGCAGCGCGATAAGGAAGGTGCTCCAGCAGCTCGAGCGCGCAGGGCTCGTGAGAAGGGTGCGCGGCAAGGGCCGCGTCCTCACCGACAAGGGCCGCAGCCTCCTCGACAACACTGCCTACGAGATAATGAAGGAGCTTGCAGAGAAGAACCCCTCGCTCAGAAAGTACCTCGAGTAACCTCCCTGGAGGGGCCACAGCCTCCGGGACCAGGCCCCACGCTCTTACCTCACCCATGTTTTCGTCTCCATAGCCCCGCGGGCCTCGGCCTCCTGGCGAGAAACATTCTACCTCGGTACTCTATTCTCGCCACATCGCCGCGTCCTAGGAGGGCCTGTAGGCCCTCCTGGGCTGGGATACCAGCCTCCTCTAGGAGCTTAGCCACGACGTCCTCGGGGAGTGGGTGGACAGCTAGTGTGGCATACACCTCCTCTAGAGGGTTGTCCCCCCGTAGCCTTGGCGCCCGGGGCTCGGGGGCTGTGAGAAGCTCAACGTCAAGCCCTCTTTCCCGGAACACTTCGTGGGCCTCGACTAGTCGCTCCTCGTCGGGAGGCATGGCCCAGTCCTCTGCCGGGGGCCTCGTGGGCACGAGGATGTAGGCTCGGCGGGGCTCTACACGGGCCACAATGTCTGCTATCTTCTCGATAGAGGCTTTGTCGTCGTTGAATCCGCGGACGAGCATAGTCTCTGTTATTATATCCGTTGGTCTTTCCTCGGCGAACACATATATGCCTTCGAGCAGCTTCTGAAACGAGAGGCCTGGCGCTGGCCGATCAACAGCTCTCCATGTCTGCTCGTCCCCGGCGTCTATCTTAAGACTCACCAGGCTTGCCTCAGAGAGGTCTCTGCGCACGTCCTCTATCCATAGAAGGCTGGAGTTGGTCAGGACGGCGGTGCGGGCACCCAGCTCCCCTATGAGTCGTAGCTCTGTGCCCAGCGCAGTGTCCAGTGTGGGCTCGCCGTCAGGCACGAAGCTTACATAGTCGACGTTGCGGTGCTTCTCAAGCGCCTCAGCGACCTCTCTTACGAGTTCTTCGGGGCTACTATAGCGCCTCCTCTCTGTGGTGAGCCGTATCGTCCTCCCGAGCTGACAGTAGATGCAGGTATAGCTACAGACCTTGTAGGGAATGTTGTTGACCCCGAGTGACCAGCCGAGACGCCTTGAATAGACGGGGCCGAAGACGTAGCCTCTCGTCGGCTGCATGGGTTGATGCGCCGGCTATGTTGCGTCCCCGACGTAGCCTTATTTCTCCAGACTCCGGCTATAGCACTGGGCAGTATGGGGCGGGGTGACCCAGAATGGCGGAGTACTACGACGAGGAGCTTGCGGAGATCCAGAGGAGGAAACTGCTTGAGCTTCAGAGGAAGCTCCAGATGGAGGAGGAGATGAGGCGCCGTCAGCAGCAGGAAGCGGCGAGGCGTGAGGCGCTCCTACGGGCCATACTCACCCCGGAGGCGCGTGAGCGCCTTGCAAACGTTAAGCTGGTAAAGCCGGAGATAGCGAAGATCGTCGAGGATAACATAATAGCGCTTGTCCAGAGTGGTCAGCTGCAGCCGCCAGTCGGCGAGGATGTAGTTAAGCAGCTACTGTCCGCTATATATGAGAGGACACACCGCGAGCCGAAGATAAGGATTAAGCGGAAGTAGGCGCCTGGAGGCGGCCAGCTGCAGCCGCCTAGACTCTAGGCTTTATATCCGGCGGCTGTGGCGGGGCCTCTCCGGGGGCGTTACCGCGGAGGCGGGTGGCGATGGCTCACTTTAAGCCGCTAGGCAAGAAGCTGCGTCTCGCGAAAGCACTCAAACAGAACCGTACAGTGCCTGTATGGGTGCTAGTCAAGACTGCGAGGAAGTTCCGTGACCACCCCAAGAGGCGCCACTGGAGGAGGGTCAAGCTCAAGGTCTAGCCCCCTTTCGGGCCTTGTGGTAGCGGCGGAGGTGTATCCACATGGTCAAGGACAAGAAGGAGTTCATCTACACGGTCTCCTTTAAGCGCATATACTGGGGGCGTAGAAGTAATCGCGCTGCGAGGGCTGCCAGGTACCTGCGCCGCTTCATAGCCCGTCACTTTGGCGTTGAGCCTGAGAACGTGATACTCCATCCATCGGTTAACGAGTACATCTGGAGCCGTGGAATAGAGAAGCCTCCGAGGAGGATAGTCGTCAAGGCGGTCAAGGACGAGGAGAATGGTGTGGTGCGTGTACGCCTAGTGGAGCGTCCAGAGAAGGTGCTGGCCGGTAAGCGGTAGCGGAGCTCTATGTGCCGGGCCTTCTCTGGGCGTGGTTGACGGCTCGGTCTTTCTTTGCGTTCTTATCTCCTTCTCCGGGCGGGAGGAGCGCGCCTCTTTAGGGGTGTCCTTGTTTCTTGTTTCCTCTGGGGAGAGACTGTTTGAAGCACGTGGCACCGCAGGGCAAGTGATGGAGGCGTATGGGCTTGATCGAGCTAATGAATATACATGGCAACCCGAACATAGGCGTCTATATCTACGCTAATAATAGGGTGGCGCTTGTTCCGCCAACGCTCACCGAGAAGGACAAGAAGGTTATAGAAGAGGTCCTTGGCGTAGAGGTCATAGAGACAAGGATAGCCGACATGATAATAGATGGTGTAATGGTGGCCGGTAATGACCGTGGCTTGCTCCTCCCGAGGATAGTGAAGCCGGAGGAGTATGACGAGCTACGCTCAGCGCTCTCTGGCAAAATGCGTGTAGAGATACTTGAGATAAGGCAAACAGCGCTCGGCAACCTCATAGCAGCAAATAATAGGGCTGCGCTCGTGTCGCCTCTCGTCTCAAAGAACGTCCTGGACTTTGTGAAGGAGGTTCTAGGCGTAGAGGTTGTGGCCCAGAACTCGCTGGCCAATATAACAACTGTTGGCTCTATGCTGGTCGTCACCGATAGGGGCGGAGTAGTGCACCCGGGTGTGAGTGAGGACGAGCTGCGCTTCCTCTCTAACCTGTTCGGCGTCGAAGTAATGCCCGCCACAGTAAACTTCGGACTCTACTTCGTGAAAGCCGGCCTCGTCGCTAACAACCGTGGCGCGCTGGTGGGCGACGAAACCACCGGCCCAGAGCTCATGAGGCTGCAGCAGGCCCTGGGCTTCACGAAGTAAGGGTGCAGATGCCGGCCCCCGGGCGCCTATGGCCGACCAACTTATAGCCCTAGACCGGGTGGCGGGTCCCTCAACTTCCTGGGCGCGTGGTTAGGCTGGCTGCAGGGTGGCCGCCATGGGAGACGTCAAGTTCTACCTAGTTGAGGGTAGGATGCTGATAAGGCCCCATAAGATGCCGGAGTGGTGGAAGTTCCGGAAGTACGTTAGAGCGCTTAAGCCAGAGCATGCGGTCGAGAAGGTCCTTTCCGAGCTGGGCAGCAACCATAAGATAAAGAGGTTCCACATAAAGATAGAGCGTGTTGTCGAGGTACCGCCAGAGCAGGTTGAGGACAGGGAGCTCCTAGCCCTCGCCAATCTCACGAGGTGGGTTCGTCCTTGAGCAGTGGTGGCCAGCAGCAAGGCATGACGCTCGAGGAGGCGCTGCAGCAGCTGAGCCTCCTCGAGGAACAGTTGAAGCAGCTTCAAGCCGCTGCAGCGGAGCTCGAGGCAAGGCTCATTCAGCTCAGTAGCCTCGAAGAAGCCCTGGCAGACCTGAAGGAGGGCAGTGACGACGTCCTCATCCCCCTAGATGCTAGGGCCACGGTGATAGCGCGTGGCACAGTAAGGCCTATGGATAAGCTCATAGTTCATGCGGGGAAGAACATCTTCGTCGAGGTTGGGTACGATAAGGCTGTTGAGTTTGTGCGACGGGAGAAGGCAGAGGTAAGCAAACTACTCAATGCCTACAACAGTGAAATAGCCAAGCTAAGCCAGTACTACACGGCCCTACGTGCTGCTATAGAGCAGAGCCTGGCGCCCCGCCAGCAGTAAGGAGGCAGACCCGGCGTAGCTAGCCTCAAGCCAGCTCTACGGCACCCTCCCCACGATTCCCTGTAGTATTTTCTCTCCGCGTCTCCGCCGCTGCGCCCCTATCTAGGTCCTCTGGAAAGTGCGGGAGAGGTTGCCTGGTAATGGTGTTCGGGAAGCTCAAGAAGGCACTCAAGAAGTTCGTTGATAACGTCAGCGAGGTTGTGGCGACGAAGACGCTGACCGAGGAGGACCTAGAGCCCATTCTGGAGGAGCTTGTGGTCTCGCTTGCTGAGAGCGATGTGGCCTTCGAGGTGGCGGAGGAGATTGCGGCCAAGCTGCGGGAGAAGCTCGTCGGCTCTAAGGTGGCTAGGTTCAAGGATCCGCGGGAGGTCGTGTTGAAGGCCCTGGAGGAGGCCCTAGTGGACATACTGAGCCGCGGGTACCGTCCTCTCGACCTTGTGGGGGAGGCTCGCAGCCGTAGCCCCGAGAGGCCACTTAAGATAGTGTTTCTCGGCGTCAACGGGGTCGGCAAGACGACGACGATAGCCAAGTTTGCCTATATGTTCAAGAAGGCAGGTGTCACGCCGGTCATAGTGGCTGCTGATACTTTCCGTGCAGGTGCGCAAGAGCAGCTTCGTCGGCATGCAGAGAAGCTCGGCGTGCCCTTCATCGGAGGCAAGTATGGGGCTGATCCCGCCAGCGTGGTGTATGATGGCATCGAGTATGCGCGGGCGCGGGGCTACCGGGTCGTGTTGGCGGACACTGCCGGCAGGATGCATACCGACAGTGACCTCATGGAGGAGCTGCGCAAGATAGTGAGGGTCGCTAAGCCCGACTATAAGGCTCTAGTTGTTGACGCGCTTACAGGTAACGACGCGGTTGAGCAGGCCAGGTTCTTCGACGAGGCGGTTGGGGTAGACTTCATAGTTCTAACAAAAGTTGATGCCGATGTTAAGGGTGGTACGGCGATAAGCGTTGCCGCGGCAACGGGCAAGCCTATACTCTATGTCGGGACTGGCCAGAGCTACGGGGATCTAGAGCCCTTTGAGCCTAGGCGGTTTGTGGAGAAGATCCTCGCGGGTCTTAGTGAGGCAAAGGAGAGGTAGTGGGCCCTCTTTTTATGCCCCAGGTATGCCTGCAGTGTCTTGGCGGGATGCTTACCGCGTCTACACTGGTTAGGCTGGACTGCCCGAGAGGGTGATGAGCTAATGGCTCTGCGTGAGGAGGAGAGCGGCATTATCTACGCTATACGCTCGACGCTGCATGAGTGGAGACTAGTCCTTCAACGCGTGAGAAAGCCCGATAAGGACGACTATATACACGCTACAAAGATAATATGGATGGCTATACTGTTGGTTGGGAGCGTTGCCTACGTAATACACTATACAGCCTATGCATTGATGACGCCCTAGCTCTGCCTCGGGGCGAGGCTATAGACCGGCTGCGGGCTTGCCGCCTCCTTCGTTCCACTTGGCTGTGTGCGGGAGGGTTCCTTTCGAGTCTCCTCCGCTGTGCTTTATGCTCCTCCGTGTCGTGGGGGTGTTGCCTCGGTGAGCAGTGTGGATGAGACCGGCGGGGCCGGAGAGGGGCAGAAGCGGGGGCTCCGCGAGCCTCGCCTCTTTGCTGTACGTACCGTTGCTGGTAGAGAGCTGGATGTTGCACTCCTCATAGAGCAGAGGGTTAAGGACGAGGGTATACCTATCTACGCGGTTATAGTGCCGCCTCAGATAAAGGGCTACGTGATCGTCGAGACGCCGGCTGCATTCCATGCCTCGAACGCGATACAGGGTATAAGGTATGCTAAGGGTGTCGTGCCGGGTGTGCTGAAGTATGAGGATGTCGAGAGGCTGCTCAAGCCTGAGGCTGTGGTGGAGACTCTGAAGCCTGGCGACATTGTTGAGATAGTATCTGGCCCGTTCAGGGATATGAAGGCGCAGGTTGTTAGGGTGGTGCCTGGGAAGAATGAGGTAGTTTTAAATGTGTTAGAGGTTGAGTACATGCTGCAAATCACGGTACCAGGTGACGCGGTAAGACCTGTCAAGGAGCGAGGGAAGTAGGGATGGCCTCGATTAGGGTTGTCACCGTTAAGGTGAAGGGTGGGGAGGCTAAGCCCGAGCCGCCGGTAGCGGACATAATCAAAGGCGTTGGCCTTGATGTTGAGAAGGTAATAGAAGAGATTAACAAGTTGACTGAGAAGTATAAGGGGCTAGAGGTACAGGTAAAGATAATAGTGGACGAGGAGACTAAGGAGTATGAGTTTGAGATAAAGCCTCCCACAACAACAGAGCTTCTGTTGAAGGCCGTCGGCGCTAAGGAGCCCTCCGGTGACCCGATGCATAAGAAGATAGGCGACCTGCCGTTTGAGAAGATAGTTGAGATAGCGATACTTAAGAAGCCTGGCCTAAACGCTAAGACTCTCAAAGCTGCAGTGAAATCGATAATCGGCTCTGCTAGGAGCATAGGCATAACGATTGACGGCAAGGACGGCAAGATAGTGACCAAGGAGGTTGAGGATGGAGTCTACGACGCTGTCCTCGCCAAGTATGAGGAGGAGTGGGAGAAGGCTTAGAGACCGCTCCCGGCTCTGCCCACCTTTAGGCTCACGCAGGGGGTAGCGCCAGCGGCGCATCCACGAGTATGGAGGTGTGGGTGGCATGTCCTTCGTTCCACGTGGAAACGTTGAGAAGGCGGTCCGGGAGGCTATAGAGGGTAGCCCCCGCAGAAACTTCAAGCAGAGTGTTGACCTCACAGTTGTGCTGAAGGATGTTGATCTTAAGAGTCCACAGGGGAGGATAAGAGAGATAGTGTTCCTGCCTCATCCACCCAGGAAGAAGGTCACAATATGCGTCGCAGCTGATGGCGACATGGCCGTGAAGGCCAAGGAGCTAGCGGACCGTGTGTTGACCCGCGAAGACCTGCAGGCGCTAATCGGGAACCGTAAGGCGGCGAAGAAGATAGCCGAGTTCTGCGACTGGGTGCTTGTAAAGACTGATCTCATGCCCCTTGTGGGTAGGACGCTTGCGCCGGCTCTGGGTCCCCGCGGTAAGGTACCTGTCCCTGTACCGCCTAACGCCGACATAGCAGCCTTCATCAACAGGTATAAGAGCGCAGTCATGCTGCGCGTGAAGGACCAGCCTCAGGTGATGTGCAGGGTGGGTACAGAGGACATGAATGTAAACGAGATAGTGGAGAACATATTCAAGGTCCTGGGTACGCTCGAGAACAAGCTGCCGAATCCGAGGAACAACATTGCCAGGATAATAGTCAAGACTACGATGGGGCCGCCGGTGGAGGTACGCTACTAGGCCCTTGGGAGAGACCTATCCTCCCGTAGCAAGTCGCGGGCCGTTACCTCCCGTTTTGCGGTGTCAACTCCGGAGCCCTCGTATGGTCCTGGCGGTGGCCGGCAGGGCTGTAGGGGGTAGCTTTTATCCCGGTCCTTGGCTGTGGTGTGCGGCTCTGCATGGGAGAGGGGTGCAAGAGAAGTGGTCGTAATCGCCAAGGCTCATGCTAAGCGCATACCGGAGTGGAAGGTGAGGGAGGTAGAGGAGCTGACCGAGCTAGTGAAGACGCATCGCACCTTCGTCATCGTCGACTTGACTAAGGTGCCGACTGCGCAGCTCCAGCGGATTCGTAGGAAGCTTGAGCGCAAGCTCGGCGGCCAGGTTGTTATGAGAGTGGCGAAGAATACCCTTATGCGTCTCGCTCTGCAGCGTGCAGGCGTTGACACTAAGAAGCTGGAGGAGTACCTTACAGGCACAAACATGTTCATATTCTCGAATCTTAACCCCTTCGAGATAGCGCTTGCCCTGGACAAGGTCTATGCCACGAAGCCTGCCAAGCCCGGCGACGTGGCGCCCACAGAGATAGTTCTGCCGCCTGGTAACACGGGCTTCAAGCCAGGCCCCATAATGAGCGTCTTCGGCAAGCTTAAGGTGCCGATAAGGGTGCAGGGGGGCACCATATGGATAGCTAAGGAGACGCGTGTAGCAAAGCCTGGCGACGTGATAAGCCCGGAGCTGGCATCGGTACTCCAGAAGCTAGGCATTGAACCTATCATAGTTAAGCTTAAGCCGAAGGCCGCCTATGAGGGCGGCGTGGTGATACCGGCCGACAAGCTGATGATAGACCTAGAGGAGTACCGCAGCATGGTGGCACAGGCCTATATGGCCGCGCTGATGGTGGGTGCCGAGATAGGCTACCCAGAGCCGGAGATACTCGAGAAGGTAGCGATACCGCTGGCGGTACGCCGCGCCCTGGCTGTCGCGGCCGAGGCTGGCTACGTGACGCCCGAGACTGCAGAGTATGTGATAGGCACCGCTGTGCGCCGCGCCCTAGCGGTGGTTGCAGCGCTAGGAGACACCGCAAAGGAGCTCGGCATAGAGGTCCAGGTTGCTGCGCCAGCGGCACCCGCCGCCGAGGAGAAGAAGGAGGAAAAGGAGGAAGAGAAAGAAGAGGAGAAGAAGGAAGAGGTCGGCGAGGAGGAGCTTGCCGCCGGCCTCGAGAGCCTCTTCGGCTTCTAGCCGTGCCCATGCATCCTCAGGCAGGCTTTTCACACAACCTGCCCCACATCCCCTCGTTGCCGACGGTGTAGGTGCCTCTCCCCTCGCTTAGCCATGTCTTAGTCTTATCCTGGACATCGAGGCGTCTAGCCTGCTGACGGTGCCGCAATGTCCTCTCTGCGAAACGCCAGTCTTTCCTTGCAGTTGGCGGGGTCTACGCGCAGGTGTAGCGGATATAGCTGCGTCTTTCTCGCTGTGACGCCAGCTGGGGGTCTGGTGCACGAATTTGACTCGCCTTGCTGAGGAGCTGGCTCGCGAGCTTCTAGAGGCGCCGCATCTCGTCGCTGAGCAGATTGAGGGGACCGAGCCTCTGCTTGCAGATAGTAACTGCCTGATCGCTACCGGTAGCGGCGATAGCTACGCGGCAGCCATCGCGATGGAGTCCTCGAGCCCTGCTGTGACTGCAGTCGATCCGCTAGAGGCGGCTGCAGGCGGGAGGCTGAAGCGTTACGTCGCCGAGGGCTGTGTGCTTGTAGCCCTAAGCGTTGGCGGCAGGACGCGCTCCGTCGTTGAGGCAGCCTCCCTGTACCGTAAGCTGGGTGGCCGTGTGGTTGCGGTCACGGCAGGTCGGTCCTCGCCGCTTGCACACGTAGCCGATGAAGCCGTGTACATGGTCTATGGGGGCCTTGCGGCCGGGATAGGGGCAGTGCGGCACCTGGTGATGCTGGCGGCTGCCGGCCGCCTTCTGGGCGTGGATGTGTGGAGGCCGCGCCCCCTGGGTGGCGGTAACTGTGTCTGGCTACGCAGCGAGATGCATACGGGCTGCTTGTCGGGCTTCTCTGCGGCGTTGTTCACGGTGCTGAAGCTCTACGAGGTTTATGGCAGCAACGTGAGGGCTGAGAGGCTTGAGCAGCTTGTCCATGCGCCGATCTACAGCGTGGACACGGTGACCCTGTACGCTGCGCCGGGGCACTGCAGGAACAAAACAATGGAAGTCTACGGTGTACTCCGCAGTGTTGGGTATAGGGTTGAGCTTGTCGAGGCTGGCGCCAACGAAGGTATCGCGGCAGCGATGGAGCATGCGTATAGGAGCCTCGAGTGCCTCTATGAGGCTGTGGTCCGGGACGGCGTGGCCGAGCCGCAGTACCGTAGGCACAGGGGCCTCGCCGAGCTAACCAGGCTCATCTACGGCTAGGAGGCGGTATCCTCCTCTACGCTTATTCTCGTCTGCTTCTCGGCCGGGCTGCGGCCGAATACCTCCCAGAGGACCAGCGCGGCCGACTTAGGCGGTATGATACCTCTCTCGGTTATTATCATGGCTATGTACTCTGGCGGGGTGGCGTCAAACGCGGGGTTACGGACACGTATCCCCGGGATGGGCTCGGGAAGCACTTCACGGGGGTCGCGCTCCTCTATCTCCACGGGCTGGCCAGTGACTGTGTAGGGGCTGAACTTGTAGGTCTCAGTAGCTACTATGAAGGGTATCCTGTGGAGCCTGGCGGCGAGCGCTATCTGGCTTGTGCCTATCTTGTTCACCACAGCCCCGTTCGCGGTAACAGTGTCAGCGCCGACTATGACCTTGGTTATCCGCTTCTCCTCTATAACCTTGAGGACTGTGGCATCCGGTATGAGGGTCACAGGTATGCCCTCCTCGGCTAGGTCGCGGCTAGTTATGTAGCCCTGGAACTTGGGCCGGGTCTCGGTCGCGTAGACCTCGAAGCGCTTACCCTGCCTCCAGGCCGTGCGGAGTACTGATTCTACTGCGCTGCTGTTACAATGCGTCAGTATCCTGTCCCCGGTCCTTACGAGTCTAGCCCCTATTTCCCCTATCCGGGCCACGGCCTGCAGCGAGTACTGTATAAACTCCTCAGCGGCGGCTATGACGGCCCTCTTAGCCTCCTCGACGCTAGAGTAGCTCCCCTTGCGTAGGCGCCTCATAACGTACTGAACCGCATTGGGGAGGCTGACCGCAGTAGGCCTCGTAGACACCAAGAGCTCGGCTACACGCTCCATGTAGTCTAGGAACTCCTCTAGGTTGTCGCCGCGGAACTCCCTAGCAGCGACCAGCAGCGCCCTCGCCGCCGCTCTCGCTATGCGGCCAGCGCCACGTATCCTCATAGTCTTGATATCCTCTGCTATCCTCGCAACCTCCTCGGGCACAGACAGGGAGCGCAAAGACGCCACCATACTCAGAGCCACCTCCCACACATGGACAAAAGGCGATAGATGCCCCTCTTTAGGTCACGGGCTCGGCCAGGACCAGCTCCCGGCTGCAATAGAGCCGAGGCGGTAGCATCTCCCCCAGCCCGCGCGAGACATACATGAGCGAACCGCCGCGCGTATAGAGGCCCCACCGGTAGCCGTAATGGCTGTTCGTGTACAGGCTTCGGCCGCCTGGTAGACATACCTGCCCACCATGAGTATGCCCCGTGAGGTAAAGGGACTCCACACTGGGTTCCGCGAAGTGGAACACATCGGGACTATGGGCTACTACTAGGTCGCAGCCTCTCCGCAGGAGACGCCGAAGCGCTGGCCCATAGCCGGCTGGCTCGTCCCTCCAGTCAAGCCCGCATATCCTCACCCCGCCGGCGCCCATCGTGGCCTCATCCACTAGGAGCTGGAAGCCGGCTTCGCCGTAGAGCCTCCCTGCCTCAACGCGGGGATCGGCTCCGCGCCTCCTAGCAGCCCAGTGCTCATGGTTACCAAGCACCGCGTAGGCCTCTTTTGCGTAGTGTGCCAGCTTCCTCAACGCCTCTATCGCAGCGCTGGGAGGCCAGGGTGTAAGCTCGTCCCACGTATCGCCCGTGACCACGAGTATCGTAGGCCTGATACGTGTAATGCGCCTAAGCAGCCAGCCGGGTATGCCGCGGTGGATGTGGAGGTCCGTCACATGGACAACTCGTACGCCGCGGGGCAGAAGCTCTACGCGGAGAACAGTCTCCTCGTAGCGGTAGCCACCGACCACGCCCGGCCCCAGAAGGGCAGCACCCAGCGCCAGCCCTAGGAGGCGTCTACGGCTAACCACGGCCCCCGCGCCCTCCACCGCGCCGTTGAGCCCCGCGGCTCTCGGCAAGCGAGAAGGCCAGGTCGGCTAGGACGCTGGACGGGCAGACCTGGAGGCACGCGCGGCAGCCTGCGCAGCGGAGCGGGTCAATAACCCCAGGCTCCGGCACAGCGCCATAGCTGCAGGCCTCAACACATAGCCCACATCGTAGGCACGAGAGTGCGGCGGATGCGGCGAGCAGCGCTGGCCGCAGCAGCCTCCCGTGGGCCTCCCCACATACGCTGAGGAGACCCCTCCTCTTGGAGAGCCGCGCCACGGCGCCCCCAAGCCGGGCCTCAGCCTCCTCGCCGGCCCCGGTGGGCTCGAAGCCGGCTGCTCGGAGCCAGCCCTCCGCCGGCCCCGGGGCTGGCTCTAGGCTCGCAGGCCTGTAGATAGTGCAGCCTCGCCGCTCCGTGAGATCCACCCCGGCCTTTATGGCGGCAACGAGCATGCGGCCGGGGTTGAGCCCCAGCCTCTTTGCGAGGAGGATTGCCTCGGAGGGATAGCTGAGCCTCCATCTCCAGAAGCCATAGTCTGCCCACTCTCGTGGCAGGCCTGCGCGGCGGGCGTAGCCGCGTAGCTCGCCTATCCAGCGGCGCCAGAGCTCGGGGTGGCGCCTTTCCACTACGTAGAACTCTGCGAGGTGGCTGGCGGGACACATGTAGCAGCCTATCCTCTCGAAGCCCTCCAGGTAGAGAGGGTTAAGCGGCAGCTTCCTCAGCTTGATGTAGGCGAAGACCTCTAGGCTGCTCCACTCCTGTATCGGCGCTGCGACGAGGTGCCTCCCGCGCCCTATCGTGCCGCTCTCGGTGAGCCGGGGCGAGGCGGCACGCTGTGGGCTCTCGGCACCCCTCTGCCCGGTAACCATGACTATGCGGCGGTTCCCTGCCACTTCCCGGAAGAGCCTGGCCAGGGGTGCGAGCTTGATGAGCCTGGTGCACCAGCGGTAATCGCGTGCCGGGGGGCCGTAGAGCCTGAAGCCTCTCCAGAAGGCATCGCCGGCCTCGGCACGGTACAGTCTAACCCCGAGCCTCTCCGCGAGCAGCTCAACAGTCTCTAGGCTCTCGGGATGCTCCATGCCCGTGTCTACCGTGTATGCGTCCTCGACGCCTGCCT
>Ga0256838_1000927_pt1 | contig 15097 bp, 18 predicted proteins | sample 4571419metaG_FD_185978 | JGI IMG/M metagenome (GOLD analysis project Ga0256838, IMG submission 185978) | Hydrothermal vent microbial communities from Guaymas Basin, Mexico - 4571-419 | ecosystem: Environmental > Aquatic > Marine > Hydrothermal vents | place: Mexico: Guaymas Basin | collected...
CCGTTCACTGGCATGGAGAAGGCCTGGAGACTCAGCACGCCTCTGAAGCGCGTCGTCTGCCTAGGCTCATACGTGACAGCGGCAACATTCAACCTCATGATTCAGGGAGATGGGCGCTCTAGGAGCTGCGTGAGGGCTGCCGTGAATGTCTACGATGCCAGTAATTGGCGCTACCTGGGCGGCGACGTGGAGGTATACCTGCTCGCGCCTGGCGAGCGAATAGCCCCCGTGATCCACGTCCCTGTGCCCTACGGCTCTGTCAAGACCAGGATTGTTGTAGACGTTAGCTCATGGAGCTATAGCTACGCCACGGTATGGAAGGCTACCTTGGAGTTCGCTAAGAGCTATCCCTCGATGCCTACGCCGGAGACCAGGCAGGGGGGAGAAGCTCCTATCCTACGGGATAGCCTCCTCGGGGCTAAGCCGGCTCACGAGGCTGAACAGCCTTAGCCTTGCCGACAGGGCCGTTGGCGTCGGCTTAGTTTATCCCTCAACGCTCCGCAGGGTTATCCTGCCCTACGGCGTCTTCAACGGAGTTTACGTTTGCTACGGCTGCAGCGGCGGTAATGATGGTTTGTACATTGACATATTGCTGGGAACCGCGGAATCAAGGCCCGCAGTGGCACAGTAAGCATAATCGCTAATGGCGTGAGGGTTGCGAGCCAGTACGTGACAGTGCCGCCACATGACTACGCTGCTGCCCGTTTCCATGTAGCGCAGGGCTACCTACTGAACCTCCACCAGTGGAACACGGGAGGCCTAGTCGAGGTTGAAAACACGCTAGCTAGCAGTGACGTTATGGTCTATGTTGATGCTGTCTCAAGGTACCGCTTTCTGCCTGAGGTATGGTCGCCCGGCAGCGCGTCACGGCTTACCAAGGACTACCCGGCGCTAGAGATGGAGATATCAATGCCCTACAAGTATGTAGGCGACACAGTGCCGTTAACCCCGTTTAAGGCGTCGCTGATAGTCCAGCCTGGCGGCGTAGAGGAGGGACAAACAATCCGTCTACTAGTTGTTGACGCTAAGTTGTTCCGCAACGATGCTTACAGAGGGAGCATAGGCGTAGTTAGGCTCAAAGTGGCTCTACCAGCACAGCTCGGCGCCGGGGACAAGCCGTACGCCTCCTTCAAGAGCGACAAGAAGTACGGCGGGCTCACAGAGAAGCTGCTGGGAGTCTCGCAGCGCCTGCACTGGCTTGTCTCCACGATAGCCACGATAGCAGACCTGCTCGGAGTCAAGCTTCCGAGCAAGGCTAATGCCTTCATTTTGCCAGTGGCTTAGCGCTTGAGGTCGCCAAGGCGAGCCTGGGCTCCACTCAGCTAACATACATGGGCACTGTGAGTATAGACGGGAAACAGTACAACGTCTACAGCGTCACCTGGGACCCCGGCGTTGGCACGGCGAGCCGCCTCGAGCTGCGATTAGTGAAGCCCTTAGCTCATCCGGCACGTGGCGTCTACAGGGTCTACGTGTGGCTGGAGCACTGGGAGCGGGCAACATGGATGATAGAGAAGATCCTGGCTAAGATAGCTGTGGGTGAACAAGTACCGGGGGTCGAGGAGCCCTACGGGTTCTACGGGCGCAGGGACCTGGGCTACGGCTAGAGCATAGCGCTAGCATGCGAGGGGGTCCGAGCCAAGGGGTGAGCAACAATGGAGCAAGCCAGGCATATACATAGTGTCGTCTTTTTAGTCGCGCTGTTGGCCATGCTTTCGCCGCTGACCTACATCCTTGCCCTGGTGGCTCTCGTAGAGGCGTATGTAGCGGCACGTGTCTTCGCATTTCTCGTGGCCGGCGCCTATCTAGCGCCACTCTCCTCGGCGTTGATGAAGGCGGCTTCCTCGGCGACAATTGCAGCCTGCGGCTCGCGGGTCACGGTGCCCACGGTGTGGGTGCGGATGCTTGCAGCGTGCTACAGGAGGGCGAGGGCTAGGCTTCCCACCCTTTTGGCGGGTGTTGGCTAGTGTCCTCCTTGCTTGATGTGCTGCCGTTCCTGAGCGGGGCTGGCACACTGGTTAGCGTCTACCTTGTTGCGCCGGTGTTCTCCCTGGTCTTGCTCGTCTGGTTTGTTTTAGTGCCGCCTCTTGTCGCTGAGGAGCTGGGCGGTGTCACGGGCTGTGGCCGTTGGCGGCCAGCGGTGTGGCTAACGGCGGTTTATTGTCGCTACGTTAGGCTATGCTGCTATAAGGTGGTGGCTCTCTGCCGTGGCCGGAGTACCCGGTGGACCAGTGTTACCCCTGAGGGGCCTGCAGGAGAGATACTGCGGATGGTGACAGCAGGCCTCGTCTACATGCCAGGCGTTGTTGACGTAGTGTTGGCCCCTCTTTGGGTGGTTGTTGCCTCATGTGTATATGTATGGCTCGGCGGGTTCTGCATGGGGCGTGCTGGTGTACGGAGCGGGGTGTGAGCGGCTAGGGGATGGAGATTGTTCTGCTGCAGCGTTGGCCCGTCGTGTTGTCGGTGAAGAGCAGGGTTATGTAAGGCTTGGCCTTTAGCGTGTATGATGCGGTGTATGTCGTTGGCTCCGGGAGTACCTGGGTGCAGAAGGTTCCTGGCGGCGGGCTAGCCCCCACTATGTATATCAGTATCTCGTTGTCGGTGCTGCTTGACTTCACGGAAAGTATGCGGTGGCATGGATCAGGCGGCTGAAGGCTCAGTGTTAGCTTGACGGTGTAGAGCCCGCCCTTCTGGACCATTTCGACGAGAGTTGTTGCGTGTAGCCAGCAGAGCTTTGTGTTGTACTCCATCTCTACCTCGCAGTACTCTGAGGCGTGGGTGGTAATTGAGGCGACGGCCCATAGGGGTAGTGCGAACACTGCAAGTAGCGCGGCAGCGGCCAGCGGGTCACGTGGGAGCACCACAGCGGAGAGGACTATGATAAGGAGCAGGGCGAGGAGCTCCATACCCGTGAGCATGGTCGCGAACCCCCGTTCTCTGCTTGGGGGCTTTCATGTCCCCCGGGGGAGGGGCTAGTGCTGTGCGAGGATCTGGTGGAGGAGTGGCGCCAGGAAGGCTGCCAGCGTGGCCCATATTGTCACGAGTAGGCCTATCATCCATCTCATCATACTGTCTATCCTCTGGTTCACAGCGTCTATCCTGGAGTTGAGCTCGGCCCTGGTCTTCTCTAGGAGGTCCTCGAGGTGGTCTAGGCGTGTCTCGAGGTCGGCTTTCAGCTCGGCCAGGTCGCGGCGCGTGGCCACCTCCCGCAGCATGGCCTCGAGCAGCATGCCTCGTAGCTGCTCGTCGCCGGCTATCTCTGCGGCCAGTAGCTTGGCGAGGCTTCGGGCCTTCTCCGGCTCCCTGCGTAGCTCGTCGATTAGCCTAGAGGCTATTGTCACCGAGGGGCCCCTCCCTGCTGTGGCTAGTGTGTCCTCTGGCTGCGCCTTATTGGTGTCTCCCCTACCAGGGATCCACCATATAGAATTGTGGTAGTGTTTATCTCTCCCCTGACCGGGTCCGCGCTCCTCCCTCTGGAGGGTAAATGGGCTAGTTTGACGATTGGGGCTGGTGCACGTTGGATGGTAAAACGGCTCTAGTTGCGCTGGGCGTTGTTGCCGCGGCTGCAGCCCTGGCGGTGGCTGCCCTAGCACACCATGGAGGCAGCGATAGGGGGCTTGTGCTTCGCGTCTATCTTTGCAGCGCGGCGAGGAAGCCCTGGGAGGAGATAGTCAAGTTATTCGAGGAGGAGACGGGCGTGCACGTAGAGGCCATATACGGATCCTCCGGGTACCTTCTTGCCCAGCTCCGCCTCGTTGGGGGCGACGTCTATGCCCCCGCCTCGCCCTACTACATGGAGCTCGCGGTCCAGGAGGGCCTCGTTGACCCCGGAACAGTGGCTAAGGCCGCTCTCCTCTACCCCGTCATCCTCGTGCCCCGGGGGAATCCGGCGGGCGTCAGTGGCCTCGAGGACCTGGCCCGGCCCGGGGTGAGGGTCGGCATTGGTGAGCCGGACCGTGTGGCGGTTGGCCGCTATGCCCGCCTTCTTCTAGAGGAGACGGGGCTCTGGGAGAAGGTGCGGCCAAACATAGTGGTCTACGCGAAGACCGTCGCCGAACTCACGAACTACGTAGCTATGGGGGCTGTTGATGCTGCTATAACCTGGGACGTGAATCACTGGTGGTACCCGAACCGCACAGAGGCTATACCAATACCTGAGGAGCTCTGGAGGGGCCTAGGCCCAAGCTACATACCGATAGGCGTCGCTTCGGGGAGCAGCCACCCAGACCTCGCCAGGAGGTTTGTAGAGTTCGCAACCAGGAGCCCCGAGGCGCTTCAGGTATGGCGCCGCTACCACTACCATGTCCCCGCCGGTGATGGGCCTTGACGCGCTATGGATTGTTGACGGAGAAGCAGCTGCTCGTGCTGGCGCTGGCTGCTTGCGGCAAAAGTGTGGCCGAGATAGCCAGGATGCTCGGCGTGACGAGGCAGGACGTGTCGACGGCGCTGCGCCGGGCACGGAGGAACATGGAGAGAGCCGCTAAGACAATGGAGGCCTATGTGGCGGCCACCAGCCCCTTCATAGTCCATGCGGCAGCGGGCACGGCCCTGCTAGATCTGGCTGACGAGCTTCTCCGACGGGCGGACAGGGCTGGGAGGAGGATACCGCTCGGCCGCGCCGAGCTCGTCATCTACCTGCGCGCTGTCCTAGCTCCCCGCCTCGCTGAGGGGAGACTCAGGGAGGAAGCCTGCCTCGCGCTCGACACCGAGTCCAGGCCGGTACCCATTGACTGCAGTATAGCCGACGCAGTCTCTGCGGTGGCGCATGTGGCTCTGGAGGGGGTACGGGGTGGCTAGGCCGGCGGCTGTCGCTGCCATGCTGGCGGCCGCGGCTGTTGCCGCGTTGCTGGCGGCCCTCGCCGCGTGGGCCGGGTCCTCGGGGTTTGCGGCTGCCGCGGGGAGCGGCCTACTCGCCTACTCCATGGCTCTTAGCGTGGCTACGGCCACGGTGTCAGCGACGTTGGCGATCGTGGCGGCCGTGCCGGTCGGGTACGCGCTCAGCAGGCGCATGGTGCCTGCCTCCTCGCTGGTGGAGGCGCTCCTTCTCACGCCCTTCGCTATGCCCCCGGTTGCGATGGGCGTCGCGCTCTTAGTCCTCCTCGTCGGGCCTGCCTCGTGGCTTAACAGAGTGCTGGACCTGGTCTTCACGCCACGCGGCCTCGTCGCGGCGCAGCTCGCAGTAACCTTCCCCATGGCTATCCGTGTCGTCCGCGGCGCCTTCGACGCCGTCCCCCCGAAGCTGGAGGCTGTAGCACGGAGCCTGGGCTGCAGCTGGTGGTGCAGCTTCACCCGTGTAGCCCTCCCACTAGCAGCCCGCGGCCTCTCAGCCGCCTGGCTGCTCTCCTTCCTCCGTAGCCTCGGCGAGTTCGGCGCAAGCGCGGTGCTGGCAGGCGTGAAGAGGGACACAGCCACGCTCCCCATAGCGATATACCTCGAGCTGAGCGGCGGCGAGTCACACGCCGCCGCCGCCCTGGCCACGCTCTCCGCGCTCGTGGCGGCAGTGGGGGCGGCAGGGCTGCTCATGCTTGAGAAAAGGAGCGGGGAGACCACGCCATGAAACCCGCTGCCCGCGGCCTCAGGGTAGAGAAGCTCCACGTGGAGCGCGGCGGCCGTGCCGTGCTCCAGGGCGCCCAGCTAGGGCTCCCCCGCGGAGCCGTGGGCGTGGTCCTAGGGCCAAACGGGGCGGGCAAGACCACCCTGCTCGAAGCAGTGCTAGGCATAGTGAGGCCAAGCTCCGGCCGCATAGAGATAGCGGGCGACGTGGTCTACGACTCCAGCAGCGGCGTCAACCTAGCCCCCGAGAGAAGGGGCGCCGCCTACGTACCCCAGGACTATGGGCTCTTCCCCCACCTCACGGTGCTGGAGAACATCGCGTTCCCCCTGATCGCCCAGGGTGTGCCGCGCCGCGAGGCCCTCCAGGAGGCCAGGAGGGTGGCGGAGGCCCTAGGCGTGGACCACCTAGCCTCAGCGAGGCCCACGGCGCTGAGCGGTGGCCAAAAGCAGAGGGTCGCACTGGCCAGGGCTCTGGCCGCGCAGCCCCGGCTACTACTCCTCGACGAGCCCTTCACCGCACTCGACGCGCCGACCCGGGAGAAGCTGCGTCCTCTCCTCCGCAGGGTCCTCCGGGAGGCCGACATAACAGCCCTGCTGGTGACCCATAGCTTCTCCGACGCCTGGATACTCGGCGACTTGGTCTACATCCTCGAGGAGGGACGCCTACGCGGCGGCGTAGCCCCCGAGGAGCTAGCACGCCACCCCCTTCGCTACGGGGCAGCAAGGCTCCTAGGCTACCACATCCTAGAGGCCAGGCTCGCCTCCCCTAACCGCGTCAAGGTACCGGGCCTCGGCCTGCTCAGGGCCGAGACACCCCACTCCGCGGAGCCTGGCAGCCGCCTCCTCGTAGCCTTCCGCGGCGACGACATAGTGCTCAACCCGCCCCCAGGCACGCCCAACACCTTCACCGCCACGGTGCTGGATGTCACGGCCACAAGATACGGGTACCGCATAGTGCTCGCGGCGGGTGACGCGGTGCTCACGACCGAGGCCCCAAGAGGCCACCTCCTGGCCCAGGGCGGGCCTCCACGGAAGGGGGAGAAGGTGCGCGCCTCGATACCGCCTGAAGCGATAGACACGGCGCCAGCCTAGGGCACTCCCTCTACACGGCAACGGCCCTTTAGCAGCAAAGCCAGTACATCATCCTTCGCATCGAGCGCGCGGCCAGGCTCCACGACCACAAGCCTCCCTACTCCCCCTAGCTCCCCCACATCCTCCCACGAGCCGATGTAGACCCCACAGCCGCCAGCAGCCAGGGCCTCCGCAAGCATCTCCCTGAAGCCCTCCACGATCACCGCATCGGCTCCGCTCTCGACAGCCATGTCTACTGCGTCCCAGAAGCTCAGCCGTCCCCGCTCGACCAGCATGTAGCTGTCCGGCCCCACCGCGAGGACACGCCGCGCCCCCGCCGCCATGTAGCGCCCAGTGTCCTTCACGCGGTAGTCCACGCCGTGATGGACGTGCTTGACTACAGCGACGCGTACACCCTGCACAGCCAGGGCCTCGACGAGCCCCTCGCCGAGAAGAGTCTTGCCGACGCCGCTACCCGAGCCAGCGATAACTACCAGCTGAACCAACCCAGTACCCACCCCGGTCGGCGGCGAGCAGCCGGGGGAGAAAGAGGGGAGGCTGTATCCCGGAGACGGAAAGGGGGTCTGGGAGAGGGTGTGCTGGCTACTGCTGCCCCTCCTTCTCGGCCTCTTGGGCGGCCTTCTCTGCCCAGAGCGGGTGTTCCTCCCCGGCTCTCCGATAGGGCATCCAGCCTGTGAGGAAAGTCTGGTCCATCGGGAACATCTTGGATCTGAAGCGGCTGTAGGTCAAGTGGACCATCAGTATGAAGGTTACGGCCAGCACTGCCTCCTTCGTATGGGTCGTCCAGAATATGCCGCCTAGCACCTGGTTGCCGGCCAGCAGCATTATCACGCCTGGTACACCTAGCACCGCCACGCCCCAGTAGACGCTCCAGTACTCGAAGAGCTGCTCCACATTGTACTTGCCCATGGGTTCCGGCTCCTTACACATTGTTACTCTGAACACGTTCTTGATGAACTTCTTGCTGTATATCTCTAGCATCGGGAACTTCTCGCATAGGTTCTCGCCCCTGGCCTTCGCCATCAGTAGCTGTGTAGTGTAGTAGCCGAAGTGTACCAGGGCAACGACTCCCATTGCTATCCTGCTGTAGATATGTATGGTAGGTAGTGTCACGCGGACACCGTAGCCCGCCATAGCCGCGAAGCCCGTCACTGCGCATTTAATGAACGTCATCATTACCCAGATGTGTTGGAAGCGTTGCCATGCGGTAAGCCTCGGCAGCCGCTTGTCGCTCGATGCTAGGCTCTTCTTGTAGTAGAGGCACCACTTGTCAGCCTCAGGTGCCTCAAGATAGAAGTTCCCAAGCACATACAGAGTGTCAGCAACAGCTATGACTATTATCAAGACGTCAAAGGCCAGAGCTATGAGCTGCCTCCACCAGAGAGCTGAAGAGGGACCTAAGCCCCTAAGCATGTTGAGACGCAGAGGAGCCTCCTCAATCAACGGCTTCACTGCATAGGCATAGACAGGGCTCCAGCCGAAGTCACAGCAGCGCAGTCAGCACAAGGCTGCCCACGAGGTAGCCAAGCCTAGCAGCACGCTCATAACTCAGCAACGTCACCTCCATAGGGAAAGGCATAAGAGAGATAATATAGGGCTAGCTCTGCCTCTTCTCCGAACCCGATGACGCCTTTGCCGCGGCGAAGCCGGCGACCGCGCCTATCGCTGCGCTAGCGGTGCTTCCCGCCACGGCGGCCTCCTTCAGCTGACGCTGTGCGGCTGTCTCCTGCTCCGGCGTTGGCGGCGCGCTCGCTGGGTTGAAGACAGGGCCGCTAGAGTAGTCCGAGGGAGGCTCGGCCACCTCCTCGGCCTAGAGGGAGGCTACACCCCCGTGGCGGGCGAGCCGGAAGCATAGTTAGCCCCAGCCTCCGCGGCCATGGACGGGGTTAGCGGTGCGGGCCCCTCCTCCCCCCGGGCCTCCTGGGGGAGGGTGTGGCTGCCTCCGCGGCTCTCGCTGTCTTCTCCTTTGCCTGGGGAAGAGGTGCTGGGGCGTTGCCTGCTCCGAGGATAATTGTCGAGGAGAGCGTGAAAGAGAAGGTTCCTGGCGCCACGGAGGCCCTCTCGCAGGGCGAGGCGTTCTCTGAGGCCCTCCGCGCTGTTGGGCGGGGGGAGCGTGTCCTCCTGGCTTCGGGCGTCGCGTGGGCCCTCTGGAAGCTCGTGGCCAGAGAGGCCTGGATGAGGGGTGACAACTACTTCCTCCTGGAGGCCGTTGACCTGGGCGAGTCTGAGCTGAGCAGCGTGGGGTTCGGCCAGCTAGTCGTTGCCCGCGCCGCCTACGCTGCTAGGCTCCGGCCGGAGAAGGCTGGGTTTGAGAAGCTGGGGCTCAGGGAGAAGAGGGTGACGAGAAGGGCGCTGCTCGCCGGTGCAGGGGTGGGAGCGGCGCTGGCTGCAGTTGAGAAGCCGTTCAAGGGCGAGCTGTGCTCCACGCGGGGCGTGGACAGGGCGTGCAGGACGTGCATCGAGGAGTGTGAGGGTGGCTGCTGCGCGGCCGCCCTCTGCGGGGTTGAGCTGGTCGGCGTGGCTGGCTACGGGAGGGAGGCGCTGGCCGAGTACCTCCGCGTGGTCTCCCCCAGAGGCCCCGGCTACCTGGTCTTCGCCTCCAGGTGGGTCATGTACGAGGTTGTGGCCCGGCTCCGCGAACCCGGCAACCGGCCGCCAGTACCAGTCCATCTCGTGCCTACAGGCTGTCCCTACGTGGTTGGCCTCGAGGAGCTGCTCGCTGTCCGCGCCCTGGGCCTCACCCCCTTGGTCTACGCGGACGGTGGCCTCGCGGAGGAACACGACCCCTACTGTCGGCGGAGCCGAGGCAAGTGGCTCGAGGCCGTGGCGGCTGACTACGAGGAGCTGACGGGCGAGAAGCCCTACGTTGAGAAGGGCTGGAGGAACCTTGTGGACAGGCTCAGCTATACCCCCAGTCTCAGCCCCCTCCCCGACGCCGCGGCGCTCCTCGGCAAGGGCCTCCACAGTCTAGCAATGGCAGAGGCCGAGAGGCTCCTTGCCGGCAAAAGCTTCAAGCACACTAGGAGCCTCCTCTCGGCAGCCCTCCGCGTGGACCCCGAGCGCTGCACCCTCTGCAGCGCCTGCGTCCAGGAATGCCCTGCCAACGCCCTCCAGCTCGACAGGAATCCCGAGGCCGAGAAGCTCCTCTTCCTCCCCGGCCGCTGCATAGCCTGCAACTATTGCGCCGAGATCTGCCCCGAGGACGCTATAGTAGTCGAGCGTGGCCTTGACCCCCGCCCCGGCCAGTGGAGGACCCTCGTCGAGCACGGCGCGGTCCGCTGCATAGCCTGTGGCGCCCCCCTCGGCCCACGAACGCTGCTGGAGAAGGTTCTCAGGAAGATGAGGGACCACGGGTTCCCCCCGGAGACGCTACGCACGGTGTTCCTCTGCGACCGCTGCAAGGCCGCATACCAGCTGGGCGCCCTGAAGCCCGACTGGAGCAAGATACCCGGCTGGGCCAAGAGGCTCATTGAGGAGAGGAAGACCGAGAGCAGCTAGGTGGATGCATAGTAGCGCGTCTTAGGAGAAAGTGTCTAGCTCGGGGGCGTAGCCTCTTGGACGCGAGGGTGGAGGTTGCCCGCTTCAAGCCCTTCTACGTGGGCCTATTCCTCTCCATGGCGCTGCTTGTTGTCCTGCCGGTCCTCGTGGCGGGCCGCTGCGCCTACCAGGGCGAGCCACTGCCCTGCCCCCTTGGGCTCGCGGTGAGCATAGCTGCGGCTGTGGCAACGGCCCTTGCGCACGAGGGGCTCCACTACCTAGCGGCAAGGGCCGTGGGGGTCCGGGGGCTCCGACTAGTCCTGCACCGTGGGCTCGCCGCGCTCATGATCATTTATGACTATATGACGCCTCGGCAGTACCTGGTGGTTGCGCTCGCGCCACAGCTGCTCAGCGCGGTGCTCGCCTTGGCAGCGGCCTATACGGGTGGCCTGGCACGGCTCCTTCTATGCATAGGGCTGGCGGCGAACCTGGCGGGCGGAGCCCCGGACGTGGTGAACGCACTCTACTTCTACATGGTGCATCGTGGCGCTTCGAGGTTCACGCTGCTCTACGGCGAGGACGGCCGTGTGGCGGGGGGCGTCGTTGAGTACCCAGATGGCCGCCTTGTTGTCTACGTCTTCTAGCCTCCGCCTTTAACGGGCGGCGCGTCGTGCTGGGAGTTGGCTCCGATAGCTTCTGGGCTAAGCCCTAATACTAGTGATTCTACATCCGGCTTCATTGAGAATCTTCTGGAATCGTAGCGGCGCGCCAGTGTAGCGATTAGGACCATGAGGAGGGGACCCGGCAGTGTCGGCCAAGACCCTCCGTGCGGCCTTGGCGCTCGCGGCCCTGGCCCTGGTGGCCGCGCTAGCCGCGGCTGCCTCGGTGGCGGAGGCCGCGGGCCAGTACCATAGCCCTGCCAACTACACCTTCTACCCCTGCAGCAGCTGCCACGCCACAATGCAGGTAACCGGCATGAAGAAGACGGTCGAGATACACCACATAGACCTGACTCAGGGCGCGCACCGCGGACTCTACTGCGTCAACTGCCACAGTGCCCCCGACGTGTGGAACCTCAAGACACCCGACGGCAAGGTCGACATAGCCATACCCGGCATGTTCAGCCACGAGGACCTAATGAAGATGAATAAGGTCTGTGCAACCTGCCACCCCAGGACCTATGAGGACTACGTGAACCTGCTTCACGGGAACAAGACCTACACTTGCCCCGACGGCCACGTAGAGCTTGTCAAGGGCTACAAGGGCGTACTCTACAGCTTCCATGTATGCAAGGAGTACAAGAACCTCAAAACGGTGCCGGCCAAGGCCTGCGTCGAGTGCCACAACCCCCATGACCCCGTCTACCATGCGATAAGCATCCTGCCGCCGCCGAGCGAGAGGCCTCCGCCGCCGCCACAGGAGAACATAGCCTATGGCACGCTTGCAGTGACGATAGCCGGCATGGCCCTCATAGTTGGCTCCGCTGTTTTGCTCCAGAGCCACTACTCCGAGAAGCAGTGAGCACGCAGGGGTGAGTAGCCGTGGCGGAGGAGATGAAGACCCGGGTCGACGAGACTAGGAGGAACCTACTCAAGGCGGCCGCGGTCGCCGGCGGCGCCTCCCTAATATCGTTCGTAGCCGTTGACAAGAACAAGCTGCGTGCTGTGCTGAGCCCCGTATCCCTCGACGAGGTTGTCGGCGAAGCCGAGGCGGCTGAGGCCCCGAGCGAGCTCGAGCGCCGCGCCGCCCAGAAGACCGAGGAGATGAAGAGGATATGCAATGCAGAGGCCGACAAGCTCTGTGCAGCGAAGGGTGAGGATAGCCCCGAGTGCCGGGAGGCCAGGCGCCGCTGCGAAATGATCAAAGTCAAGGCAACCCCCGCGAAGCCAGGCGTCCGGTTCGCGATGGCCCTCGACATCAACAAGTGTATAGGCTGCCGCCGCTGCGCCTACGCCTGCGTCATGGAGAACAACACTGACCGCGAGATGGGCATCGAGTGGATAAAGGTAGTCAGTGTCCCCAGGGAGGAGCTCGAGATACTCAATACCGACTGGAAGTACAAGGAGGCCCCTGAGAAGGAGATGGTCTACATACCCATGGCGTGTATGCATTGCGAGGACCCGCCCTGCACCATGGTCTGTCCCGTGGCGGCGACCTTCAAGGAGCCTGACGGCATAGTCGTGGTTGACTATGACCGCTGTATAGGCTGCAGGTACTGTATCACCGCCTGCCCCTATGGCGCCCGCCGCTTCAACTGGCGCAAGCCCAAAGTGCTGGTGACTGAGCTCAACCCGAACATGCACATACTTGGCAACGTGATAAGGCAGCCCCATGTGGTGGAGAAGTGTACCTGGTGTATACAGCGCACAAGAGACGGTGGTGTCCCTGCCTGCGTTGAGGTCTGCCCTGTTGGTGCCCGCGTGTTCGGCGACCTAAACGATCCGAGCAGCCCGATAAGGAGGGTGCTAGAGGAGTACGGTGCCTTCGTACTGAAGCCGGAGGCTGGCACGAAGCCGAGGTTCTTCTACTACTTCGGCCCAGCTCGCACACCCCCCGCTGAGGGCAAGGAGGGCGAGGCGGGCAAAGAGTAGCCCCTAAACGTGTTTTTAGAACTGTAACCGGTTCACGTGCTGTGCAGGCTCTCAGGCTGGGCATGTCTGGTTGCAAGGTGTGGAGGTGAGGTGGTGGAGCGGTGGCGCGGGAGTACGGCGACAGTATACTCGACACGATAAAGTACATAATAGACGAGGGTCTGCTGAGGGGTAGCAAGGCGTTCTATCTGGCAGTGCTGGGTCTGCTGCTGATGGCGGCCTACGGCATATACGTTTGGATATTCGTGCAGCATGCGCCGATATTCCTGGGCAGCGACTACGGCGGCCTACTGATGACTGACCTGACGGACTCGGTAGCGTGGGGTATGTATATATCGTTCTTCGTGTTCTGGGTTGGTGTGGCGGCGGCGGGCATAGTGTTCGGCATAGCTGCCTACGCTTTCGGCCACAAGGGCTTCAAGAAGGTCGCTGTGCTAGGCGAGGTCCAAGCAATAGCAGCGATAGTAACTGTGCTGCTGCTTATCGTCGTAGATGTTGGCCGCCCGCTGCGCGTGATGATATTGATGCCACAGCTGCCGAACTTGCACTCCATGCTAGACTGGGACTTCCTAGTGCTGACTGGTTACCTCGTGCTCAACCTGATAGGGTTCCTGGTAACCGTCCACTACTACCGCCGCGACCTGCCGCTGCCCGCCAAGTTCACCGTGCCGTTCATCATAATAGCAGCGCCATTCGCTATAGGCATACATACTGTGACAGCGTTCCTCTCCCAGGCGTTGACCGCTAGGCCGATATGGAATAGTCCCCTGCTGGCGCCCCGCTACGTTGCTACAGCCTTCGCTAGCGGCCCCGCGATACTCCTACTAGCCCTAGTGATGGCCGAGAAGTATGTAAAGGGTTTCAAGGTAGACCCCGACGTGTACAAGAAGACGCTGCTAGTCATAACTGGCGCGCTAGTGGTCGGCCTCTACTTCACCCTCAGTGAGGCACACGAGATATACTGGTACACGACCGAGGCCTGGAAGAAGGCCCAAGCCAACGAGCTAATATTCGGTTATCATCTGCCATACCTGGCGATAATGTTCTGGCTCTGGATAGCGTTCGGCGTAGCGGCTGTGATACTGGCGTTGATACCCAGGGTCCGCAACACCAGGGCCGGTCTGCTGCTCATCTCGGTGCTGACGATAATAGCTGTGGTGAATGAGAAGACGATGTCTATAGTGATACCGGCGTATATACCAGACCCGCTGGGCCGCTACATACCCTACTACCCGTCAGCCACCGAGTACGCGATAACCCTAGGTGTACACGCCATAGGCATATTGGTCTACCTGATACTGGCCAAGGCGGCAATCTCCGCGATAATGAGGCATTACTTCCAGGGTAGTGGTGCACACCATTAGGCTCGACATGTTTTTACTCTATGTAGTGCTCAATGCATACGTCGAAATGTTTGTGGCTGAGCACGTGTCTGGCTACATATCGTTGCACATGTGGCCCGAAACATAATAATAGAACCTATGGTGGATATACGCGTGGTGGGGTGTGCACGTGATGCGCGTAGCCGGGTTCGCGGCTGTGGCGGCCCTCGTAGCGCTCATAGCCATAGCCGGTGCGGCTGCTGCCCTAACCATGCAGGAGGCCGAGAAAGAGTTCAAGGCTAAGGGCTGCACAGGCTGCCATAACGGTGCCCTTGCGCCGGACTTCCAGGGCACAGTCAAGCTCATCGAGGAGTGGGCACAGAAGTACGGCAGCCTAGACGAGGCGGTTGCGGCAGAGTCCAAGAACTTCAAGATGTTCCAGGGCGTGAAGACCTGGGACGAGCTGATGGCTAAGATGCCAGGGATAACGCCCGAGCTGAAGCAGTTCTTCGAGCAGGTGTTCGAGCAGGCCAAGAAGGGCGCCGCCGGCGCCGGGGCGCAGCCCGCCCAGCCCGCCGCGCAGCCGAAAACAGTGACGGTCACAGTGACGCAGGTGAAGACCGTAACCCAGACTGTGACCGAGAAGGTCTATGTGACAGAGACTGTGACGCCGCCCGACAAGGCGCTTGGCACGGCCAATCTGGTTGCGAAGGCCAGCTATGTGGTAGCGATACTGGTCGCGATAGCTGTGGTGGCGCTGGCCTATATGTTCATGGGTCGCAGGTAGCCGGGAGGCCTGGAGAAGAGGGGCTCACCGGGATCATGCTGTTTTTATCTGAACGTGCCTCCCCGCCGTGGGGGCACGCATCTAATCAGGGTTCCTTGTCTCCCCCCTCTAGGAGCCTAATGAGCCTCTCCTTCTCCCCTTCCTTCATGCCCCAGTAGTGTTCTCTGCCTGGGAAGGCTCCCTGCTTTACTTCTGCTGTGTAGCGTTTGACTGCCTCTATGATGGCCGTGGCGAGGTCTGTGTATTGTTTAGCGAAGGGTGGGGGGCTCGGAGTT
>Ga0256838_1000929_pt1 | contig 15090 bp, 18 predicted proteins | sample 4571419metaG_FD_185978 | JGI IMG/M metagenome (GOLD analysis project Ga0256838, IMG submission 185978) | Hydrothermal vent microbial communities from Guaymas Basin, Mexico - 4571-419 | ecosystem: Environmental > Aquatic > Marine > Hydrothermal vents | place: Mexico: Guaymas Basin | collected...
TGAACTACGGGCCAGCAACGATTAAAGGTGTGAAGATCGTCATGGTTCCCGCATGGCACTCCTCGTCCATGAATGGGCAGGAGATAGGGAACGCCGCGGGATACATCGTCAAGATGGACGGAAAGACAATATACCACGCAGGAGATACATTCGTCTTCGGCGACATGGCGCTTTTCAACGAACTCTACGGACCCATAGATGTGGCGCTCCTCCCCATCGGCGGCTACTTCACAATGGGGCCGCAGGAGGCGGCGAAGGCCGTGGAACTCCTGAAGCCGAAGATCGTCATACCCATGCACTACAACACCTTCCCGCCCATCCGCCAGGATCCGGAGAAGTTCAGGGAGATGGTTGGTGGGAGGGCGCGTGTCGAGATCCTCCGGCCTGGGGAAGAACTGGAGGTATAGCCATGAAAGGTGAGATAGCATTTAGAAAGGTTCCGATGAGAGAATTGCTAGAAAAACTATCAGACGAGCACCGAAAAAGGGTGTTCAGCCAGTTAAAGGAAATGGATCCCCTTGTGGAGCGGGGGATAATGATTTTAAGAACAGAGGAACACGAAGAGATCTTGAACCATATAAAACGCTACTCAGAAGCGTCGGACAAGGAAGAAGCACTAGAAACGCTTATCAAGATTCTACAGAGGTACATGGACAAGATAAAAGAGTATGAAATGGATGAGGAAGGATTCGAAAAAATCGAACCGGAGTCGATAAAGCATATGTTTTAATTTTCTCTCCCTTTTACTCTTTGTCGATAACGGCAGCAGTTGGGGCCGTAGCTCAGCCTGGTCAGAGCGTCGGTCTTATAAGACCCGCTCTGGCAACACTGCCACGGGTTGAGGAAAACCGAAGGTCCGGGGTTCAAATCCCCGCGGCCCCACTTCAAGTTCTCCTGGCTCGCGAGAAGCAACGAATATAAAGGAGGGAAAAATTAACAAACTACATGGAGAACAAGTACCTCGCAATGGTGCTCGCGGCGATTCTTGCGATCCCACTCGCGCACGCGGACATCGTGGTTGGTCCCGAGATCGGAGTTTTCGTGTTCTGGGCATACCTCGCGATCGTGGGAATGAACATCATCATTGAACTACCAGTCGTGCTCGCGCTGGCGAGATGGAAACAGTGGCAAACGAAGGACTTGTGGAAATACGTGTGCGCAGCCAACGCGATAAGCGTGCCCATTGTTATGCTCGTACCATTCGCTGCAACGATTTTCTTAGCAGGGAGTCAGATCACCTGGCAATTCTTTGCCGCAACAGCTGTGGCTGAGCTTGCAGTGGTTGCAATAGAGGCATGGGTGTTCGAGCAGGCAGGAATGAGGAGAAGGGACGCCGTTGTTACATCGGTGGCCGCAAACATAGCATCGATTATCATCTCACTCGCTGCGTTCTGGATCTCCGGAGGAATGGGAGCGATCATCTATATTTTAGGGCTGATTCCGGGGATAATAGGGGTTGTGTATGCATTCAAGATAGATAACAGGACAGTAAAAACTGCAACAGCCGCTGCAGTAGGGATAGCCATCATTTACGCGGCAGCCATCTACGCGATGAACGCAGCTCCCCATAAGCCGTACGTCCCGCACCCAAGCAGCATGGAAGACGCCGTAGCGGGCGAAGTAAAGGTAGCAATAGGCGTAGGCATCACTCAAGCTAGCATGGTGTTTCTGCCGGGGGAAGATCTGAACGTGACAGCAGTGGAAATGATGGTTGCAATGAAGCTGTGCACGCACGTTTCAGAGGAACTGAACGGGCTGTTCAGATACGAAAACAACGCCGTTAAATACATGGGAAATGATCCGTTCAGGGTAGAGATCGTGGTGGACTGCAGACCGCTGGACAAAAAGGGTTGCTGCGACCTGAACATTACCCGATCCTGATTTTAACCCCTTCTTCTCACAATCATCACATGTACATGGACAAGAACACCATGAAGATGCTGCAGCGCATGGGGTTAAGGGTCGAGGAGATCAAGGCAAAGCGCGTGATCATTGAGCAAGAAGATGGAACAAAGCTTGTTTTTGATGAACCGCAGGTTATGAAGACGGTGATGCAAGGACAAGCAGCGTACCAGGTCGTCGGAAAGCCAAAGGTCCTGGAGGGCATCAAGGAGGAGGACATAGACCTAGTTATGCAGAAGACAGGGGCATCGAGAGAAGAAGCAGAGAAAGCACTGAGGGAAACGAACGGAGACATAGCCGAAGCAATCATGCGGCTGATGTGATCACTGCACGCCCTGCACTTCCTGCCCCATTGCCCGAACGGATCCGTCAGCACCGACCGTGACCTGATAAGCGATTCGGACGAGCTCGCCGACGTTAAGATCGGGCCGGATGAAGGAATATATGTTCAGATCTACCTTTTTACCGCCCAGATCCACAGGAGCAGAAACAACGGCGTCGCGGAGGAAAAATGGAATGTTCTTCTCGCGAAGGAGAGCGATCGTGGAGTTCACGTCTGAAACGGAGATGAACGCATAGCCCTGGCCCATCTGTACAACAGGAAGCCCATTAAGATCGCCAGAGGTGGGCACCACCCACTCGCGGTCCACATACTTGATCAATTTTCCAACCGTGACACCCTGATAAGTTCCAGGCGAGATGGCGCGAGACCCAGGAGCTGCAACGAGGTATATGAGGCTTGACAAAACAAGAATTGCCGTGACGATGATCCCTGCGAGCTGGTTCTTCTCCATGAAGAGAAAAAAGCCAGAAATGTTTAAGAGTGCGATTTTATTTGTTTTCCAGCAGATGGATACGGTGATTTCATGGCAAGAGTGATACTCGTCGCGTACGAAGGAATGGATAAGGAAACGGGAAGGATCTTCGACAAGGTGGAGGAAGAAGAACCATACGCGGTCATCCTCGGCGAGGATGCACTTCTTCCGGGCCTCGAAGAGGCACTTGAAGGTATGAAAGAGGGGGAGGAAAAGGAGGTAGAGCTCCCACCAGAGAAGGCCTTCGGCGAAAGGAAGAAGGAGCTTATTTATATTATCCCTGAGAAGGAGTTCAAGAAGCGCGGAATCAAGCCCGTACCCGGTCTGCCCATCGAGGCGGACGGACGCGTAGGGAGAGTGCTCGCGGTAGGCGGCGGGAGAGTACAAGTGGACTTCAACCATGAGCTGGCGGGAAGAACAGTCATCTACAAGATCAAGGTGCTCTCCGAGCTCAAGAAACCAGAGGAAATTGCAGAGGCTTTGTTCCGCCGCTACTTCAGGACGAAGCTCGACGGCGTGGCATACGAGGACGGTGTGATGGAGGTCGTCTACACACCTGCAGACACGAAGGACAAGAACATGAACAAGCTGCTCTTTGTGGCAACGCTCCTGAAGATAATACCAGAGCTGAAGGAAGTGCGCATCACGGAACGCTACGTGCGGAGAGAACAGAGGGAAAAGGCTAAGGAGAGCTCTGAGTAAAGTACCTCCTATCCACTTTCCCCTCTTCTGCACCACGGACCTCTTCAAAGACCACCTGCGCTATTCTAACCCCTGGCCAAAGCCGAATGGGCCTCGGGGCAAGGTTTACGATCTCAAGAATCTGATGGTTGGACACGCCGGGCTGAATGAGATTAGAGGAAACGTGGACGAGAAGGCCAGCACGGGCAAACCGGGATCTCCCTGAAATCCAGCCCATGACGCGATTAGAAAGGGTAATTCGCTCCACGCTCATGCCCAAAACCAGCTGACCAGGCAGGATCTCAATGGGGTCTCCCTCCGTGTCCACCACATCGCCGAAGACCGCAGGGTCAAAAGAATCGTCCCTGATATCAAGAAACTCGTCATAACGATCAAATATGCGGAATTTAGAGGATAAAGCAATGTCGTAGGATGCTGGCCCCAAAGCGTTCTCCTCAAACGGATCAATAGCTATGTCGCCGCTCCGCATGAGCTCAAGAATTGCCTTCCTGCCGAGAATCATGATGAGAAAGGGGATGCATAGTTTAAAACAATTGCCCTGCAAATCCATATTGTTCTGCTTCTGAGGTGTTCTAATGGACGCGAAGAAAGGTACCACGACGGTAGGAATCGTGGGAAAGGACTACGTCATACTTGCGGCAGACAAGCTCGCATCAATGGGCGATCTTGAAGCGGATAGAAGAACACAGAAGGTATATCCTATTTCTGACCACATGGCCATGACAACTGCAGGTCTTGTTGGAGATGCTCAGCTGCTGGTCCGCTTCCTCAAAACCAAGATAAACCGAATGAAGATAGAGGACGGCAAGGAGCCCAGTGGAAAGCGAGTGGCAACGCTTCTGGGCACGATGCTCAACTCCACAAAGTACATGCCCTATATGGTTCAACTGCTCCTCGGCTCCTACGTGGAGGAACCCATTGTCTACTCCATAGACGCGGCTGGCGGCATTGGATACGAAAAAAGATTCACGGCAACGGGTTCGGGCAGCCCAGTGGCATACGGTGCGCTGGAAGCAGGATACAAAGAAGGGATGTCTGAGAAAGAAGCGATCAAGCTAGCAATAACGGCTGTTGAGACAGCAAGGCGCAGAAACGTGTACACCGGTGGAGAAGAGCCAGGCATAGACGTGGCCGTCATAACAAAGGACGGCGTGCGCATGCTCACGGAAGAAGAGGTAGCAAAGATCAAGAAGTCCCTTTAAGGGGGGTTTTAGTTGGCAGAGACTGAGCTTCTAAAGAAGGTAGTGCAGATAGTAGGCCCAGAGGCCCAAGTGGTCAAGGTAGAGCCGGAAGGCCCTGAAATAGGCATATACACACGCAACCCAAAGTATTTCCTTGAGCACGAGGATGCTGTGGCGAGCATAGCCTCCGTGCTGAAGAAGAGAATAAACATACGCAGCGACTCATCAATCCTAACGCCACCCGAGCACGCAAAGGATGTAATACTGGCAACGGTGCCAGAAGAGGCGGAGATAACAGACATCGACTTCGTTCCAGAGCTAGGCACCGCGTTCGTAGAGGCGAAGAAACCTGGACTGGTCATAGGGAAAAACGGGGAGACTTTGAAGAGAATAGTAGAGCAAATAGGCTGGTTAATACACGTATACCGCGCGCCAGCCATGGAGAGCCAAATACTGAAAGGAATTAGAAAGGTGCTCATAAAGCATACCAGGGACCGCATAAAGTTCAACAAAGAGGTCTTCGCGCGAATAAACCGACCAAAGAAGTCCGACAAGGAGTGGGTACGCATCCATTTCTTGGGCTCGTCCCGTTTCGTCGGCAGAAGCGCATATCTTGTCGAGACGCCAGAAAGCAAGGTGCTGGTAGATGCTGGTGTGGACGTCTCAGGATCGGGAGACATGTTTCCAGAACTCGGCATCCTGGGCATCCCGCTAGACGAGATAGATGCGGTGGTGGTCACCCACGCGCACCTGGACCACTCTGGTATGGTCCCGTATCTATACAAACTCGGATACAAAGGACCCGTCTACGCCACACCACCCACCCGCGACCTCTCTGCGCTCCTGCAGTTTGACTTCGTGGACGTGCTTACAAAGGACAACAGGGATCCTCCGTACAGCGAGCGTTGGGTGAAAGAAGCTGCTCTACACACAATAACGAGGAACTACGGCGAGGTCACGGACATTACCCCTGACATGCGCATAACGTTCCACAACGCAGGCCACATTCTCGGCTCTGCAACGGTGCACATACACGTGGGACAGGGTTTCCACAACATCGTATTCACCGGAGACCTGAAGTTCGGCTTCTCCCGCCTGCACAACCCCGCTGACACGAAATACCCGCGAGTGGAAACACTCATCATGGAAAGCACATACGGTGCAAGAGATGACGTGCACCCGCCGAGGAAGGAGACGGAAGCAGCCCTTGAAAAGATACTCGTGGAGACCATGGAGAAAGGCGGGAAGCTACTCATCCCTGCCTTCGCCGTGGGCCGTGCGCAAGAGATCATGCTGACCTTAGAGGCATTCTACCGCAAGAACGGCTATGAATGGCCCATATATGTGGATGGAATGATCAAGGAGGCATCCGCCATATACACGGCATACCCGGAGTACCTAAGGCGCGACGTGCAGAGAAGAATCCTTACCAACGACTCGCCCTTCGAAATGGAGCACTTCGTCTATGTAGACTCATACGCGAAGAGAGACGAGATAATGGAGGGTGGCCCAGCAGTGATCCTCGCGCCCTCCGGTTCTCTGACAGGTGGCCCTGCCGTGGACTACTTCCAGAGGCTTGCAGAGGACCCAAAGAATGCCATAGCGCTGGTGGGATACCAGTTTGAGGGATCTCTTGGCCGTAAACTTCAGAAAGGCATACGCGAGATACCCATGAAGATAAACGGCGGCAAGATGAAAGCAATACACGTAGAGGCAAGAGTAGAGACACTCCACGGGTTTTCAGGCCACTCCGACAGGAGACAGCTAGAGGCGTTCGTCCGCCACCTGCCACAGAGGCCCTCGAGGATCCTCACAGTTCACGGAGAAGAGGAGAAGTGTGTGAGCCTGGCGAGAGATCTTGGAAGGATAGTAAGAACGGAAGCATACGCACCACGGCTCCTAGACGTCCTCAGGTTGCGATAAGGCGGTAGAATGAAAATAATAATAACAGGAACACCCGGAACTGGCAAGACAAGCGTTGCGGAAATAATACATGAAAAAACAGGGTGGCCAATCGTCAGGGCAAACGATCTGGTCCATCGCGAGTATGTGGACACGAGGAAACTACGAATGAAAGCCCTGTGGACGATAAGGGATTTGGAGAACGCCATACTTGAGGGCCACCTCTTCTGCGAGGTAAAGCTACCCGTGGACCATGTCATCGTGCTCAGAACGCGCCCTGACGTCCTCGTCCAGCGACTGAAGCCGAGAAACTATCCCGAGAAAAAAATACGGGAAAACGTGATGGCTGAGATGCTGGACTACTGCCTGAGCAAGGCAGAAAAAAGGTATGAAAACGTATGGCAGATCGACACAACGAATAGGAGCCCAGAGGAGACTGCCGAGGCAATACTCGCAGCGATAAAGTCTGGGGCGCCCATATGGGAAGAAGTGGACTGGTCGGGAATCCTCGAAGACTGGCTGAGAAACGGCTATATACGGTAGGAACCAAATAATTACATGGAAAAAATCCTCTTGATCCTCGTTACAATTCTCCTACTCACCACCGCTGGAGCCATCACGCTGGCAGAGGCCGGCATCCACGCGGTGGTCCAAACGCCAGACACGAACAAAGAGTGGGTGATCCCATATTCTCCCGCCACAGACTGCAACAACATATTCGTATTCTCGCTAATCAAAGGGAAGGCAGAGATTTACGACGGCAACACGCTTGTCCTACGCGCAGACACGCCTGGAAAATACAGAGCTATCCTATCCAACGCGGGCGGGACGCTGAAAATACGGCTCATACGAAACCCTGGCGAATCTAATGCTGAAATATCGAATACATCATACGTTATCTGCGATAAGGTCCCAATACTCTCAACCTCCCTCATATACCCGCCAATCTTCCATGCCGGCGGCTACGACACATTACTCTTCCACGTGCAGAACCATGGGACCGTTGGAACAAAATACACAATAGTTCTGCACATTCCAGACGTTGTTGCACCACTAACACCGCAGAGAGTATATAAAATCTCCCCAGAATCGGAGCAAAACATCATAATTCCCGTTACCACCGCAGATACATTTCCCCAACAGCTGCTACCTCCCCAGATCATTACATACGCAGACAAACACGGCGAATACACTATAAAAACAGAATTTGGCATAATCGGAAGCGACGAGTGGGTGCCACTTGCATGTATTATACATAACAAGAGATACAACCTCATAAACATAGGGACAAGACCTATAGACATCAACGGAACGACAGTGAGCCCAGGAGCATCAATAACTGTGGGAGTTCTAGACGAGAATACGGCGCAGCACTGCGTAAACACGATAAAAATACAAGAAATGCAAAAAACGGCGATAACAGACAGGAGAAACCTCTACGTAGCAATATGGGCCATACTAGGCGTTCTTGGAGTGCTGATGGGAGAGAAAGAAATAAAAAGGAGTAACGCGTAATATGTGCGAAGCGGCTGAGCCGCTTTAAGAAAAAGGAGGTGGATCCCGATGGCAGAGCTTAAGTTGGCTCAGATTGAGAGGATCATGAGAAAGGCTGGCGCGCAGCGCGTCTCTGCTGATGCAAAGGAAGCCCTCCGCGAGATTCTCGAGGAGGTCGCACTTGAGGTTGCAGGCCTCGCAGTCGAGATCGCACACCACTCTGGCAGGAAGGGTGTGCAGGCAGAGGACGTCAAGCTCGCAGCAAAGCAGCTTCTTGGGTGAAAATTCCCACCCAATTTTATATTTTTGGAATCCTGCGCTTTTTCTTAGGCTTGTAGGCGCGAGCAACATACGCAAACAGGAACAGAAGAGAGAGAATACCTAACAAGGCAGGAAAGAGAGAATCACCACCCTCAGACGACGCGTGCAAGAAGGGTTCTGCTACTGCCAGCGCCAAGACATAATCACCGCGCTCAAAGGCAGACTTGGCCACTGAGTAATCCCTAGCATGATCAGGCAGACGCGAAAGGGCAGCCACGGAGTAGCCAGCCTTGGCGCGCAAAGAGTCCTTCTCATCCTGCAAGACATTGTACAGAACATGTAAAGACTCCGAATCTCCAGAACCAATGAGCTCTGTCGCAGAACGAAGCGTTTGAGAGGAGAATGGCAAAAGATATGTGACGTTGAGCTCAAGGGCCCTGTTGTAGTAAGCGTTCAGATCAGAAACAAGCCGAAGGAGCTTCGCTTTCAGATCATCAGCGGCTGCCGGCCCATAGGATTGCGGAACCGCATCGAAAGACGTGACAGGCAAATGAGAAGAAACGGATGGGGCGACGAAGTTATCTTCTGGAACAAAATTAGCCAACTCTGGCTGCGCGGAGGACGTCACCATACCGACCTTCAACATTCTGGAAGAGTATGGATCAAGGCTCAGGTTACATAGTGTGGTGTTTCCCTCGGAAGCGCAGAAAGACGGCGGGTTACTCACAGCGAAGGGAAAAACGACGAGACCGTGATACTTGTATCCGGAGTCGTTGTAGACGGTTACTGTGCCATCACTGGAGGATTTCCAGCGAAGCACGGGTATCTCCACGACAGCAGAGGAGTTGGGCGGAAAATAGAGATATTTCCCAGAGACGTAGCTAAGCCCGTCCGTGCTCAGAACTCTTCCAAAGATGTGGTGGCGCACGGGAACGCCTGAATCATTGGTCAGTCGAACCCTCGCGTATCCCATGGAGTCGCCAAAGTGTTTAGACTCTAAAGGAACAGGATATGCAACGATCTCGAGGACTGCAGAGCCACTACCGCTCAAAACCGCAACGTTCCCGTCAATGGATACCTGCAAGCCGTTGGCTTCTAACGTGCGATAACCAGCCACGCGGAAAGGCAAGAAAAGAGAGCGGCGAGATGGAAGGCCTGGAATACCGAAGTAGATCCTTGTTCGCACCGTGGAAATCTCCTGCGAATCAAAGAAGCCATCGTATTCAAATCGGAGTGGTTCGCAATCAAAACCTTGGCCATATTTCTGGCGGAGGCTGAGAAGATCTGTAACAGCATCGCGTAACTCTGATTCGCAGTGAAAACTCTTCGGGAGCGATTCCAACTTTGCCTCAAGGTCGGGAATGTTGCAGAACGCGGCCATATGGGCAAGCTGATCCCGCATCTTGGTATAGGATGCGTATAACGCGGAGGAACGAAGCTCATTCTCCTTCCGATCCTGGAAGGAAAGACAGCAATCTAATCGTTGTGAAACATCATCCTGGTAGCACGAATAGTCTGTCCAGCAAGAAACGGAGCGCTCGCAGGACTCCAGCATGGCTTCCGTAGAAGCATAGTTCCGATCCAAGAAATAGATGTCCAGCCCATCCTTGCAGTAGAGGAGGCGTAGGGCGATATTATTATCTGACTTTATGGCCGAAACGATGGCTGGAATGCGAATACGGGCGTAATCACTGCGAGGAGAGTACTTGGAGAGAAAACGCTGGCAGCTGTTGGCGAGGCCATCCAAGGCAGCGTAGTCATCGGTCAAACTGCTGTAAAGATCGTTTAATGCATCACGAGAGGCGCGAGCACGGATCCACCAAACGATGTAGTTTGAATCACGTGAGCGATACCGAGAGACAGCGTTGTAGGTATCCCAATAGAGAGCATCCGCCTTCGCACGGACCGTGGCAGAGTCGCCAGTGGCAACAGCAACAGCACGGTACTTTATAGTGTTGGGTGCGATAAGCCCGAGATATTTGGAGTCCAAAACGGAGTATGCAGAGCGGCTGAGCATGGATGAAAGGTCAAAGATCTCGTTGCGCAGGTCTTCGGCATCGTCAAGGAACGTCTTTGCCTGTTGATCCGCATCGTCAAGGGATGAGAAATACGATTCCATGAAATCGCGATAAGCTGTGAAGACGGAGTCGTGGAGACCAACAGAGCTGTCAAAAACATCTGTATTCGGCCCAAAGTATCCAGTAACGTCTAGGGCAATAGTAGAAACCGCGTAAACAAGCCCGGAAAAATGAAAGTTAGTCGCGTTTGCAACGCGCGCAACCTCCGGAACGTACGTAGATATCCTGGAGAGGAGATTACCACGAGCCTTCGAATACTTCTGGATGGCTGAGGAAAGGGAGCGATTGCCTGCGTTGTGGTTCAAATCATAGAGAAGAAGAGATACCTGTGACTCCACTGCGTCAAAGGGCGTACCTCTGGCGTATTTAATACCTCCCAACCGGAGAGAGCGGTGGATGGAATTGAGACTGTCCCGAACATACTCCACAGAGGCGTCAGCCGCAAGCAGGGCAGCGCGCATGTGTGCAGAGGCGTCCCACATGTACTTCCCATTAAGGGCAATGAACGCAAAACCGTTGGCATCAGCGTTATCTCCACAGGCCTTCGAAATAAGGGCCATATCGTTCCGAAAAAGGTCAAGGTTATACCAGGCACGCCCGACCTGCCAGGAGTACGATGAGAGACGCGGGTCAAAGCTAGCGGCCTTCACACAGGAAGAAAGAGAGGAACAGGAAGGCGTGTTGAAGCGCACCATCTTCCCAGGAAGTGCGCATGTGATAAAACCGATGATTGCAGACCCGGCAATGAGAAGAAGAAGCAGAGCAACGGAAAACTGTAGAACAGCCCTCACAAAGAACTATGGATTTTCTAGTTTATATACTTCGTAGTTTTCAATGTAATCCCAGTTCCTGAACCAGAAGCGCCCGAGAACACGATGGCCAGACAGGAGCAAGGGCAACCAATACCTATCGTCCGCCCACATAGCATCGTATGGGAGAGCATCCTTTTTGAACCAGTGCGGCTCTGCTTCGTCACTCTCGCAGAGCTCACCAGAGTACGAGTCCGTAACAAATACGTGAACGAGCATTTCCAGCGAATCGTTGTTATAAAACTCTAGTAGGCCCATCCAGTTCAGTGGACCCGGCTCAACACATAGCTCCTCTCTAAACTCACGACGAGCACCCTGCTCAAGCGTCTCACCAACATGAACCTTCCCTCCTGGCCCATTAAAGTAACCCTCGCCAAAACCACGCTTCTTCCGAATCAGAAGAATTTCATCCCCATTAACAACGTAAACGAGCGTGTAAACCTTTGGACGGAGAAACTCAGCCATAAGGTAGTAAGAAAGGAAAAAATTTAACGGATGTAGTCCACTGGTTTCTTCTCCTCTTCCTTGGGCGCCGTGGCAACCTTTTTAAGCAGGGCATCAAGGGATTCGGCGGCTTTATCCAGTTCTGTTAAGTCCACATCAAAACCCAAATATTTTGAAACTATGCGGAGAACAGCAGAGGCAGATGTCGGATCGCCGTGTGCCGTCAGCTGAGAGGACGTTTCACCCATAAGGCAAGCACCACGGAGCCCGCGTAGCGCCCCAAGACCTACGAGGAGACCAGCAGCACCTGTTATCGCGCCACCCTCATCAATCTTTGCACCCAAATCCTTGAACCTGCCCAGTATCTCCTCATCAGAGCCTGCAACAACCACACCCGGTTTATCTGTAAACCGCTGGGTGCCACGATCAATACCCGCCATGGTTATAATCTCCTTAACGCCCCGGGGCTTAAAGAAGTCCAAGAGCGCTTCAACATAAGCGTAAAATTCCTCGGGGTTTGAACCCACGGGCTGGGAGTCGCCAGTTAAGATAAAGAAAGGTCTCTCCGCAGGGACATAGTAAACTTCGTTTGTAAATAGGCGAACAACGCCCTGGTGGATGATGACTTGTGGGGGGAACGATTCGAAGTAAAGAGAAGCTACGTGTTCAACAGGGAGCTTGGAGACGAGGTACTGAGCGGCCACGTGGCCCACACGTCCGATGCCCGGCAGCCCCGTTAGTAGAACTTCAGCCCTTTGATTCTTATGCAAAACAACGCGCATATATGAAATAGGAATTCACGCTTAAAACATCAGACGAGACCTAGCTCCAGCTTTGCCCTTCGACGGTACTCGCCCCACTTATCCTCGGGAGAAAAGCGAGGTGGGTGTGCAGAAACTGTCTCCGCGCCACATACAGGACACCTCTCCTTCAAAGTGTACCTGCCACACTTAGGGCACTTGCGCAAACGAAGCTTCATGCTTCCACCTTCTCCCACGACGCCTTGCCACCCGCTTTCTCTACAGCAGAAACGAGTTCGTCGCAGACAGACGCGAGGATCTTATCAGCAACCTTGTAGTCCGTCGTGGTCACCTCTATGGCATATCTAGGCGCACCCACATAGTAAATCCTGGCCTCACTGTGAGCATTGCTTTCTATTTGATCCCTCGCCCTCTGAAGAACCTCGCGTATTGTCCTTGCGCCGAAGGGGCCGGGAACAACTATGGACACGTGGGCCTTGACAGTTTTGCGCGGGATCTCTATGGACTTCTTTGCTATGGCTATGATAGCAGATTTCCAGTCTGCAGGAAGACCCTTCACATCATCAAGAACGTGCTCGCCCTCAAAGACCACTGACTCAAACGCCGTGAGTGCATCGCCGAAGTGTTCCTCCAAAAGATCGTAAATTTTCTCAACTTCAGAGTCCGGACGAGAAGCAAGCTTCGCCGCAGCACGGAGAAGACCAAGAGCACGCTTGCGCCTGCGGACTTCCTCAAGCTTTCTCTTTTCTATGGCTCCGGAGACTCGCTTCAGGGAAAGATCGCACATCTTCTTGTGCGCAGAGACGCCCAAAACCTTTGCAACGCGCATCTGGCCCTCTTTTATGTGATGACGGATGTTCTTAACCCAAGAATTGGATATCTCGGAAATGTGGATAAAACCACGGAAATCAGGGTACTCTACGAGCTCACAAAACGCGCCATACGGAACAATATCCTTTATGCGAACGATGACATACTCCCCATTCTCTGGTGCCTTAGCGCTCATGTTAACGACTCCACCACCTTTCCAAGGATCTCCGCCTTTGATCCTGTGGGCCTCGCAAGAATCTCGCCACAAGTGTTGCAGCGCACGACCGTAGCAGCCTTGTTGAAGATTATCTGCTCATTTCCACACTTGGGACACTTAACCACGAGGAACTTAGATCTGGGCATTGGTATCTTCATCCTTCACCACCTCTGCTAGATTACGCACCAAAAGGATCTCCGCCACCCCTGGTGGCAGATCCACGACGGCACCCTCTTCGTAGGGCCCATAGGTATTGTAATCAGTACCGATAAATGCAGGAATGCTTTTTAAGATCCGCAGTCTCACCCTCGTGGGAGCTGTCACCTCAGCCTGTATGGGACCAGGGGGCGCTTCCGCGCCAACCTCTGCTTCCTCAGGGGTCTCCTCAGTGGACGGATGAGAAACAGCCTGGACTGATTCCGCAGGGGGTGCACCAGAACCAAGGCCAACGGACCTAAGTGCGAGCTCCCTATACCTGCGCACGGTGCCCAAAATTTCCTCATACATGTCCTGCTCCCAGCCCACAAGATTCTCGGGCTCGTAGAACTCAGAAAAAGATGCACTTATTGCCATCTGAACGATCTTGCGCTGGCGGATGGATATGGTGTCACCCACGAGCTTGACAAGATTCGCAAACTGCATAAGCGCCTGAACATCCTCAACGCCAGGAGAATGAGCCAGATTATCCCTCTCTTTGCGAACATATTCCCTCAAAAGCTCATAAAAGTCGGGTGGAACACGAGCAAGCCGCTGCGGCGACTTCTTTTCCTGCAGATATATGTGCCTCAATTTCCTGAAGTCAACGTCCAACGGGCGACCCCCCTACTCATCAAGTATATACTGACATGAAGTGGTAATAGAAGCTTTTGGTTGCGGTATGGGCCCCACGTCTCGCCGGCAAATTCAAACTCCGGAGCGATATCTACCTCTACCTCTAGTTCTGGTCGGGCTGGAAGCGCCACTGCATCCTTGAAGGGATCAAAGGACCATATATCCGTCAGACGCTTTGCTAGCAGCCCAGTCCCGCCGTGGATTGTGTCGGGAACGCGTATTAGGCGATGAATATCCACAGATGTGTTTGTATCCACTTCCTTGCCCATATATGGAGAAAGCCCCTTGACAAGGCGTTGAATGGGGGCAAATATGTCTTCTCCCCTTGTTCCCGGAATGGGCCACACTCCACGCTTCACAGATTCCACGAACATAGCTCTGTCGTGAAACAGCTTCCTTGCGCTGGCAGCATCCATCCCCAGAATCACAAGATCAGACACGCGCTTGGCACGCTCCAACGCACGAACCACAGCACGGGCCACACGGCCAGGCCAGCCAGGATCGGATGGTTTCGGCCCGCGAAGCGGATATTTTGTGACATCAAAGAAGTAACGCACGTCCAGGGCCTGTCCCGTGATGTACTCAGTTAGCTCAACCCTTGCTTCCTTATCTAGCTCCATGAACGCCTCGGAACGTATGTGCACATGATAACCCCTATTCCCTGAGAAGTTCAGAGCGATCTCCTTGGGCGATAGCCCCCACTCATCCAACAAAAAGTCCTTGACAAGGGTATCCACTTCTTCTTTGAGCCGCTCCTCCCTCGACGGGTCTGGGAACATTATGATCTTTATAGGATCTCCGCAGCGAGGGCACGCAACAGGACTCTTTCCCTTATCCAGGAACTCTTTCACGAAGCCCTTTGCGCCACAGTGTGGGCAGATCC
>Ga0256838_1000930_pt1 | contig 15081 bp, 10 predicted proteins | sample 4571419metaG_FD_185978 | JGI IMG/M metagenome (GOLD analysis project Ga0256838, IMG submission 185978) | Hydrothermal vent microbial communities from Guaymas Basin, Mexico - 4571-419 | ecosystem: Environmental > Aquatic > Marine > Hydrothermal vents | place: Mexico: Guaymas Basin | collected...
TCTCTGCCAAAACCTTTGTGATAGCTGCTGTTAGAGTTGTCTTACCGTGGTCGATGTGGCCGATTGTTCCGATGTTAACATGTGGTTTTGAGCGGACATATTTTTCCTTTGCCATAAAAGCCTCCTTAAGCTTCTTTTTTGATTATTTTTTCAGCTATATTCTTAGGCACTTCTTCGTAGTGCGAGAATTGCATTGTATAGGTTCCTCTACCCTGAGTAATTGACCTTAAAACAGTAGCATATCCAAACATCTCTCCAAGCGGTATATGGGCTCTGATTATCTTGAGATTGCCTTTCTCGCTCATATTCTTGATTTTACCACGGCGAGAGTTTATATCACCCATAACATCACCAAGATACTGCTCAGGTGTTGTAACTTCAACATCCATTATAGGCTCAAGTAAATATGGCTTTGCCTTCTTGGCTGCTTCTCTAAATGCCATTGATGCTGCAATCTTAAATGCCATATCAGATGAGTCAACTTCATGATAAGAACCATCATAAAGCGTAACCCTAAAGTCAACCATTGGATAACCAGCCAAAACACCACTCTCTGCTGCTTCTTTAACACCTGCTTCAACAGCTGGAATAAACTCCTTAGGAATGACACCACCCACTATTTTATCGACAAATTCAAAACCTTTACCTCTTTCAAGCGGCTCAAGTTCAATCCATACATGACCATATTGACCATGACCACCGGTCTGTCTGATGAACTTACCTTCCTGCTTGACTTTACCTTTGATGCTTTCCTTGTATGCAACCTGTGGTTTACCAACATTTACGCCGACCTTAAATTCTCTCTTTAACCTATCAACGATTATCTCAAGGTGAAGCTCACCCATTCCTGATATTATCGTCTGATTTGTCTCTTCATCGTATCTAACCCTAAATGTCGGGTCTTCTTCTGCAAGCTTCTGTAAAGCGTTTGACAGCTTATCTCTGTCTGCTTTTGTTTTTGGTTCAACGGCAATAGAGATAACAGGCTCTGGGAACTCCATAGACTCAAGCAGTATAGGATTCTGCTCATCACACAAAGTATCGCCTGTTGTTGTATATTTCAAACCAATTGCAGCAGCTATATCACCGGCATAGACAACATCAACATCTTCTCTCTTGTTTGCGTGCATCCTCATAAGTCTTCCAATTCTTTCTGTCTTACCCTTTGTTGAGTTGTAAGCATAAGAACCGGCTTTCAATGTTCCAGAATAGACCCTGAAGTATGTAAGTTTACCTACATACGGATCGCTCATTATCTTAAATGCAAGCAAAGCCAACGGCTCATCTTCACTTGCTTTTCTTTCTATCTCTTCACCTGTTCTTGGGTCAATACCCTTAACAGCTGCTATATCAGTTGGGCTTGGTAAAAAGTCAACAACCGCATCAAGTAGCGGCTGAACACCTTTATTTTTGAAAGCACTTCCACACAAAACAGGTGTTATCTTTGTATCTATCGTGCCCTTTCTTATTACCCTTTTTATCTCATCTTCAGAGATATCTTCACCTTCTAAATATTTCTCAGCAAACTCATCATCTATATCGGCAAGTTTTTCAAGCATTTTATCTCTATATTCTAAAGCCATATCGGCCAATTCGTCTGGTATATCTTTAAGGGAAAACTTAGCACCTAAAACATCCGAATCCCAAATAATTGCCTTCATCTTTATCAAATCAACAACACCAACGAAGTTAGACTCCGCTCCAACAGGTATTTGAATAGGAACAGGATTACCATTGAGTTTCTCTTCTATCTCTTTAACAACATTAAAGAAATCTGCTCCAATCCTGTCCATCTTATTTACAAAAGCAATTCTTGGGACATGGTATTTATCAGCCTGTCTCCAGACCGTTTCACTCTGCGGCTCAACACCACCAACGGCGCAGAAAACACCAACGGCGCCATCTAATACCCTTAAAGCACGCTCAACTTCAACGGTAAAGTCAACATGCCCCGGTGTATCAATAATATTTATCATATGCTCTCGCCAGAAACAGGTCGTGGATGCAGAAGTAATCGTGATTCCGCGTTCTTTCTCCTGCTCCATCCAGTCCATAGTTGCTGTTCCTTCGTGAACTTCGCCAATTTTGTGCGATACACCTGTATAATATAAGATTCTTTCTGTCGTTGTCGTCTTTCCAGCGTCAATATGAGCTATAATTCCTATATTTCTCAACTTCTCAAGTCGATACTTGCGTGCCACTTTTCACTCCCCTTCTTACCATCTGTAGTGTGCAAATGCTCTATTGGCTTCTGCCATCTTGTGAGTATCTTCTCTCTTCTTGACAGCGCCGCCTCTGTTGTTGGCAGCATCTATTATCTCACCGGCCAACCTTTCAAACATTCTTCTTTCGCTTCTCTGCCTTGCATAATCGACAAGCCATCTAACTGCAAGACTTCTTTGGCGCTCTGGCCTTACTTCAACCGGTACCTGATATGTAGCACCACCAACCCTTCTTGGCCTTACTTCTATTTTTGGTGTTACATTTTCGATTGCCTTTTGTAAGACCTCCATTGGATCTTCGCCTGTCTTCTCTTTAACCAGATCCATAGCCTGATAGAATATCCTGCTTGCTGTAGATTTCTTACCGTCCCACATAATCTTATTTATTATCTTCGTAACAAGAACACTTCCGTAAACTAAATCTGGTGGAACCTCTCTCTTTTCTGCTCTTCTTCTTCTCATTTAACTCTCCTTACTCCTTGGGCTTCTTTGTTCCGTATTTGGATCTACTCTGTTTTCTGCCTTCAACACCGGCAGCATCCAAGGCACCTCTGATGATGTGATACCTAACACCAGGCAAGTCCTTAACCCTTCCGCCTCTTACCAAAACGATAGAGTGCTCCTGCAAGTTGTGTCCTTCACCTGGTATATAAGCCGTTACTTCATAGCCCGTTGTAAGCTTAACCCTTGCAACCTTTCTCAAAGCTGAGTTAGGCTTCTTTGGCGTCGTTGTATAAACCCTTGTACAGACGCCTCTTCTCTGTGGGCATCCCTGAAGGGCCAATGTCTTTTTCTTTGCTTTAACCTTTTTTCTTCCCTTTCTTACAAGCTGGTTAATCGTAGGCACTTTTTACCTCCCTAAAAAATTGCTTGCCTAAACTAACAACAAAAGTTTCTTTTGTCAAGATTTTTTAATCATCACCTATAGCAGGCTTCAAAACTATCTCGTCATACTTCTTCTGTCCAGTTCCGACAGGTATTAATCTACCAACAATGACATTTTCTTTCAAGCCTCTTAGATGGTCTATCTGTCCACTTATAGAAGCCTCAGTCAATACCCTTGTTGTCTCCTGGAAGCTTGCTGCGGATATAAAGCTATCCGTATTCAGAGAAGCCTTTGTTATTCCAAGTAGAACAATCCTACCGATGGCTGGTTTTTTGCCTCTTTTTACAAGCATCTCGTTTTTCTTTGTGAATATAAACCTGTTAACAACTTCACCTTCTATAAAATCGCTATCGCCAGAATCTTCTATAACAACCTTAGAGAGCATCTGTCTAACGATAATCTCTATATGCTTGTCGTTTATGTTAACACCCTGAAGCTTATAAACCTGTTGAATCTCGCTAACAAGCATCTTTTGAAGCTCTTTTTCTCCTAAAATAGCCAAGATATCGTGTGGATTGATAGAACCATCCGTTAAGGGCTCGCCCATCTCAACCCTATCGCCTGGAAATACAAGCAGTCTCTTGTTTCTTGGTATTAGGTATTCTTTTACAACCTTACCCTTACCTGCTGTTGAAGTAACAATAACCTTCCTTTTACCTTTAGACTCTTTGCCGTATGAGACTATTCCACTAATCTCACTTATAATTGCTGCATCCTTTGGCTTTTTTGCTTCAAATAATTCAGAGACTCGTGGCAGACCACCTGTGATATCGGTTGTTTTGTCAAGCTCCTTAGGAATTTTACCAATAACATCTCCCGGTTTTACATATTCACCGTTTTCTTTCTGTAAGATTATACCCGGTGGCAAATAATAGACAGCATCTTCGTCAATATTTTCAAATTTCTTAACCTTACCTTCTTCATCAACAATGTATATTCTTGGTCTTTTTGTTAAATCTTTGCTCTCTATAACAACATTACTCTTAAGTGAAGTTATCTTATCTATCTCTTCTTTAATCGTAACATGTGGGATTAAGTCAACCCATTTTACATAGCCTTCAGCACCTGCAAGCAGATAGTCTGAATATGCATCCCATTCGGCTAATGTCGTTGTGCTTATATAAATTGTCGGATCGCTTTCAAATATTCTCTTTTTCTTCTCATCGTCGTACCCAACAATAACATCGCCTGCTTCAACCTTTTGACCATTCTTTACATACAAGACAGAACCCTTTGGCACATAGTATCTAATCTTTTCTTCGCCGTCTTTGGTTATAACAACATGCGTTCCATGCCTATTCGTTATGCCACCTTCAGGGTCGTCTATTTCAACAAATCCTTCACCTTCTAAAGCTATAAGCTTAACTGTTCCACTCTCTTCAGTTTTTACAAATCTCTTTATAGTCTGCCTATCTTCAACAAATATCTTAGCTGCATAAGGAATACTCTTTGGCACATCAAATACTTCCAACACCCTTTCAACCAAAAGGCCTAATCTATCTATCTCATCGCCATCTTTAACAGAAAGCATCAATTTACCTATCGCTTTTGAGCCACCCGTTATTATGTCTTCATCTTTAACAAAATCGACCTTTTTTATCTTGTACTCTTCTGCATCACCAACAGTTACATAGTAATAACTTTTATCTTCTCTAATTGAAACCTTGCCCTTCGTTTTTGAAACTATCTGTGGTTCTGTTATAAGCAAAGCTGCATCCCTTCTTGAAAGCAGTATATTTTCACCTGCAGAATTAGGGACAACAAAGAAATTGTAGAATCTTACAATTCCTGCTCTCTTTGTTTGAGCTGCTTTACTCTCCTTTGTCAATCTCGACGCTGTTCCACCGACATGGAATGTTCTAAGTGTAAGCTGTGTTCCTGGCTCACCTATGGATTGAGCCGCAACAATACCGACGGCTTCACCAACATTGACCCTGCCGCCTCTTGCTAAATCCCTTCCATAACATTTTGCACAGACACCACGCTCAGCTTTACATGTTAAAACAGAGTATATTTTAACCTTCTTTATTCCTGCATCAACTATCTTCTCAACGGCTTTTTCGTCTATCTCCTTACCTTCTTCAACTATAACTTCATTTGTAAATGGATCAATTATATCTTCTGCTGCTGTCCTTCCCAAGATTCTCTCTTCTAAGGATTCTATCTCTTCGCCATTAACCATAATAGCTGAAACTTCAAGTCCTTCTGTCGTGCCACAATCTTCCATTGTAATCGTAACATCTTGGGAGACATCTACCAATTTTCTTGTTAGATATCCTGCGTTTGCCGTCTTTAAAGCAGTATCTGCAAGACCCTTTCTTGCACCGTGCGTTGATGTGAAGTACTCAAGAACTGTCAAGCCTTCTTTAAAGTTTGATTTAATTGGCGTTTCAATAATATCACCGGACGGCTTCGCCATAAGTCCTCTGATACCTGCAAGCTGTCTCATCTGCTGCTGAGAACCCCTTGCTCCTGAATGCGCCATAATAAAAATAGAGTTAAAGCTCTCTTCGTATTCACCGCCCAACTCTCTCATCATCGCTGCAGCAATTCTTTCTGTTGCAGAACTCCATATATCAACAGCCTTGTTGTATCTCTCTTTATCTGTCAAAAGACCCTGCTGATAATCTTCTTGAATCTTCCTAACTTCTTCTTCTGCTTTAGCTATAATCTCTGCTTTCTCTTTTGGAACAACCATATCTTCAATAGATATTGAGACGCCAGCCCTTGTTGACATCTCAAATCCCAAATCCTTAACATCATCCAAAAACTTAACAACGACAGGTAGCTCTTCGTTCTGATACAGATACGAAATAAATCTATTCAATTCTTTCTTCGTAAATAGTTTATTTACATCCTTAAACGGCACGCTTTTTGGTACTATCTCATAAAATAGAACCCTTCCAACGGTCGTCTCGTGTATTTCACCATCTATCTTCACATGTATCTTGGCATTTAGATCACAGGCACCATTCTCATAGGCAATCCTGACTTCATCGACTGATGAGAAGTACATTCCTTCGCCTTTTTGACCGTCTCTTGGCTTTGTCATGTAATAGACACCCAAAACCATATCTTGGCTGGGCATAGCTATAGGATTACCGTGAGCAGGCGATATGATATTCTCCGTTGCAAGCATCAACACTTCGCTTTCCAATATTGCTTCGTTAGACAAAGGCACATGAACAGCCATCTGGTCGCCGTCAAAGTCTGCGTTAAACGCCGGACAGACAAGCGGATGAAGTCTTATTGCCTTCTCGTCAGTTAAAACGGCATGGAATGCCTGAATTGACAATCTGTGAAGTGTTGGTGCCCTGTTGAGAAGTACCGGATGCTCCTTTACGACATCTTCAAGAATATTCCAGACTTCTGGGTCTTTACGCTCAACCATCTTCTTTGCTGCTTTTATTGTTGGTGCATGACCTTCTTCAATCAAACGATGGTATATAAATGGTTTAAATAGCTCTAAAGCCATAATCTTAGGCAATCCGCACTGATCCATTCTCAAATCAGGACCAGAGACGATTACCGAACGGCCAGAATAGTCAACCCTTTTACCAAGCAGGTTTCTTCTAAATCTTCCTTCTTTTCCTCTTATCGATTCGCTTAATGATTTCAATGGTCTATTATTTGATGCTCTGACAACCTGTTTTCTTCTGCCGTTGTCTATCAAGGCATCAACAGCTTCTTGTAGCATCCTTTTTTCGTTTCTTATAATAATCGAAGGAGCGCCAAGCTCTATCAATCTTTTAAGCCTATTGTTTCTATTTATAACCCTTCTGTATAAATCGTTTAAGTCGCTTGATGCAAACCTTCCACCTTCAAGTGAAACCAACGGCCTTAAATCCGGCGGAAGAACGGGAAGAACTTCCAAAATCATCCATTCTGGTTTGTTGCCACTTCTTTTAAACTGCTCCATCAATCGCATGCGTTTAATAAGCTTCTTCTTCTTGGCTTTGGAAGAAGTGGCTTCTATCTCCTCCCTTAGCTGGATTATCTCAAGATCAAGATCCATCTCTTTTAAAAGTTTTTGGATAGCTGCAGCACCCATCTCAGCAGTAAATCTCAAGCCATACTTCTCAGAATATGTTTTATACGCAGATTCGTTTAGAACGGTCTTTTTGGGTAGCTCTTCAACTTCACTTTCAACTACAACATAGGATTCGTAGTAGATAACCCTTTCTAAATCCTTAAGCTTCATATCAAGCAGAAGTGCCATAATGCTCGGCACAGAACGCAGATACCATATATGAGCAACGGGTGTTGCAAGCTCTATATGGCCCATTCTCTCTCTTCTTACCTTGGACTCTGTAACTTCAACGCCACACTTCTCGCAAACAACACCCTTATATTTGATTCTTTTGTATTTTCCGCACAAGCACTCATAATCCTTGATAGGACCAAAAATCTTTGCACAGAAAAGACCGTCTCTTTCAGGTTTAAATGTTCTGTAATTTATCGTTTCTGCCTTTTTTACTTCTCCGTAGCTCCACTCTCTGATTTTTTCAGGTGATGCCAACTTTATTCTTATTGCGTCAAAGTCCTTTGAAGACTTTGGCTTACTCTTTAAAACAGTAAACATTACTGCCCCCTTATCTTCTTCTTATATCCTTAAGCAGCTCGACATCCAAACAGAGTGCTTGCATCTCTTTTATCAACACATTGAATGACTCTGGCACTCCACCCAAAGGAATTGGCCTTCCTTTAACTATGGCTTCATAGGTTCTATTTCTTCCTGTAACATCATCTGATTTTACCGTAAGCATCTCATGAAGTGCATAAGCCGCGCCATATCCTTCAAGCGCCCATACTTCCATCTCTCCAAATCTCTGGCCACCGAATTGAGCCTTTCCACCCAAAGGCTGCTGTGTAACTAAAGAATAAGGTCCAACGCTTCTTGCATGCACCTTATCATCAACAAGGTGATGCAGCTTCAGAACATACATAACACCAACGGTAACAGGCTCTTTAAATTTTTCTCCTGTTATACCGTCGTACACTTCGCTTTTTAGCTCTTTAAAGCCAACCATATCCATTAAGTACTTCAGATCATTCTCTTTTGCACCTTCAAAAACAGGGTTGGCAAAGTGGACACCATTTTTCCACTCTTTTGCGTATTTTTCTATCTCTTCATCGCTTAGAGAGTCTATAAACTCTTCTGCCTTCTTGCTATTGAATACTCTCTTTATGAAATCCCTTAACAGATCTTTTCTGCCCGCCTTTAGAAGTTCGTCTATCTTCTTACCCAAACCTTTTGATAGCCACCCAAGATGCGTCTCCATTATCTGGCCTATATTCATTCTTGAAGGAACACCCAAAGGGTTAAGCACTATATCAACAGGCGTTCCATCTTCCAAGAAAGGCAAATCCTGAACAGGCAGAATCTTAGAGACAACACCCTTGTTTCCGTGACGACCACTCATCTTATCGCCAACGGATAGCTTTCTTTTTGTTGCTATATAAACATTAATCACGGAAATAACGCCAGGTGGCAGATCGCTTTCTTTCTCTATGCCTTTTAGAAGCTTATTGTGATGCTCTTTGATAGATTTCTCCATCTCTCTGTAATGTTTATTCAAAGCCTTCAAGTCAAAATCTTTCGGTAGAAGTTTTTCAAGTTCTGTCTCTTTTAAGCCTTCGATATCCTTCTCTTCTATAGCTTTGCCCTTCTTAAATACCTTTGAGCCTATCTTTACATCTTCTTTTGGTTCATAACCAATAATAGCTTCTTTTATGCTATCTATCTTTAGTTTCTTTAGTAATTTAAGCTTGTTCTTTAGCTCTTTTTCTATCTTCTGCTTCTCCTGTGCTATTATCTCTTTCTCTCGTGGATTTATATCTGCCCCACGCCTGTGAAGTATCTTAACATCAACAACGATACCGGAAGTATCCGGTGGAACCCTTAAAGAAGAATCGGCAACATTTGCAGCCTTCTCACCAAAGATAGATCGCAAAAGCTTCTCTTCTGGAGAGTAATGCGTCTCTGCCTTTGGCGTAACCTTACCAACCAGTATATCGCCAGGCTTTACATAAGCTCCGATTCTTACAATTCCGTTTTTATCAAGATTTCTTAAGGTTTCGCTTGATGCGTTAGGAACATCGGCTGTAACTTCTTCCATTCCAAATTTTGTATCCCTGACATAGACGCTGAACTCTTTTATGTGAATTGAAGTATACAGGTCTTCTTCAACAACCCTTCTTGAGATTGTAATACCATCTTCATAGTTATAACCACGCCAAGATACGAAAGCAACAACAAGGTTTTTACCCAGCGCAAGCTCACCCTTATCCATAGAAGGACCATCGGCTATAATTTGGCCTTCCTTCACATAATCTCCAACATCAACAACAGGTGTCTGCGTAAAGCAGGTATCCTGATTTGACCTTAAAAACTTCTTCAGTGGATAAACATCAAGCTCATACCCGTCTTCTGTCTTAACTGCAACATAAATTTTATCGTCTATTCTTACAACTTTGCCGTCTCTTTTTGCCACAACAGCGTATCTTGAATACTTTGCAACAACAGGCTCAAGACCCGTTCCCACAAGTGGAGCTTCCGGCCTTATCAAAGGCACAGCCTGTCTCTGCATGTTTGAACCCATCAGTGCTCTGTTTGCGTCGTCATGCTCTAAAAATGGTATCAAACCTGCAGCAACAGATACTATCTGATTTGGTGAAACATCCATTAAGTCTATCTCGTTATTGCGAACAACAACGAATTCGCCATCTTTTCTTGCTGCGACATACTCATTCTTAAATGTCCCATCTTCGTTTAATGGAGCAGATGCTTGAGCGATTATGTGCCCTTTCTCCTTAGATGCACTCAAATATACGACTTCGTCTGTAACCCTTCCATCCTTAACAACCCTGTAAGGTGTCTCTATAAAACCAAGCTCGTTTATGTTTGCATATATTGCCAATGAAGAGATAAGTCCAATATTTGCACCTTCTGGCGTTTCAATAGGACATATCCTTCCGTAATGCGTCGGATGGACATCCCTGACTTCAAAGCCAGCCCTTTCTCTTGTTAGTCCACCACTTCCCAAAGCAGACAACCTTCTTTTGTGGGATATCTCAGATAGTATATTGGTCTGATCCATAAATTGAGAAAGCTGACCCGTCGCAAAGAAATCCTTTATAGCAACGGCAACAGGTTTTGTGTTAATAACATCATACGGCATTATATTCTCAATTTCGCGCATTACCATCTTATCTTTAATAAGCCTTTGCATACGCAGCAGGCCGTTTCTAATCTCCTTATACAGCTGATCACCAACAAGATTGACTTTTCTGTTGCTTAAGCTATCAACATCATCTGGATAAACCTGGTCGTTTTCAAGCAAAACAATATGATTCATTATACCAACAAGGTCATCTTTGGTTAAAACCCTAACATCTTCTGGCACATTTATGTTAAAGGTCTCATTGAGTCTTATTCTTCCTTCTAAGGATATATCATATCTCTCTGGATTAAAGAACAGATTCTCAAAAAACTTCTTCGCATCTTCAATTGATGTATGCTCACCTGGCCTTAGAAGCGTATGTATAAAGATTCTTGCAACATCTTCATCATCCAAACCTTCAGGTAAAGCAACCCTTCTTTTGTTTAGAACTTCTCGTGCAGCAATAAGCGTATTAAGAATTAGATAATCATCAAATTTGGAATAGACAACATCAAATTCCGTATCAAAGTTTTTGATAAAACTCAATTTCTCTTTCGTAAGTTTGGTTGCAGGACGAAGAATCTCTTCTTCATCTTCTGTATCTATCTTCAAATAAGATGCTAAAAACTTATCCTGAATATCAGATTCCCTTATCGGAACATACTCAACATTTGCTTCGGATAACTTCTTAAAAGCCCTTGTTGTTATCTTTTTACCTTCTTTGACGATAACCTCTCCGTCTGCTTCTATATCGGAATCAGCCTTTAATCCTATTACCGACTCATTTAAGGCAGCATAAATCATGCCATCTTCAATCTTAACATGAACGGTTTCATAGAATGTTTTAAGTATCTCAATCTCATCCATACCCAAAGCTTGAAGTAATATCGTTGCAGGAAACTTCTTCTTTCTATCTATGCGTGTTGAAAGAATCTCTCTTGTTTCGGTTTCAAACTCTATCCAGCTGCCTCTTTCTGGTATAATTTGGCCATAAAACAGACCGCGACCTGCAAATTCAGAGAGTTTTTTGAATATAACACCCGGAGATCTGTGTAACTGACCAACAATAACCCTTTCAACGCCGTTTATTACGAAACTTCCTGTATCCGTAATCAAAGGCAGTTCGCCCACATATATATTTTGCTCTTTTATATCTTCGATATCTAACTTTTCACCTGTATTTTCATCTATATTCCACTGCGTAAGCCTAACCTTTAAAATCAGATTACCTGTATATGATAACCCTTTTATTTTACACTCTTCAGGTGAAAACTTCGGCGGTGTTATCTCCCAATCAACAAGGTCAAGCCTTAGCCTTCCGTGAACATCATCTATAGGGAAAATGGACTTAAGCGCATTATCCAGATTTTTTTCTCTTTTACTGTTTTTGTTTATAAACTCTCTAAAAGAATTTATGTTAAGCCTTAAAAGGTCAGGAATATCCAAAACCTTTTTAGTTTTTGAGAAATTAACTCTCATTCTGTATTGTAATTTTAGAGGCTCAGCCATTATGCACCTCGTTTATTTTTTAGAAAGATTTTTTTAGAAAAAAAAAGGAAAGAGACTTTAAGCCTCTTTCCTTTATCCGATAAACCCACCTTATAATCTACTATTTAATCTCGACTTCAGCGCCAGCTTCTTCTAATTTTGCCTTAATCTGCTCAGCCTCTTCTTTGCTTACTTTCTCTTTTACTGCCTTTGGAGCAGAATCAACAAGTGCTTTTGCTTCTTTTAGGCCAAGACCTGTTATCTCTCTTACAACCTTGATAACCTGTATCTTCTTATCGCCAGCTTTGTTAAGAACAACATCAAACTCTGTCTTCTCTTCAGCAGCAGCCTCTCCACCGCCAGCAGCAGGTGCAGCAGCAGCTACAGCAGCAACAGGTGCAGCAGCACTTACACCAAATTTATCTTCAAGCTCCTTTACAAACTCTGCAAGCTCAACAACTGTCATATTTTCAATAAATTTAATAACATCTTCTTTTGTAATCTCTGCCATTATTAAACCTCCTTCTTAATTTTCCTTTGATTTTTTCTCTTCTATTGCCTTAAGCACATACAGAAGCTGCCTTATGTTTGCCGCCAAAACATTGACAAAACCAGAAATTGGAGCCTTCATAGTGCCAAGCAGCTGAGCAAGCATTACCTCTTTTGGTGGCAGTTTGCTCAAAGCCTTAATATCATCTGCCGTCAGAAGCTTGCCTTCAAGCGAGCCAAACTTAATCTCAAGCTTGCCGTACTCTTTTGCCTTCTCAACCATAATCTTGGCAAGCACAGCAGGGTCATCAAAACCCAATGCAAAAGCATTTGGCCCTTTTAGCTGCTCTGTCATTGATTCCCAAGCCGTACCTTCAACAGCCTTCTTAACAATATTGTTCTTGATAACATTGAAGGTGCAGCCCTGCTCTTTGATGGCGTTTCTGATGGATTCCATCTCTGCCACCGTAAGACCCGTATAGCTTGCAGCTATAAGGATCTTGGCATCCTTCAGCTTCTCCCTTAGCCTGTCGGCTAACTCAACCTTTCGCTCTCTCTTCAATATCCCCCTCCTTTCTTGGACGGGTCAAAAACTGGCCTCTTGCAGGCTACTTTAAAGCCCAAAGGCTACCCGCAGTCTTTGACCTCTCAAATTTTTATATATGTTAACGCTAAAGTGATTGCACATTTATTTTCACACTTGGAGAATGCGTCGTGGCTATATGGAAAGATTTTATATATCTTCCCTTTGCTGCAGCCGGTTTTGCCTTAATTACGGCATCATGCAGTGCCATTATATTCTCTTTTAGTTTATCGTTATCAAACGATCTTTTACCAACACCAACATGAATATTCGCCGTCTTGTCAACCCTAAATTCAACTTCACCTGCTTTTGCTCTCTTTACTGCATCTGCAACATCAAATGTAACAGTGCCTACCTTTGGGTTTGGCATAAGTCCTCTTGGACCTAAGATTTTACCCAAGCGTCCAACTATGCCCATCATGTCTGGTGTCGCTATTACCTTATCAAAATCAAGCCAGCCTTCTTTGGCAATCTTATCTGCGTATTCCTGACCACCAACATAATCAGCGCCAGCTTCTTCAGCTTCCTTAATCTTTTCGCCTTTAGCAAAAACAAGAACCTTAACGCTTTTACCTGTGCCGTGTGGTAAGGTTACTGAACCCCTTACGACCTGATCTGAATGTTTTGGGTCAACACCCAACTTCATATGAACTTCAACAGTTTCATCGTAATTGGCATACGCTATCTCTTTAAGAATCTTCAAAGCTTCATCTAAAGAATACTCTTTTAGATGATCGTACTTTTTTAATGCTTCAATGTACTTTTTACCTCTCTTTCCCATCGCTCTCTCCTTTCTTTAAAGAGCTCCCACTTCCTTCTAAGGAGTGGTAAAATCTGCTTTAGTTTTAGAAATCTTCAACTTCAACACCCATATTCATTGCCGTTCCAGCAACGGTCTTCATAGCCTTATGCAAATCATTGGTGTTTAAATCCGGCAATTTTATCTTTGCTATCTCTTCAAGCTGCTGTTTGGTAAGCTTTCCAACCTTAACCCTTGCAGGGTCAGATGATCCCTTCTCAATGCCCAAAGCCTTCTTTATCAGTGAGCTTGCTGGTGGCGTCTTTGTAATAAAATCAAAGGACCTATCAGCATACACCGTGATGATGACAGGCACTATATCGCCCATTCTATCCTTTGTAACATCATTGAACTTCTTGACGAAGTCCATAATATTTACACCATGCTGACCAAGTGCAGGACCAACCGGCGGAGCAGGTGATGCCTTACCAGCTTCTATCTGCAGCTTAATCTGGGCTACGACTTCCTTCTTACCCATTGCTCAAACTCCTTTATTCAACTTTCTCGACTTGATTGTAATTCAACTCAACCGGCGTCGAACGACCGAAAATACTTATCAATATCCTTAATCTACCTTTATCTACATCAACTTCTTCTATTGTTCCTGTAAAGTTAGCAAATGGACCATCCAATACCCTTACAGATTCACCCGGTTCAAACGATACAGACAATCTTGGAGCTTCTTTGGAACTCTCTACTCTCTCTTTAATCTGTCTTATCTCGTTTTCATCCATAGGAACGGGCTCTTTACCATAACCTACAAAGCCTGAGACAAACGACATACGCTTTACAAGGTTATAAAGTTTATCGCTCATCCTTGCTTTTACGAACACATAGCTCGGATAGAGACACTTCTTAACCTTCTCTTTCTTGTTGTTTTTTCTTATCTCAATAACTTCTTCTAACGGCACAAAGATCTCTTCAACATCGTCTTCAATACCGGCACTCTTCAGCTTATTTTCGAGCATAGATTTAACTTTCTCTTCATAACCAACCTGCGTATGGATAGCATACCACTTAAAATCGCTCATTTATGATAACCTTCTCTATTTAAAAAGTGATTGGAGCCCTATAGAAAGAAAATAGTCCAGCACACTCAAAATAAAAGCCACTATCACCGTGAACATAATCACAGAGATAGTGGCACTTGTAACTTCCTTTTTACCAGGCCAAACTACCTTCTTGAACTCTATCTTTACTTCTTCAAGAAAGCTTACAATCTTCTTCATCATAATAAAAAATGGCAGGCCAGGGAGGACTCGAACCCCCAACCAACGGTTTTGGAGACCGCCGCTCTACCAATTGGAGCTACTGGCCTGTATTACTTCACCTCTCTGTGTATTGTATGTTTTCTGCAAAATGGGCAGTATTTTCTTAATTCAAGCTTCTCTTTGGATTTTCTTTTATCCCTTGTGCTGGTATAATTTTTTCTTTTGCACTCTGAGCATGCC
>Ga0256838_1000931_pt1 | contig 15050 bp, 12 predicted proteins | sample 4571419metaG_FD_185978 | JGI IMG/M metagenome (GOLD analysis project Ga0256838, IMG submission 185978) | Hydrothermal vent microbial communities from Guaymas Basin, Mexico - 4571-419 | ecosystem: Environmental > Aquatic > Marine > Hydrothermal vents | place: Mexico: Guaymas Basin | collected...
TTGTAGAACCACTGCTAAGGACCCCCTCTTCCTCTAAAGCCCACAACATACGCTTAACAAGATTGGGAAGCATAAAATTTTTAGTCTTCTTTCCATCAATAGTATCGGCCACCTTGCCATCTACCACTACCTTTTCAAAGGGTATCTCAGGTATCTGCTCAACCACCTTATTTTTTAGCTTGCTGATATTCAAAAAAGGCATCATCTGGTATGAAGCATTGGCGTTAGTCTTAACAAAGGGCAACTTAGCAACAAAGTCTTGCTCTGACCAGTCATCTATCTCTTTGACATCAACATCGGTAACATCTACAACCTGAAGGGGCATACCATCTTTATCTTCTACACTTAGGTGCACCCTAAGGAGCACAAAGTCTGAAGGCTTACCCAGTGGAGAGGCATATTTAAATATGCCTTTCCCTGACACCCCCACAACCTTACCCATATCCACAAGTGCCTCTAAAAATCCCAAATGCATCACCCCCTAAGAGTCGCTATGAAGAGCCTGCAAAGCCTCATATACGATGTGCTCTGTAAACTCTTCCTTTTTATCTTTAAATATCTGATACAAATAGTATACACCGGTAGATGCATATCTTTCGGCTATATGCACAGCCTTGTTAAAGGTATCTGCCTCATCGCCTGCAATGGCAATAATGGCGGCAAGCACCTCGTCGGGGAGAAGTGCCACTTTACCGATATCATACTTTTTGGGCTGTTCAGGGGCTTTACCACCTCTAACCTTTCCAAGCACAGCGGAGAGTACCCAAAGTAGCGTAATGGGTACCCCCAACTGCTTATTAATCTCTTCAAGGTACTTTTTTCCATCTTCGGTTATCTTAATACCAATAGAGGGAAGATCCATATAATCACCTCCTAAGCAACCTTCTTTGCCACAGTACTACTGGTGGCATCATCGTGCTCCAGCACCCAAATGGTAGAAGCCCTATTTTCAACATACTTTCTCACTTGCTCCCAATCTTTATCATTGAGAAGAAGAATAATCTGCCTCTCTTTGGATATATCTGCAAGGACATTCATAACAAACTCAGTAGAATCACCAGAAATATTGGCCGTAGGTCTATCAATAATAACAGGAGACTCAAGATGCATAACATCGTGCAAAGCAAGGGTATATGCAAGTGCAAGTATCTGATTTTCACCACCAGATAAACTACCTATGACATTAGCCCCCTTATCGTCAAGCACCTGAACCTCAAAGTCATCGGTAATCTTCACCTCTTTAAAAGCGTTTTCTTTCCACATCATCTTTCTAAACCAATATGTGGCACGTTGAGACAACTCACGGGTGCTATCGCTCATTATTCTATTCATCAGTTTCTCTAAATCCTCACGAAGGGCAAGCGCATGTGTGAGCTTCTTTCTTACCATGTCTATATCTCTAACACGACTTTCATTTTTATTAATTGCATTTTTAATACGCTGTATACGGGTCTTCAGTTCATTAATCCTTTTATCTATCTGTTCTCTTTCCTCTATCAGCTTTTCAATCTGCTGATTGATACGGGGAATCTCCTTCATAACTTTATTGACCTCTTCAGGCAGATGTCTCTTTATATCTTTGGCAAGCTTGGCCTTCTGTCTCTTAAGATTTTCTATATCCTCTTCAAGCTCAGCCACCTCTTTACCCAGCAGAAGGATAGAATCGCGATCTTCAAGCAAGCGAGTAGCACGACCATATGAACGCTGAAAGATACCATAGAGAATCTGTGTGGCATCTGCTGTGGCAATATCTTTCAGACGCACTTTAAGATTATTTATCTCTTCTGCTGATAAATCTCTCTGACATATGGGACATCTACCCTTATCTATAGCATAGCGGATAAAGTCAGAAAGCCCCGGAATAACGGCATCAGCAGACTCTCTTTCTTCTATCTTCTTCTGCATGTCCTTCATATAAGGTTTGGCAAGAGCCAATATATAGAGCTTTACACCGGCAATATTCCACTGTGATAGCTTTTCCTTCCACATCTTCATCTTCTGGTTCAGCTCTTCTTCTTTTAACTCTTTTTCCTTCATTTTGAGGCTAAGATCATATGTAGAGTTAGCTATCTCCTTATACTCTTTCAGTTTCTTGTTGAGACTTGACAACTCTACACGAATCTCTGACTTTCTCTCTATGTGTTCATGCACCTCACGATCATAGTCTTCAAGCTGTCTGTAGAGCTGAGCCAGTTTGTTGTCTTTAATGGATATACGACCTGTTTGCTCGTTTATGTATGCAGTCAAATCTTCATATAGCTTCTTTAATCTGTCATATCTCAGCAAATCCTTTATAGTCGTCTGAACATCTTCTCTCTTATCTTGGGTGAAATATTTTTCCAGTGCTTCACCATCAAAGAAGAAGAAGTGACTAACTTTCTGCGGTATAAAGTTATCAAGCCATTGGGTAAAGTCTTCTTCCATCTCATCGGGTGTCTTTACAGACACCTTAGGATCGGTATATGCAACACTATCTCCAACCTTTTTCAGCCATACTTTACGCTCCAGTATCCACTGATTTAGTCCTCTTGAAACGGTCATGCGAATGCTCATAGGAACCCTACTAATACCCTCTTCAAAGATACCTGTGTAGTGAATAGGTTTGCCATCAACTTCGCTCTTTGTCAGTTCTCTATTGTAGAGAAGATATGAGATACCATTGAGAAATGTTGTCTTACCAGTACCCATCTTTCCAACAATAATGTGTAGATCTTCTTCTCTGGTCTTTTCCAGCTCAAAGGTTTCATCTTTATACACACGATACCCTTCAAATGTCACACTATCTATACGGGTATATCTCTTCGCCACTTATATTCCCCCTTCCTCCTTAACAAGTCTGGTGACATACTTGTCAATAATGCTCTTTGCCTTATGAGAGGATATATAGGTCTCTTCAAACCATATCCTCACAAGCTCGCTGAGGGCATATCGTCTTGATTCGTTATCCCATCCCTCCCTTAATGCCTCAAGCACCTTATACGCCTGATCTGCCATACAATCACCTCCCAAATAGATGTTCAATCTTTTCCACAACATTGAGATACTCAGAAAAACCTCCCACCGCTTCGCTTGCCAATCTGTCTACACGTGGCATTTGCAGGCTTAACAGTTTATCCACATAATCACCGGAAACATAGGAAGGTGGAAGGGTTATCGTGTCCCATATAGTGGCAACGCTCTTACCAGCATGCTTTCTTGTCACTCTACCTATACGCTGAGTAACAATCCTGTGTGATGACGGAGAGGCAAGGAAAATAGCCCTGCGTGCCTGGGGAATATCTACACCCTCATCAAGCACCTTCATGGCAACAAGAACATCTATTTCTTTGTTCATAAATCTACTGATTTTCTGTTGTCTCCTTTTTTGAGAGTCATCACCTGTGATCGTCTCATAAGCAATACCATGCTCTGCAAGCACTTTCTGGGTGTCGGCAAATAACAGATAGGATGTGAATATGATGGTATGGGAAATGTTGTGGTGGCTAATAATCTGTCTCAAAACATTGAGTTTATCTTTTACCGAAATCATCGTCAGGGCACGGCGTATGGCAAGTAAAGCAGCATCATCTTCTTCATCTTGAGACAACTTTGCAGCAATACCCCGTGTATAGTTTTGAAATGTCTCCCACTCATCATCATTCATAAAACTGGCATATACATAGTAGTGATATGGCACTATTACATCGTCGGCAAGGGCATCTCTCAGGTCATATGTGTATATGACATCCCCCAAGAAAGCCGATATAAAGGCATTTCCACTTTCGTCAAATGCCCTCTGAGGAGTAGCAGAGATACCCAGTGTGGCGTGAAACTTATCAAGCCCTTTGAGTTTCTTCATACCATCGGACCCAAAGCGATGAGACTCATCGGCAACAAGCATAGAGGGAGTAGTAGGAGAAAGATAATATAAAAGATCGTCACCCCACGAGACAAACCATTTATATGTCGTAATGGCAATGGCTTTACTATACCAGCCCAATGATACATATCGTGCTGCCTTGATGGCATCTTTATTTGTAACAACCTTATCTACATCTAATCCATATTTTTCTATTGCCGATTTCCACTGCCCCACAAGGTGTGTAAACGGCACCAATATAATGACAAACCCTTTGCCCATATGCTTAAAAAACTCCTCGGTACAGGCAAGAGCCGTAAAGGTCTTGCCTGTACCTGTAGCCATGCTAATTACACCTCTCATGTTGTTATCCAACCACAGCCCAACAGCCCTTTTTTGATGCGGATATAAAGATATAGCCATAGAACCACCTCTTTAATCTTTGACAACACGAATAGGAATGAGCACACGCATATCCTCTGCAACATCGGCATCAAAGACATAGATGGCACCATGACCCTCTAAAGCTGTCTGATGCCAATGGCTAAAATATGCAGCAGGCTTTTTGTAATACGCATCAATGACATTTTGAGAGGCTATCACATTCATAACATAAGACACAAGTTCGTCAAATGAAGAAACCTTCTTTAAAACACTGTCAAACTCATTGGAGGAAAGCACTACAAACGCTTCCTGTCCTGTTGAGATGATGCAATAGTCGGAAAGTTTCCACAACCAATCAAGATTTTTACGCTGTGCAATAAAAACTGGAATGGAATCATCTAAAAGATTTCTATCTGTCTGTATAAGGCCACACCCCAAAGATTCCACCAATACTATCACCCCCTATTGTTTTTTTCATGCTTTTTCCCCAATTACCAGAGGTCACCCAAGAGCTTCTTCATTTCGCCCTCATATTGACGAGCATAGCCATATCTGTATTCCATCTCCCATGGATCATCGGTATCATCCTCCATGTCAAAGTCATACCAGAAGCACTTTGCTGCAAAGCCCCATTCATGGGGATGAATGTAATCATCATCAAGAATAGAATGCCCACGCTTTACAGACTTCTCCCCAATATACAATGATTTCCTCACTTATATCACCTCCATATATATGTTCAAACTTTCTCTTCAAGTGCGTATAGGAGGCATAAAAAGAAAAAATCTGTATCCATCTTCTAATAAATAGGCTGGAAAGGGCTCCGCCGAGGGCAATCCTCAGCGGAGCAGGAGGGAGCAGAAGATAAGATATACTTACCCATAACACAACAATACCAATCTTTATGTATCGCTTTCTGCATAGTCACTTTCATCTTCAGGTATCATATAATCATAGATGGGAATGCGAAATAGCGTATACCACTTTCCATGGGTATTCTCAAACCCTATATTGACATATTTAACCCTGTTAATATCTACACCTGGCGGGACTCTATACACCATCCATCCACTACGAGAATAACCAGGGTATATAGTGCCACTATTGAATTCATATTTGTCAAAGACAGTGGTTGAATCGTATATATTGCCCAAGCTATCAATACCATCAAATGTAAATTGAGATACATAAGCAGCACTATAGCCAACATTGGTAATTGTCACATATATGGCAAAGTAATAATTTCCATTGCGCGTCTGGAAAAACTTAGCATTAGTAGCAACTACCTTCATCTTAGAAAAAGAACTACCTACATAGTAAGTACCAACCTTATAAATTCTCGGTGGGAAACCACTAATCTTGGTCGTTGCCTTCAAAGACTTGCCAAACATAGGCTTGGCAGAAACATAGAGTGTGGCCTTACCACCTGTGGTAGGCCCAATTTTCTTAAAGCGATAAATCTTTGTGATACACGACTCCCCCCTCACCGTCTCTGTGTATTTATCTAGCTGAGTTTTGCCATCATATAAGGAAACTATGATATCACCTACATATGGAACCTTCTTTTCACCTTTATACATGCATACTTCTACATTTACACCATCGTCTTGCTTTTTATATGAAACTTTTATCTTATCTGGAACCTCTATAATTTCCAAGCCAGATATACGACTTTTGCCGGTAGCCATATAATCTTTATCAGATAAGAAAATAATGATATCTGCCTCACCAGTAGGAGAATATCTTACCTCATCTGGTATAGAATACGAAAAACAACCGTTGTGAAAATCATCATAGTTAACATATAGTGTATGGCTATAAATTTCTACTCCTCGCTCTTTAAAAACCACCGAAAGATTCCCGTCAAATGGCACATGTTTTCCCGCCACAACAGGACATATTTTCACTGTTCTGGAGTTGTTTTTATCATAAACAATATCTACCTTATCAACAGGAAAACGAGCAATAGCTTTTCTGTAAACAGATGAGGACTTATCAAAATCTTCTAGTTTTGCCTTGATAAGTACATCTTTTGTATAGGACTTTTGCATCTGAGATGCCGAAATAGTAAATTGATAGCCCCCCTGCTTCTTAAACACATTAAATGTGCCAAGAAAAAGCTGTCTGCCAGACATATCCCCCACATATACCTTTAGAGATTTACCTAACACGGCATCTTCACCGCTGGCTGTCTCAGCCCTTACGCGTACAACATAGGCATCATCTTTGACATAAGCACTGACAATAGAAAATTCATCAGGGGTTTTCATAGGAAGAGATACCTTAGCCATACCTTCAAACTGCTTATCCCCCTGTTTAACAACAACAGTTACTGTACCTGTATCGTAAAATCCATAACCAACATCTTTCTTGGGAATAGAAACCACATAAAGTTTGGCATGCTTATTTTCATTGTTGTCAAGAATAGACGATAGCGAAACAGTTTTTCTCACCCTGACACCATCGGCATCAGAAACAATAATTTCAGCACTGGCATCTTTATCACCGTCGTATTGAAAGGACACAATGAGATTGTTATCGTTCCACCTCACAGAAACATTCTCAACCTTAGGCGAACCACAAGATACAAATAATACTGCCACAACTAATAACATTAATGTGGGAAAAATCTTCCTCATATAGCAAACACCTCCTATAGGCGGTTTATAACAACTCTTAATAACAAAAACGGGAAACTCATTAACAAGAGGGCAACCTCTTGCTTAATAGTTTATCACAAACATATTATATCTGCGTAAACCAAATGCTACAAAGTAGACCAACACATGTAAAAGAAATTTGACTTACTTTTATCTATAACCGAACCACATTGACATATAATGAGGGCAAACAATTACCACTCCGCTTTAGTGTCTGTATATCATTCATGATGAGTTTTTGCTGTTTCAGAATATCATTCTTGACCTTTACAAACTCATGCAAGTATTCATCTGCCACCTTAATATATACAACAAGTTTCCCCTTAGAGTAAGAAGGTACAACCCCCAAGATAGCTTTATGCTTATCAAAGTGTTTTTTCTGCTCTTTCTTAAAGAGCATAGCACTAAACAGTGCAAGACTATGGTCATACCACAGAGATTGATCTTGGACAAGCAGTTTTTTCACATCTACTTTCTCATATCTATGTTCAATCTTTTCTGCAGCTTTTAGATATCGTTCTATAGCCTGCGCTTCAAGGCCTGTCATAAGGTTTCTTGCCTGTTCAAAGTATGCATCTACTGAACGGTCTATCTGCACATCTATCTCATCAAGCATCTTAAACAGTATAGAAGCCCTAAGCACCATCTCCTGCCAATTTTCGGGCAATCTTTTAAACCTCTCATGCTCTATCATAAGGGGCATATACTTCTCATATATTCCCTGCCCAAACAGACCGGCAAAATATGAGTCCCCATGGTCTTTTGCATTGGCAAGATGCATGCTCTTTCTGTGATATAAGGATACAAGATACACACTATCTATAAGTCTCTTCCATGTCTCTTCATCTATATGTTCATTCTTTTTAACTCCCATATCTTCTGCATAATGCTCCAACATATACACACTAAACACATGATGATATGCCCTAACAATTTCAGGAAACATAAAAACAGGTTTACCCATAAATTCAGCGATGGTATGTCCAATATCATGAAGGTATGCCGCCAGGACAATGATAAATACAAATTCGTCTTTCATATCTTGTGGTACCCAATCACTTATAAAATCACTACTCTTCATAAGATACGAAAAACGCTCTACTATACGGCGAGAATGGCCTGCTGAATGTTCCACAGTTTCTGGTATGCGGTCGGCAGACCACATATTAGCAAGAATAGGTATAGAAGATTCTAAAACACTGAGATATTCAGGCTTTATATTCATATCGTAAAGTGTTGAAGGCATATAGCGGTATGGTCCAGATATGATTTGCAAAATGTCATCCCAAATAGGCTCAAATATTTTCCACTCCTCCTGCAACACATTGGTATGCCCTGCCCTAATAGCCGAAATCTTTCCCTGAAGTTCAACAATATCTATACTCATAGGCAAATGGGGCAAAGAGTAAACTTCTTCTTGGCCTTCTACAGCATATATGGGAATAACCCTATCATATAAATATGAAAGCATATTGATAAGTCCCCATATTACTTTCTGGCCTGTGGTGGTTACATAAACAGGCAACATATCCTTATCCGAAAAAGTGTTATATGCTTTGGCGAAATCTCTGGTCAAATCCTTGAGGCTCTCTACCATCTCCTGTCTGCCAGCTTTACTATTGAAATCTATTGTCTCAGAGATAAAAACATCTACCCCATATAAGTGAAAGATATCTGTTAGTATGTCACGAATAATTCCCTGCTCTTTTTTCGTCTTTTCATTCCACCCCAATGTGGTGAGCCATACAGCTGTAACCTCTTCAGACCTTATCAGCGGAATAAGGTCTGTCATCTCTGCAGATAAATAGAAAACAACTTTATCAAATGCATCCCTACCACCACATATATTTATAATCTCTGGAAAATTCTTCTTCGTGGAATATCCATTCTCTTTGATCTCCTGTATAACTCGGCACAATCGGTTATATGTATTTTCTCCCAAAGCACTTATAAGTGCCCGTTGAGCTGCTCCTGTAACCCTACCTGAGAAGTTTCTAAACAGCGAATTCCCCACAATAACATAGGCTGAGCCCATAACGACACCTCCGCCAAATAATGCGGGGAGCTATGCTCCCCGCCGATGTTATACTTAACTCTTTTTACTTTCTTTCATGCGACCATACCCCACACGGGTTTTGGCACCAAAGCCATATAAAGAACCTGTAATCTTGATAAGAATCTCTATTCCACGATTTATATCCTTGTAAAAGCCCTCATCATCAACACTATCAACATCATAAGCTCCAGCAATAGTATCAAAGAATGTCACCACAGCCTCATTGATATCCAGCTGTACCTTTTCTTGCTGGCACAGATAATCCCATCTGCTTCGCACTTCACCTTCAGGTTCTACCTGCCATGCAAAATGCATTTTCGTGCCAGCTTTTACCCTAATAAAGTTAACAGGATTGGGATTATCTGTATCTACAGGGGGACTATCACCCGTATAGTATTTCTGATGATGATTATTGATAATATCTGGCTCAAGAAGACGGTAATCCTCCTGATCTTTTTCTGGCACGACACTGAGAAAATGAACTACTCCTCTGGTTTTAGAGGGCTTTAATTCATTCTCATAATAATTACCGAAAAGAAGCCTTTCAACCATTGAAAAAGTCTCTTTATCTTTACCTGATACCCTATACTTCTTGACCATAGAAACAACATACCTCACCATTCCCCTAACAGCACTACCGGGGATATATGGAAAGCCATAGTTGCGATGTAGTGTAATACCCGGTATATCTAGTGGTAGTGAGTTTCCCATACCTACGGCAAGAGGAGAAGAGAGTGTGAGGGTAAGGTCTCCTTTGTAAGGAATAAGTTTCCTACGAGTCCAATATGAAGCCAAAGGATACTTGAAATCAAGCGAACCCACAGTATCAAGAAAATTATGTTTAATAATATCCTTCATTTTCTCTTTGATACTAAAATCTTTAGGAAGTTCAGCTCTAGCTGTTTGGAAAGCCTCCTTATCATTAGCAATATAATACGGTTTCATTGATAACGATACCGTATAAGTATCACGTTTCTTTTTCGCTGTCACATCCACATCCATATCCTTAAGCCACAAAGAGTAAATATATAAGCTAGCATTGGCTACATCATGACCTTTTAAAGGCATTATTCTTCACTCCCTCCCTCTATGAAGGCAGAAACATATCTCCTAAGATAGGTAATGTATTGGGTAGCCAATTCCTGGACATACATAATATCAGTAATAGCTTCTGGATTAGATAGATAATTAAAAACGTCTTTGTACATCTCTTCCGAATCGGAATATTTTTCTTTCCATCCCACATCGGGATATACAACCTTAATTGCATGAATAATATGTTCAAACAATTTCCCATGAGCACCTTTTAACTGAGGTCCCGCTTTAGACGCCAAAAAAGCCATAGCACCAAGAAGTGTATTATTCATAATACGAGAACCAAAACCCTTCGCCAGAGTTTTATACTCTTTTGCTACACTGGTATCAGACCTTACTTCTAAAACATCATCAAGTGCTATCTCCGAAAGTTTCTTCTCTATATCAAACATCAACACCACCCCCTACTCACTCTGAGTGTTGACATCTTTCACAGCTTTAACAACCATAAAGCCGCCACCAACGCCCACTTTTCCACCAAGTGTGATAGTCTTACCATCAATGGCTTTTACAAGAACCTCCATCAAGTTTTTATCCTTTGCTCTACCAAGCTCTCTATCCCTCAGCACTACATACATCACACTGTCCATAGGAAGATATTCCTCATACCAGAGAGCCCCCTGTTTTACTGTTCCCTTTTCCTCATCTATCTTTATCCTCGGCACAACCTCTGTTGTTGTCCTCACAAGATAGCCAAAGAGCTCATCGGAAACAATAACAAGGCGTTTTTTCACATCATCGGCAAAGTCAGAGGGGATAAGCCCTTTAATAGCATTCCACAGTCCGTCATCACTCCACTCTTTGGTATGTATCTTGATTCCTTCAAGGTGAATATCCTCATTATTACCTCCATAAATATATGATTCATCATTATTTTCAAATTGGGGGATATCAAATTCCATCTCGCTATCTCTCCTAAACCTCTTTAGCACCTGAGGACAGGTTACATAGTAAAAAGGCTCCTTAAGACCTCTGACAGGAAATAGCAGTATGCGAGCCTCAGAAAACGATATGGCACCGGCATGATCAGAAGATTCGCTCTGCTCAGGTCCAAATATATCTTTAATAGTGTTTTTATCAAGTTTTACCTGATGTCTAAAGGCTCCTTTTACACCACGAATTATGGGATATCCTGTTATTCGCTCCCTCTGAATAGGAAGATCTACAATGCCTGTATCACTTCCTGCACCTGCATGAATCTGTGAAACAGCATACAGTCCCAATACCGCTTTTTTCATATCAAACACCTCCCAATATTATAGAGTTATGAATATGCCTTTTTTGGCTTTCTGACAACCATCTTCAAAGTAGAAGGTAGAGGACACAGGCAACATAACCTTAGAAGGCTTACCCTGTCTCTTTACCATGTCATAGCCTGTATATATATATTTGCCCTGCAGTGCTATACCGGTAGGCTTACTATCAAAGAGAGGAACCCATACCGGCGTCTGGGCCTCAACTCCGGAACACAGCACCCATACCTTGCTACCTGAAACATTGACAGGAAACTCTACATCGGATACTTTTATTATGGCAGCTTTACCCTTGGCTCCAAAGAACACTTCTTTATCATTTAATTTATCAAGGATATCTAAGACTTCTTCACCGCTATCTATTACAGATACAATAGACACGCCTTCTTTAAACTCTATCCCCATATAGCGAAACATATGACCCTTGCCCTTGTTGTAGACTGTATAAGAATCGTCGTCAATACGAATACCTGTATGCCAAAATGGCTGAGCAACATCACTTAGGAATATAAAATCTTTCCCCTTTTCTATTGGCTGCCAACCATAATTTGAGAAAAGCCGTTTTAGAGCATCAGTAGATATATACGCCTGCTGAGAAACAGCCTCTCTTCCACCAAATGAAATAAGCTTAGGCAATTTTACATCAATATGTTCTACCTCAGCATCAAATGGAATAAAAATAGCCTCGTACCGTCCTTCTTTTTCTGCAATAACAACATTAAAGGGCAACTTGATATACACAGTGCTATCTACATCAATCATAGGAAAAGATACAGCAAAAGGTGGCCTATCTGAAGGATACCCTATAATGTCATACACATCAGAGCGTTCACTACCTTCGGCATACTTCTTCCAATCTACATTCATAACCTTTCCTATAGCCGTACGCAAAGCACCTTCTATAACACTAAGTGGTGGCATAATATCAGACTCTGCAATATCACCTATACCAAAATAAACAGGCTTGCGAAATATCCAAGCGTCTGTGGGGATAAACCTAACGAGTTTCATCGTCCTCACCACCTTTCTGTCTGAGATAGCGAATCATACGGAGGATATCAATAGAGAGGGCAAAGTTCTCAATGCTATCATCAAATATCTCTTCAACCAAAGGAGAAAGATTTATACCATCAACTTTCTTTCTCCTATCAAGGATATATGCAACAAACTTCTTGGCAGATTCTGTATCGCTTATCTGCTGTGCCTTTTGCATAACTGTATCCACGGCAATATCATTCCACACAATACAACCTTCTTCATATCTATGGGCAAAGTCATATATAAAGCGAGGAGATACCATATTTCCTTCTATATACTCATCATAAATCTTCTCTATCTTCAGAACTTTTTCATAGGAAGAAACCATCTCTATTTCCTTACCCGAACGCTGCATCGCTATAACCGCAATGCTATTTCTACTGCCTTTTGCCTTTTTCTCTGCACGGCGTGCACCATCAAGCATTAGTCTAAGGGGATGCTTAAAGTGAGAGATATAAACACCTGTAGACATCGTCATATTAGGACCAGGCAGAATACCTATCGGCGTCTTTATCTCTTCAGTTTTTCCCGCCAATGTTCTTGTCTCGCGAACATAAATAAAACCATCTTCTATACAAAGAGTGTTGCCCCCCACTTTTATATGCTCTTGATACATACCACGATACAAACTTTGAATATCAACGGCAGCCTTGATTGCCCGTGAAGGTGGCAGAATAGCCAAGACATCGTCACCACCTGCGTAGACAAGAAATCCTTCATGTTTTCTGACAATAAATTTCACCAGTATAGAAAACCATGACAGTGCGGAAGATATTGTCTTATGCCAGTACGGACCACCTATAATACGAATTGCTAAATCACCTAATGCATTTTCTATATCTTTTATCTTCCTACCAAAATCAATGTCTCCCTCCTTAAATTTGACAAAATCGGGATGCATAAAGTCGGAAAGATGAGGTTTTATATTTTCTATACCACTAACATCCCTTTCTATTTCATCAAACTTCATGCCAACCCATGCCCCCATCTTATCTCCATCCATGACAAGAATAGCAACACGATTGGGAATATCAGCCGGCTTTTTACCAACTGCTTCCTTGATATCGCCGGCTGTTAAACCGTATTCTTCTGGATACCAAAGAGCCTGGGTAAGACCGAGATATGTAGTATAAGATCTATTAGTTGGGGAATATCCCCTTTCCTTGAGATACTCTTCAAATGTAGGATAACCATATTCCTTGGCTTTTCCACTGACCTTATCAACGATTTCCTTTAATTCCTTACTTTCAAACTTGCCCCCATGCTTACCTCTAACAAACTCCAATGCCGCAATTTCAGAAACCGACGGCACCTCAAACTTATACTCTTCTTCGGCAAGAAACCTCTTTACAGCAGAGATAACATCAAGCCTATCGTTCCTCTCTCTTCCGCTAATACGTCTGGCAACAGCTTCAAGTCCACTACCACTATCAGACTTCTCAATATAAGGTGGCTTCTTAAATGTGGCATGAATACCATCATATGGCACTGGAGGCTGATAGTTCTTAGACACATTGAGTTTGGCATCTACAGCCTCTGAAGCAAATGTGTAAAGTGGCAAGTCCTTGGTGTCTCTATAAACCTTAACAACATTGTCTCTTGCCAATTCCTCTAACCTATCCATTAGTGTCTTATAATCTAAAGCACTCTCTTCAACCAACCACTTTATGACTTCTTCATTGGAGAGAGGAACATATGCATATGCCACAGACGGAAACTGAGTGGCCTGCTTTTTCCATTCTTCTATGTTTTTTATTATTTCATATTCTTTATCTTCTAAATGCTCATAAGCCTCTTCTACCATATCTATCCAACGCTTTGAAATAGCATCTATCATTTTCTTGACAATCTCTTCTTCTTGTTCTCTTTCCACAATGGCAACAAGCTTATTGGGAATAGATGGAATAAGACGATCAAACCATTCATCTGTGCCAAGTACAGAAGATGTTAGAGGTGTTTTCATTTCATTCTCTATCCAGTCCTTAAACAGAGCATTCATATGAAGAGAAGGATAGACAATATTTTGAGGGCCATACTCTTTGACAATGGCACCAATAGCCTCTACCATCAGTAGTGCAACAAGCATACTACCAGCCCAAAGGTCTTTAGTCTTAATGGCTCCCTTAATGAAATCCTGAACACCACGAATATTAAATACAAGTAGCGATGCATTGTCTATACCACCTACAGCTGCCAGTGATGCTGCCATTTCCAAGTGATCTACAATGGTGTGATATGGCATGCGGGTATCGGCAGGAATCAGCGTAGATGTTATTTTCGTGGTAAAGTTTTTCATATCATATATTCTCGGTAGCGAAAGCTCCCAATAAAGTAAAATCGGGGTCTTATCATTTACAGACTTGATATTCTTCCAAATATCTTTGCTAAACCCTCCCTGGGATAAGAAGTAATCGTATATAGCCTTTATCTGAGCTTTAGTGTATAATTTCAGAGGCTTCTTTGCCATAGGATGTATAAAGTACATATCGGCATCTTTTGACCATGCATAGCCTGTCTCTTTCTCTTCGGCAAAGAAAAATGGTAATCTATCAAAGTGAGAGGCTTCTTTGTCGGCATATTTCACATCTTCAGCTGGTATTCTGAGAAAATCAAGATAATATCTACGGGTATATTCCTCATGTCCTTCCTGTTTACCAGAAGCCATGATATGATAAGGCTTTTCAGGTGGATCATGGAGATATGCAGCAACAACTTTATGAAGGGTT
>Ga0256838_1000932_pt1 | contig 15048 bp, 16 predicted proteins | sample 4571419metaG_FD_185978 | JGI IMG/M metagenome (GOLD analysis project Ga0256838, IMG submission 185978) | Hydrothermal vent microbial communities from Guaymas Basin, Mexico - 4571-419 | ecosystem: Environmental > Aquatic > Marine > Hydrothermal vents | place: Mexico: Guaymas Basin | collected...
GTGGAGATAAATCATAGGTGAAAGGAGGGGGATGTGTATGATCAGAAGATGGGGTGATGTCTTCAGCGAATTTGAAAGAATGATGAGGGAGATGAATAGGCTGTTTGAGGAAGATGTTATTGCTCACCGTGCTGGTTTTGCTATGCCAGCTATAGAGATGGAAGATGCCGGTGATGAGTTTATCATAAAGGCCATGATTCCCGGTCTTAACAAAGATAATGTTGAGGTTATTGTAGACGAGGATAGGGTTATCCTTAGAGGTGAGTATAAGCAGGAGAAGAAATCGGAAGACAGCAATATCATATACAGTGAGATAGCCTATGGTTCCTTTGAGAGGGTTATTCCACTACCTGAGATGGTAAAGGCAGAGGATGCAAAGGCCAAGTTTGATGATGGTGTACTTGTTATAACCCTGCCCAAATACAAAGAGACACGCAGAGGTAGAAAACTGGACATTGAGTAAAATAAGGGGGCTACCATGCCCCCTTATTTATTATGCTGGGTGTTTTACTTCTTCTTCGCCGAATAGTATAGATATTTCCCTTGCCGCCGAATGCACGCTATCAGATGCATGAATGGAATTGGCCGGAAGACCAAGACCAATATCCCCTCTAATGGTTCCTGGTGCTGCTTCTGCTGGATCGGTGCTACCTACGAGTTTTCTTAGTATTTTTACGGCATTTTCTCGCTCTAGTATCATGACAACAACTTGTCTTCCACTCATAAAATTTACCAGTCCTTCGTAGAAGGGTTTTCCTTTGTGCTCCTCATAAAATCTCTCGGCGCATTCTCTTGAAAACACCATGCTTTTCATTTTCACAATGCGAAATCCCTTACGCTCAATGCGACTAATAATCTCGCCAATAAAACCTCTTTCTACAGCATCGGGTTTGATGATAGCAAGGGTCCTTTCAATCATGGTATATCCCCCTTTCCCAAAATGTTCTATATCTATTCTACTCCTAGACTAAAAAGTTGTGATGTTTGTGGTATAATCTCACTGCTAAATGATATTTGTGGAGGTGAGAGTAGTGACCAAAGCAGAACTTATAAACAAGATTGCTGAGATTACCGGGTTTACCAAAAAAGACACTGAGAGATTTCTTGATGCTTTTATTAATGTTGTAACCGATTCTCTACAGAATGGTGAAGAGGTCAGTATCGTTGGTTTCGGTAAATTTGCCGTATCTCATCGTAAGGCCCGTAAGGGAGTCAATCCTCAGACTGGAGAGTCCATTGACATTCCCGCTAAAGATGTTCCTGTTTTTAGACCTGGTAAGAAACTCAAAGACGCCGTTGCTAAGAAGTAATTTAAGGGGTGGTACCTATTTCTTGAGGGGGCAGTTTTCTGCCCCCTTTTGCCATTTATAATATAGGCGGTGATGCATATGGAGAGAATTGTTGTCCTATATGGAGGGGTTTCTGAAGAACGAGAAATTTCCCAAAAGACAGGATTGGCTATAGCCGATGCACTCACATCAAAGGGTTATGAGGTACACCTGTTAGATACAGCAGATGCACACTGGGTGACATCTCTTATAGATATTGCCCCTGATGCCGTATTTGTAGCCCTTCATGGGCGGTTTGGTGAAGATGGAAAGGTGCAAGGGGTACTGGAGTCTCTTCAAATCCCATATACGGGCAGTGGTGTTAGGGGTAGCGTTATATCTATGGATAAACTACTTAGTAAGTATTTCTTTCAGTCTGTAGGTTTTCATGTGCCAGCCTATGTAACATATACATCTCGGTTTTCTTCTAAAGATATAGAGGTTGCTGGTTTACAATATCCTATCGTAGTTAAACCAAGATATGGAGGTTCAACAATTGGTTTGCATATTGTGGAAAATCCAGACGACCTTGTTCGTGCTATAGAAGATGTGCTATCCATGGGAGACATACCTGTTGTAGAAGAGTTTATCAAAGGTAGAGAGCTAACATTGGGAGCATATAAAAACAGTAGAGGTGAAGTTATTCTACTACCGCTTATAGAGATTGTTTATGGTGCAGAGATCTTTGATTACGAAACAAAGTACACAGCTGGTGCTGCCAAACACCTGATACCTGCTCCTGTACCAGATAGTATTTATAGGGAACTTAATGAGAAGATACCTGTGCTATTTGAGACAATGAGCCTTGAGGGAGTTGTGAGATTTGATTTTATGCTATCAGAAGATGATATTTTATATGTGCTTGAGGTAAATACCATTCCTGGTATGACGAGTGTATCTCTTGTACCCGATGCTGCAAGGCATATGGGACTTTCATTTGAAGATCTTGTAGAGGAGGTTTTAAAAACCGCGCGCTATGGCAAAGCATAAGGTAAAGAAGGTTAAACATAAGAAACAGAGAAAGCCGAGAGGCAGTCGGAAGTGGGTCCTTATATTGGGAGCCTTAATTGTTGTAGTTATGTTGTTTGCCGTATTGCTTCTTCCTATATACATGCCGACATTTGCTAGTGTCTCTAAAATAGATTTGCGTGTTAACAAACCTTATATTTCACAGAAAAAATTACAAACATATCTAACAGTATGTGGTATTAGCAGTGATACGATTTGGAAAGCCCCTTCTCAACAGGTTGCTCAGTGTATAAAATCTAAAAACATTCTCATAGATAATGTTTCATTTGCTTACTGGGACGGTGTTCTTACTGTTTCTATTACGGAACCCAGCATGATATTTTCTGTAAAAACCGATGATACTGTTTACTATGTATCAGATGATGATAGGGCCTTTCGTATTGATGCATTTGATAAGGTGCCTGAAGGATTAGAAACCTTTTATATTCCTAAGACAGGCACGCTTACTGAAACAGAAATACAGGGACTTCATCTGATATCGGCATCGGTGCTATGCAAACAGATGTTTGACCATAGGGATAAACCCGAGCAGATATATATTCTTGGTAACTACGCAAGATTTACATACACGGCTTCTGATACTCAAAAGGTTGTCATTATCCCCCTTTATGATTTGGAGGCATGTGAACGGGTAGATAAATATTGGGATAAAATATGGCAAAGTGAAGGAAAATATGTTGATTTTACACATAGACGAATTATAGTCGTTAAAGATACCCCATAAACACTTAACGAGAATGTGTTTTGTGGTATCATATCAAATAGAACAGAACTTCTGAGGTTGTAGTTATGGAATAAAGGAGGTATGGGGCTGTGGTACTTGGTGCCGAGGCAGAGAAAATACAAATGGGAGAAGAGAGTGTGCCCCAGTCCTCTTCATTTGGTTCTTTTCCTAATGCAGAGGAAAGCAGAGGGGCTCAAATAACAGTAGTAGGTGTGGGAGGAGCAGGTGGTAATATTGTTAATACCCTTGCTTCGCAAAATATTTCTTATGTAAACATAGTTGCCATGAACACCGATAGTCAGGTGTTAAGCAAATTGAAGAAAGTGCCTGTTCGCATACGATTGGGAGAAGCTATTACAGGTGGCCTCGGTGCTGGTAGTGATCCAGAAACAGGAAAAAAAGCGGCCGAAGAGAGCAAAGAGGATATTAAGCGTGCTATAGAAAAGGCCGATATGGTTATTGTTGTTGCCGGTATGGGTGGTGGTACTGGAACAGGAGCAGCCCCTGTAATAGCAGAAGTGGCAAAAAATGAAGGAGCTCTTGTTGTTGGGATTGTAACATTGCCATTTTTGTTTGAGGGTAGAAAAAAGCGTGCTCTTGCCCTGAAAGGTATGGAAGAGTTATCCCGCTTTGTTGATGCACTTATTGTTATAGATAATGAAAAGGTAAAAGTAGCCTACAGAGATCATAAGAAGGGCATTTCTTTGGGACAGGCTTTTAGGCTTGTTGACGAAGTTGTTATCAGAGGTGTTAGGGGTATTACCGATATTATCTTTACCACGGGTACCATCAATGTAGACTTTGCCGATGTGCGGTCTGTGCTCAGTGAAGCTGGTCGTGGTTATATCGGACTTGGCCAATCCAGAGGAGAGCAAGGCGGAGATAGGGTTAAAGAGGCTGCAGAGAAAGCTATTAACTCACCACTTCTGGATATTGACCTTAGCACAATGAAACCTAAGTCTGTTCTTGTCAATGTACGCGTTAAACATATGGATGTTATAGACCTTGACGAGTTTTATGGGGTTATGGATTATATCAAAGATGCACTTAATATGGTTACCATTGAAGAAGAGGAACTTTTCAAATACGGTGTTGTTGAGGATCCGTCTATGGATGAAGAAGAAGTGGAAATCACCGTTGTTGCCGCAGGGCTTGAGCCTATTAGTAGAACAAGGAGAAGATCCAAATATACGAGGGGCTCAGTGTCCCGCAGGTCAAGAAATACTGGTGATGATGATGTATTTTTCCCAGAGGGGTAATTTGTGGCAAGGCAAAGTTATGTAGAGTGGAATAAAAGAGCAAGAAGAGAAGAGCTTCTGGCGGGGGAGAAGTATGTGGAGCATACTTCTCCCTCTTCTTTTATTGGCAAAGTTCTCATGGTTTTTCCCGGTGACTATGGTGTTGGTATGGCCAATCTTGGGTATCAGCATGTTATGAGACTATGGCAGCGTGAAGGCTTTGAAGTTGACAGATTGTTTCTTGACGATACCCTTGAGGAAGATTGGTCGTTTGAAAAAGAGTATCCTCTTGATAGTTTTGACATCATTGCCATATCATTTCCATTTGAGGGCGGACTTGTTCGTCTTATTCCATTTCTTGAAAAGTTAAAGACATTACCATCTCATCCTATAGTGGTTTTAGGTGGGGCTACGACATATTTTAATCCTTTTATTGTCAGCGATTATGTTGACTATGTTATAGTTGGCGATGGAGAAGGTGCTATACACTCACTGGTTGAACACATATCTTCTGGTGGCAAGCTGCCACCGTGGATTATTAAGCCAGGGGATACATCTGCCTTTGTGCATAAAGTGCTGAATCTTACAGAACCGGCATATTCCCTCATTGTCCCAAAAGAGAGTGTCTTTGAAAACTTTTTTCTTATAGAGATAGGTAGAGGGTGCCATGTGGGGTGTCGTTTCTGTGTGTACGGGTATACATATAGGCCTATTAGACAATTTTCACCGGAAGAGATTGTATCTATTCTGCGGGCCAAACAGATATCTACAGATACTGTTGGTCTTATATCTGCCAGTTTATCTCTTCACAAAGAACCTATAGAGGTTGCCATGGCCGTTATTGATATGGGATATAGACCTGTGCCGTCTTCGCTCCATGTTAACGAGTCATCCCCTGAGCTTATATCTTTACTGGCACGCTCTGGTAATAGGAGTATGACATTTGCCGTGGAGCATGGTGATAGAGCGTTTCAGAAAAAACTGGGTAAAGATGTTGATCCGGAACATCTCAATATTCTCTTAAAAGCTGGTGTTGAAAATGGTCTTAAGAGTATCAAGCTATATTTCATTATGGGGCTTGGTGAGGACCCTGTTTATAATGCGTCTGCCGGTGTAGAATTTGTAAAAAGGGCCATAGATGGCATATCGGGATTAAAGGTTACAGTATCTTTTTCTGTGCTTGTGCCTAAACCTTGGACCCCATTTGAAAAACAACCTTTTCCCAAGAGAGCGTTTGTAAAAAAAGAGATATCTGCTTGGAATAAATTTGTAAGGCAGTATCGTTTACCTGTTCAGCTTATACTACCGTCTTATAAAGAGGCATTTGAGGAATATGCATTGTCACGATTTTCTGGAGATTTGGCCTATAGATATGTTGTAAAGGGTGAGTCTCTTAAGCATTTAGTGGAAGAGGCTAATGATAAGATGGTATGGAAAAATATCAGACATATAGACCCTATGGCTATATTAGATGTAGAATATCATCGGTATCTTAAAAGTGAGTATCCTTTGGGCTGTCAAGGAGACTGTAGCTCTTGTGTGGTAAAATCACTTGATGAAAGGGGTGATTCTCTTGTATAGCATAACAATTGAACTTGATGAAAATGTCTCTCAAAGGGAACTTATCAATAAATACATCAAGGAGATATTGACAGGTCTTAAGCAGGAACATGAGGTATATATTTCATTACCCGAAGAAGGTAGGGATAACATTGTTGTTGATCGTATTCTTACAATGGTAGAAGGCTATCTCTGGATGAAGATGCCCCACGACGACCAGGAGAAGTTTTACAAAGATATTTACTTTAGCCCCAAGGATGATTTTGTATTTGTAAAAGATCCAGCTTATGTCTATAATTATCGGTAGCCAATTATATAGCTAATGCCGCAGCACCAATGATACCGGCATTGTTGCTGAAGTGGGCTTTAAGCCATGGTATCTTACCCTTTAAACTGGGAAGCACTCTTCTGTTGTATATAGCATATGCATCTTTTTGCCATGTATCCCATGACAGCACTCCACTCCCCCCGAATACAATGACCTCTGGATCAAAGAGGTTGGCAAGGTTGGCTACAGCCATGCCAATATACCTTACGAATCTCTCATAGGCTATCTTGGCCAGTGTATCGGTATCTTTTAGCTTCATGATGTCTACCATAGATATACGCTCCATTGCTGTTGGCATACCATTGTGCTTTTCTACTTCTGCCCACTTTTCAATGCTTCGTGGCGATGCTATTGCTTCAATACATCCTCTGCTTCCACATCCACACATAGGCCCATCTTCCATAACAGCCATGTGTCCAAACTCGGCTCCAGCCCCATGAGCTCCTTGCCATATCTGACCATTGAGCATTATGGCACCGCCAATGCCTGTTCCCAAAGTGATACCAATAATATGCTTGTATCCCTTTGCTACACCCCATCGGGCTTCTGCTATCAAAAATGCATTGGCATCGTTTTCAACATATATGTGCTTGCCTGTTTTGCTATGAAGTGTGTGTGCCAGGTTGATACCTGTAAGGGGAATGTTTGGAGTAAACAGTACAACACCATCTTTGACCTGTCCCGGTATGCCTATACCAACGCTATCACCAGTGTAGTTTTCAATTAGGTCTACAAGTACATCAATGATATCTTCTGCTGTCTGGGGAGTTGGCATTTGTCTTTTCCATATGATCTTACCATTCTCTACTTCTCCATAAGCTATCTTCGTTCCACCCACATCTATACCCAGTGGCATATATTGTCCCCCCTTTTGGTATCATCTAAGTAGGTGATGCCTATGCAAAGTTTAACACAGAGACAGAGGGAAATACTCAGCACACTAATTAGACTGTACCTTGACTGGGGAGAGCCTGTAGCATCGGCCGATATAGCCGATGCTATTGGTGGCAAGTGGAGTAGTGCAACGATTAGAAAAGAGCTCAAGGCTCTTGAAGATATGGGTTTTTTGGAACATCCATATAAGGTGGCCGGTCGTTATCCAACGGTGAAAGCCTATAGGTGGTTTTTTAATAATCTCATGTATGCCCCGTTGTGGGATGAGGGAAGTGTGCATCTATTTAAAACTCTCATACTCAGTGCCCGTGAAGCAGCCCAGGCCATTCGCTCCGTTGTTGATGAGATAGCAACATCGGTAAGGGAAATGAGTATGGGCACATATGTGCCCAGTGAGGCTATTATTGTTGATATGGTGTTTCCCAAAGTTGATGATAAATATATTGTTGGTCTGCTCTTGTCTACTGGTGAGTTTGTGAAAGTCTTTGTAGATGAATCTCAGACTTCTACTGGTGCCCTTGAAGATATTAAACGGGCGGTTGTTGGTCGCTATCTGAAAGATGTTTATGAAAGTAGGCAGTTGTATCCCGCATGGTTTTCCGATCTGGTAGACAGAGCCATGCAGGTTAGGGTTATGGAAAGTGGTATAGAGTACCTTGTTGATAAGGGTGATGTGTCAGGTCGCATTAGACACCTTATTACGAAATTGAAAAGAGACGATTGGTATGAGCGTATTATGATTACCACCAGTGAGCCCACTATTATGTTTAGCGAAGAATTTACCGATGGAGCTGTTAAAGACTGGATGATAATGGTAGTGCATTATTCCCACAGGGGGCTTGAGGGAATTATAGGGCTTGTAGGCCCCAGACGATACAGTCCAGAGCGTATATTTGAAACATTATGGGCTGCAAAGAAGGCATTGGAGGAGACAGACGATGAAACAAATAGAAGTTGATGTTATAGATGAACATCTGCCCATAGATATATACGAGATTTTATACGATATAGCTCCTCAGGGATTTATTGAAAGAACAGATGGGGCTCATAGATTTGTTTTGTTTGTTGAGGATAATGATATTGACATTGTTAGCAACAAACTGCGAGAGTATCAGTGGGTTGCCGATGTAAAAGTTGGTTCATCTGTTGAGGAAGATGGTTGGCTAAAGTCGTGGAGGGATAATTACAAACCTATAAAAATACCGCCTTTTAAGATTATTCCTGCATGGCTGAAAGATACAGAGCCAACAGATGGATTGCTTCCCATCTATATCAACAGCGGAATTGCCTTTGGTACTGGGGAGCACGAAACTACTCAGCTGTGTTTGCGTTTGCTTTCTCAGATAGATGTGAAAGGCAAAACGGTTCTTGATATTGGCACAGGTAGTGGTATTCTTGCTATTGCCGCATCGCTACTGGGAGCCCGAGAAGTATATGCCTTTGATTTAGATCCCGTTGCTGTTGAGGTTGCACGGGAAAATGTTGCCATTAATGATATAGACAATATTAAGGTCTTTCAGAAAGATGCCCTTCAGTATAAAGGTAAAGGCTACGATGTGGTAATGGCCAATCTGGTGTGGAGTATACTGTCTGAGATATCTAAGCCAATGAGAGAAACAGTAGGTGCAGGGCTATTTATAGCCTCTGGTATTTTAAAAGAGCAACTACATGATTTTCTTCGTATGTATGAAAAAGAGGGTTTTCACTATATTACCCATGAAGAGATAGGTGAATGGGTAGGTGTATTAATGAGTGGCTGATATTTACTTTGTGCCTTCCCACTTGTGGCATGATTCCTATATTGAGCTTGATAGCTCCCTATATCGCAGGTTTATCAAAGTTATGCGTATGCAAACTGGTGATATTGTTGCACTGACAGATGGAGCCGGTACATATGCCGAAGGTAAGATTGATGTGAAGGCAAAGGTTATCAATTTGACAGAGATTTCTCACCATGAAGATGACAGAATACCCATAGATGTATATCTTCCTATCATTAAAGGTGAGCGTATGGATTGGGCTATTGCCAAATTAGGGGAACTGGGAGTTAGGAGTATAACACCTGTTTTTACTAAAAGGACAGTGGTGAAAAAGTGGTCTGACAATAAAAAAGCAAGATGCATGTCTATATTAGCCTCATCACTGGAGGTAAGGAGGCGTTTTTGGCTGACAGAGTGCAAGGATGCCCGTTTATTCTCAGATATATACGGTCAGATAGATATATTCTTTGACATTGACGGTCAGAGACCCACAACCTGGCATGGTAGCATATCTGTGCTAATAGGTCCTGAAGGTGGGCTAACAGATGATGAAAAGTCAAAGCTTCTTTCTTCTGGGGCTACTGCCATTTCTCTTGGTAAAGGCGTTTTAAGAGCAGAAACTGCGGCAATTGTTGGTATATCTATCATGGCTTATGTAGGAGGAATGCTGTGATGAAGGTAGGTGTTTTTTATTTTGGGTGTAAAGTCAATCAATATGACCTTGCCCGTATAACAACGGCCCTTAAAGAGGTCTCTGTTAATGTAAAAGTTGGAGAGATTGGAGATATCAACATTATTGCCGGTTGTGTGGTAACCCATAAAGCTGAGAGAGAGGGATTAAGGCTTATTAGAAAAATAAGGAAACAGAGTCCCGATGCCAAGATTTTTCTCATGGGATGTTTGGCCGTGCATAGGGGGGAGGAACTGCTTAGACAGGGACTCATAGATGATATGTTTCTTACAAGAGACGATGAAATCGTAAGGCTGAAAGAAATATTGTCAAATCTACTTAATGTGTCCCTTGCGATGCCGGAAAAGGTTGAACTTTTAGAGCACAGTAGGGCATTTTTAAAAGTACAAGATGGATGTACTTATCAGTGTGCCTTTTGCCTTTCTCGTATTACCCGTATATCTGTAGTTTCATATGACCTTGAAGAGAAGATAGAAGAGCTGCGTAGAATCATGCTTGGTGGTATTTCAGAGGTTGTTATTACGGGAATCAATCTTATGTTGTGGACCGATGGAACCCATGATGTTTCTTATTTGCTGCTAAAACTTGCCGATGAAGCCTATCGTTTTGGTGGGCGTATTCGCATATCCAGCATATATCCCGACAAAAAAATGTTTTCTTTAACACCTTTATGGACTCATCCCGGTGTAGCCAATCATATGCATATATCTGTGCAAAGTGGTAGTGGAAAAGTACTTAAGGATATGAATAGAGCCAATTATATTCCAATTCTTGATGAGTATCTTCCTCAGGTAAGAGAAATAGATCCAGGTTTTGGTTTTAGTGGTGATTTTATTGTTGGTTTTCCAACTGAGACAGAAGAAGATTTTAATGAAACTGTGGAATTTGTAAAGAGACATATGTTTAACAAGCTTCATGTATTTCCATATTCACCTCGCATAGGAACTCCAGCATACAACCTTAAGACACTGCCGTCTCATATACTTAAAGAGCGTGGTCGCATATTGCGTGAGGTCGGAGAGTCTTTGAAACACGCCTTTGTTGAGAAACTTAATGGCATATCAAGGCCTGCTGTGTTTTTGCATGGTAAAGAGCCTCGTGTTCTGTTTGACAACTATATCTACATGCAATATGCAGAACCATTTTATGGCATAAGAAAGCTTCCCATAGATGCCACAAATGTCCTATAGATATGCATTCCCTCTTGCATATTGCTCATAAATTTTAATGAATATTCTAAAAAATACCCACTTTGTGATACAATATCCGTGTAAATTTTGAAAAAGGGGGTATTTATATGGAAAGACCAGAAATAAAAATGCCACTTCCAGGGCCAAATGCAAAACGTGTTGTAGAGGAAGACAGAATGTACATTTCTCCTTCTTACACAAGAGACTATCCGGCCGTTATAGAAAAGGGAGAAGGAGTATGGCTATGGGACATTGATGGCAACAAGTTCCTTGACCTGGCAGCAGGTATTGCCGTTAACTCCACAGGACATGTTCATCCTAAGGTAAGAGATGCCATTATAGAGCAGGCACAAAAACTTATCCATGTTGGTGGTACCGACTTTTACTATGAAATACAGGTTAAACTGGCCAAGAGACTGGCTGAGATTGTCCCTGTTGCCGGTGAGAGAAAGAAAGTATTCTTTGGTAACTCCGGAACTGAGGCCGTTGAGGGTGCAATTAAACTTGCCAGACATAAGACAAGAAGACCCATAATTATTGGTTTCTTGGGTGGTTTCCATGGCCGCACAATGGGAACATTGGCATTGACTGCATCTAAGGCCATTCAGAGAAGATACTTTGCACCAATGATGCCACAGGTTGTGCATATTCCATATCCTGATCCATACCGTACTCCATTTGGCGTTCCTAAAGAAAAGGTTACCGATGTTGTGCTTGAGTATCTTGATAAGGTGTTTCACACCATTGCCCCACCTGAAGATGTTGCCGCAGTTGTTGTAGAGCCTATTCAGGGTGAGGGTGGCTACATTGTACCTCCAGAAGATTTCTTCCCCAGACTGAAGAAGATGCTTGAAGAGTATGGCATTCTGCTCATCACCGATGAGGTTCAGAGTGGTGTGGCCCGTACCGGTAAGTGGTATGCCATTGAACATTGGGGTGTTAAGCCTGACATCTTGACAACAGCCAAAGGTATAGCATCTGGTATGCCTATTTCTGCATTTGTTGCCAGCGATGAAATCATGGATTGGCCTCCAGGTGCTCACGGTAATACATTTGGTGGTAACCCTGTGTCTGTTGCTGCAGCTCTTGCGACACTTGATGTTTTAGAACCACTACTGCCACAGATTGCCGAGGTCGGAGAATATACTATGAAGAGACTGAGAGAACTTCAGGATAAATATGAAGAGATTGGCGATGTCAGAGGTAAAGGTCTCATGATCGGTATAGACTTTGTTAAAGACCGTGAGACCAAAGAGTATTACACTGAGTTTAGAAACGCTGTCCTTCACGAGGCATTCCATAGAGGCCTTATCATGCTTCCATGTGGATACAGCGTTATCCGTGTGTCACCACCTCTTATCATTACTAAAGAGCACATTGATGTGGCCGTTGAGATACTTGACGAGTCCATTAAGGCAGCAAGGGAGAAAGTTGCCAAAAAATAATCATATTTACAGGGTAAATGTAAGGGGCGGTGCAAACCGCCCCTTTTTGTTGTTGAAAATACATACTTTTTAAAACTGTGTCGTGCAGTTGCTTCCTTAAATTAGGAAGTGCTATGGCACTACTATTGTATTGTTTAAAGAGTTTTAGCATACTGTATGTAAAACCGCGTATAGGGGGATTGCTACAACTTATGAAAATAGAAGTTATGTATAAGGATTGAAAAAAATATAGGGATATTTAGGTTATTGTCTATTGGGAAAAAATTACCACTGATAATATCGTGGAAAATATTTTGTTTAGATATTTGAAACAACTGAACTTGAGTAAATTAGACAATGCAAAATAAGGAGAACCAAGGTCATTTCATTACCACAAGGTTACTTTAGTAGCTTGTATTAATGTTTCTGGTGAGTCTTCCGATTATCCTAATGGAGGAGGTGGTAGTTATGGAAATAGGTGGCGTCGGAAATACCTATGCAATGATGTCCAAGGCTTCCGCTACAGGTGATGTTCAGAGACAGATTGCTATGAAAATTGTAAAAGACCAGGCAGCCGCACAAGAAGAGCTTATTCAGAAGCTCATTGTAGAAAGTCAGGTAAAAACACCGCAGAAATCTCCTTACAGATTTGATACTTACGCCTAAGCTATGTTCGTAGGCTCCCCCACCAGGGGGAGCCTTTTTACGAAGTGCCATCCATGCTAAAAGAGTATACCGTATACTGTTGTGGCTGCTTGTTGCTCTGGTATTTATAAATCCATGTTTGATGTTTTCTTTGCCATTCAGACAGCCAATGTATGGGTGATTTTCTTTGCACCGATGGTTATTATGGCATGGGCATGGTCTGTATGGAAGTGTAGGAATACATGGTAATTACTCCAGTCTCAGTTCTATAGTGTCGCCTGCCTTCAGTGGAGCGGAGTATCCTGCCTTTGTGCCGTTGATATATATGGTGATTTTCTTTCCCTCAGACATGAGGGCCGATATCATATCTGGCACTTTAGACAGCACCGATGCCACAATGTCTCCCGGTGTGTATGGAATGTCTTTATTGCCTACAGAGCTTATGATATGTATGACATCGGTTGCCGTGTTATCCTGCGTCTCTGAGATGTTTTCCATATGATCTTGGCTTATGGTCTTTAGGTATATGGTTTGTATTTGGCTCAGTGGTGTTTCGGGAGTCAACTCGCTTTCTGGTATCAGTTTTCCGTATTGTGATTGAAGTGATATAATCAAATCTTCTACAGTTCTCGGCTGTAAGTGATAAGTTTCACCATCTGATATCTCAGATACAGGTGTATTTTCCCTATCGGTTAGCGTAAAGTCTATAGAAACAGGATTACCGTCAATAAATACCTTAGGGGCAACCTTATTAATAACTTCGTCTGCAGTAGGTATATATATGGGAGCATTTTCTCCTTTGATAATGAGGATGTCATCACCGTTATGTAGTGGGGTGTCAAGAGACGCCTCTTTTCCCGAAACAGTAATCTTGGGGGGTTTTCCCATCATACCGGGGAACGATACAAGTTTGTCATCAACAGTAATAACAGTACCCGGTGATGGTTTACCGTAGAAACTTTTCAGAGAGAGGCCCAGTCTTGCCATTGCCTCTTTGACAGTAGGTGAAGTTAGACTAAATAGACTAATGGGTATACCGTTGAGTGTTACCTTTATTAAAGGAACACCTTGATGTTCTGCTGCTAGCAAAGTTGTACCTACGGCAACAGCCCATGCTGGGTCTGATAGTCTCCGAGGCAAAATCTTAAAACCTCTTCCCATAGGAAAACGTATGCCTACACGCTCAAGGGGAAGCGATAGCTTTTCGGCAAGCATTTCCCTAATAAGTGGTGTGCGGGAGCCACCTCCAACAAGTATAACGGCCCTTGGCGTATCACCACCAAGTGAAAGGATTTTTTCTGCTATTTGTGATGTTAAATCGTCTACAACAGGTCTTATAGTTTCAATATACTCGTCTCTTGTTATAACAACTTTGTTGCCCAATATATCTCTTGTGGCAACTTCTCTGTCTGCAGTAAGTTTTATCTTAATTCGTTCTGCTGTTGTAAATGGTAGCAGGTATCTGTTTGACAATGCCTCAGTAATCTCATCGCCGGCAATGGGAATGACATCGTATCCTACGATTTTCCCATCTTTGCTTATGGATATGTCGCTGGTACCTCCTCCAATATCTACGAGGGCCAGATGGAAATAGCGTATTTCTGGTGGAATGGTAGATGTTATTGCCGCAATAGGCTCCAAAGTAATAAACGATACTTCCAATCCTGCCAGCTCGGCTGATTTCATTAAGGCATAAACTGGTTGTTCGGGTAAAAATGTGGCTATAATTTCAACCTCAAGTCTTCTTCCTATTCTATATTTAGGGTTTTGTGTCATATACCCGTCTACGAAGTAGCTATTGATGCTGTATCCCACAAGTCCTGCGGAGGGAAACTGTTTTTGTGCAGAAGACAACGCCTGAAGCACTGCTTGTTTCATATCATCGGCTGTGACCTCTTCACCGGAGATATCAATGCCATCTTTGACTTTTATGCTTTTCAGCCCTCTTCCCGCAACAGCAAGATTAACCTTGGTAAGTTTTATACCTAATCGCTCTTCAAGTTTCTCTTTGATGAGTCTTATATGTTTGCTTGTTTCTTCAATGTCTTCTACTTGCCCGTCAATGAGAGCTCTATCATGGTGTACCCTGTAAGAACTACCTATCACCTTTAATCTTCCGTCTTCTTCCTTTTCTGAAACTATTGCAGCCATTTTTCTTGTACCAACATCTATGGTAAAAATGACATTATCCACCATATTCACCTCCGCTAATTAAATGATACTGGAAAAAGCCTTGT
>Ga0256838_1000933_pt1 | contig 15034 bp, 18 predicted proteins | sample 4571419metaG_FD_185978 | JGI IMG/M metagenome (GOLD analysis project Ga0256838, IMG submission 185978) | Hydrothermal vent microbial communities from Guaymas Basin, Mexico - 4571-419 | ecosystem: Environmental > Aquatic > Marine > Hydrothermal vents | place: Mexico: Guaymas Basin | collected...
ACCGCGTATGAAGATTATTTCTCTAATGTCCTTTTGGACTAACCATTCCACGGGGTCACTTAAGAACTCAATGTACCACATAGGAATGGTACTACCTACTTCTCCTGAACTCAAAATTTCCAAGGCCAGGATAAGTCTCTCGTGAGGATACAAATAGGGCAACACCACTTTATCCACTTTTGCGGCCTTTTTCCCATTAAACAGTTGATATAGTCCATTTATGTGATCCCAATGTAAGTGAGACAAAACCAAGATGTTAACTCTATAACTAGCATCTTTTTTGAAAATCTCAACGGCTCTCTTAATATATTTTGGATCACCTCCAATGTCATATACAAATGTAATCCTCTTATCCTTCTTGTCTATGGGATACACACGACCAGTGTAAAACAGACCTTGGCCGACATTATAGAATCTAAACTCCCCTTTAACTCTCATAGAAATTCCCTCCATAGTATAAACTTACGATTTCCGAGCATTACATTGTTAATGGAGTTAATAAAACTTTTGTTTTTTCTTGTCTACGTCTTGATGGGAGTGCATAGAAAGAATAAAAATATTTGAAACTACTTTTAGATTGTTTTTAAGGGGTAGCCCACCCCATAAACAGCCTCTTCAAATTCCTCTCGAAGGGCGGGTAAACGACGCCCCTGTCGGTTATTATGCCTGTCAGGTACTTGTGCGGGGTGACGTCGAAGGCCGGATTGTAGACATCCACATCTGGAGCGATTCTGCAACCGCCACAGGTGAGAACTTCCTCCGGCTTCCTCTCCTCTATGGGTATCTCCTTTCCGCTCTTCAGGTTCATGTCTATCGTCGAGAGCGGCGCGACGGTGAAGAACGGTATCCCGTGCTCCTTGGCGAGAACAGCCAAAGTATAGGTGCCTATCTTGTTGGCGAAGTCGCCGTTGGCCACTATCCTGTCGGCACCAACGATTATCGCGTCAACCTTCCCCTGCTGCATCACAAAGCCTGCCATGTTGTCGGTTATCAGTTTCAGCGGAATGCCGTCGTAGTGGTACTCCCAGGCGCTAAGCCTCGCTCCCTGAAGGACCGGCCTCGTCTCGTCCACCCAGAGGAGCTTGAGGTTCCCATCGCGGTGCATGACCCTCAGAACCGCCCCAACCGTTCCGAGCTGAACGGTCGCCAGGCTCCCCGCGTTGCAGTGGGTGAGAACGTTGCCCTCGGGCAGGGCCTCGGCTCCGTAGTGACCCATCCGAAGGTTGGCCTCCACATCCTCGTCCGCTATCCTCTGCGCCTCAGCGACGATGAGCTTTTTAATCTCCTCCAGAGGGCTCTCAAGGTGCTCCTCAACGAGCCTCTTAATCCTGTTGAGGGCCCAGAAGAGGTTCACAGCGGTTGGCCTCGTGTTCTTCAGTCTGTCATATGCATGATAAAAGCCGTCCATGAACTCGTCCCTGGTTTTGGCCTTCGTTGTGTCCGCGTAGAGGGCCAGGCCGAAAGCCGCTGAAGCTCCAATCGCTGGGGCACCGCGGACCTTCATAGTCACTATAGCCTCCGCCACCTCCTCAACGGTCGTCAGCTCAATCGTCTTGAACTCCCCGGGCAGGAGTCTCTGATCGATCATGATGACCTTTCCGGTTTCGTAGGTCACGCTCCTCGGGAGCCTCGTGAGTTCCTCCGGTCTGTACCTTATTTCCATAACCACCACCCCAAAGGGTTTAAGGCTCGAGCTTAAATCTCCTTCGGTGGTTGAAATGACGCTGAGAATATTCGTTACCGGGCCGGCCGGTGTTGGAAAGACAACGCTCGTGGAGAGGGTTGCTAAAGAAGCCGACCGCTGGGGCTACCTCGTCGGCGGGATGATAACGCGGGAAGTGCGGAGGGGAGGAAGGCGTGTGGGATTCAGGATTACCGCCCTCGACAACGGGGAGGAGGGAACACTCGCGAGCCTCCGCGGAACCTCGCACCTTCCGGGCGTTCCCTTTGGGAAGTACGTTGTCCACATCGATGAGATAAACCGCGTCGGTGTTTCAGCGATAAAACGTGCCCTTGTTGAGGCCGACCTGATAGTCATAGACGAAATCGGTCCGATGGAGTACAAGAGCGATGAGTTCGCAAGGATTATAGGGGAAGTCCTGAAGTCGGAGAAGCCTCTCTTAGCGGTTGTTCACAGAAGAATGGCCGATAAGTTCCGTCCCCTCGGGAAACTCTACACGCTGAGCGTCGAGAACAGAAACAGAGCCTTCGCTGAGGTAATGGACGAAGTTATGAAAGAACTGAAGGGAGTCAGAGATTGAGGCTGTCCTTACAGCTCTCGCATATCCACTTCTCGCCGCCCTCGATGTAGACCTTGTAGAGCGGGCCATACTGTCCGCAGAGCTCGCAGATTCCATAGACCTCGGTCTCTTCGCTCATTTCTTCCTCCTCACTGCTGTAGGTATTGAGGGCTGAGAGCAGGTCAGCGGCCGTGACGAAGCCAATGGGTTTTCCAAGGTGTGTTACTAAGAGTCTTCTTATGCCCTTGTCCATCATTTTGTCTATTGCGTCCTGTATGTCGTAGTCATCCTCGATGGTCACCGGGTTCTTCGTCATGACCTCCTCAACCTTGACGGTCTTGGGGTCCCTTCCCTTGGCCACCACCTTGTCGAGGATGTCCCTGTCGGTTATGATTCCAACTATCTCGTCCCCCCTGACAACGACGGCACTGCCCACCCTGTTCTTTGAGAGAATTTTAGCGACCTTGTGGACGGTATCGTTCGGCTTGACGATCACTGCCTTCCTTTTAACCACTTGGCTCACGGCTATTCTCGGTGCCATTTTACCACCTCGCCAACGGGGGTTGGGAGGGGAACTTAAAAAACTTTTCTTCATCCCCTGCGCTTCAAAATGTACGAAACCAGGAGAAACGTTAAGACAAAAGCCGCAACGGCCAGACCGGCGGACAATGCGGTCGGATGGGACCACATGCTTGGATGGGGTGAGGTTGAACTCAGTGTTTCACTTGTGGACTGAAGAATTGCCTTAGTGCTCGCGTTGGTTGCCGCTGGAACGAGGGCCCTCTCGGGAGTCGACATTACGGTAATGTTATCCGGGGAAGAGAACACTACCTCGGACGACTTGCCACTCATTGGAGTTAAGGCTCTCCTCGCGGCCGCGTAAACACCCGCCGCAACCAGGCCGGCCAGGCCTAAGCTTATGACGTGTAGCTTCTCAAAACTCATTATCGCCTTCTTCTTCACCTTGGCGGAGCTCTTTCTGGGGACTAGGAGTATGGGCCTGTTGGAGGCCCTGTAGAGCTTGACCTCCTGAAGCCTCTTCCCATACTTCTTCCCGGCGACCTCGACGAGCCCCACGTTGAGCATCTTGTCTATGTGGTACGAAACGGTAGAAATAGGCAGGTTGAGCTCCCGGGAGATCTCGCTTATCGAAAGCGCACGCTCCTCTATGAGATGGAGAATTGCTATCGCCTTGTCGTTCACGAGAATCTGAGCGAGTTCCTTCGCCCGGTCATCATGTATATCTATCGTCTCATAGTCCAAGCGCGCCACCTAAGTGATGTACTGCTGAAACGTATTAAAGCTTTTCACGACTTCAACTCAACTTGAAGCGTCCAGAAGAGCCGAAGGAAAAGGAAAGGGAGCCTAAATTCACGGCTTCTCAAGGATGATCTCGATGGTCGAGGTGTTGGCGGTCCTGCCGTCGGCAGTCGGGAGCTCCTCGGTGCCGATCTTGATCTCCTTGACCCTGACCTCTGGGAGGAACCTGTTCCTGACGATCTCGGCGACGTCAACGGCCCTGCTGATAGCCCTACCGCGAGCCTTAACGCTGACCTCCTTGGCGCCCTCGTTGAACTGGGTTATCACAGCGAGGACGTAGTTCATAACCGGCTTCTTTCCAATGTAGACGACGTGCTCCTCAGCCATTTCTGGCACCTCCGGAAGTTTTGTCGTTAGGCTATCGTTGGGTTCCGGTTAAATACTTTTCGGTCGTTTAATAGCGTTATTGAACACTCCTGTGGCTCCGATGAGCGAATCAAATGACCAACCATGTTCCTGCAGATTCATGTCAAGCGAAAGGTTTTAAGGGTTTAAAATTGCCATGTTTTTGGTGATAAGATGGCCGTTCATCCAATAGATTACCGTTACGGGAGCGAGAAAATGCGCCGTATATGGGACGAGGAGAACAAACTCCAGAAGTTGCTCGACGTTGAGGCCGCGCTGGCGAGGGCCCACGCAAAGGTTGGGAACATACCCGAGGAAAGTGCAAGGGTAATATCCGAGAGGGCCAACACGAAGTGGGTGAAGCCGGAGCGCGTCAAGGAGATAGAGGCCGAGATACACCACGATATAATGGCCGTCGTCAAAGCTTTAAGCGAGGTCTGCGGCGAGCACGGGAAGTACATCCACCTCGGCGCCACCTCGAATGACATAATAGACACTGCCAATGCACTCCTGATAAAGGAGAGCCTCGCCATAGTGGAGGACGACCTGAAGAGGTTGAGGTCGGTTCTGAAAAAACTCGCGGAGGATCACAAGTATACCGTCTGCATAGGAAGAACCCACGGCCAGCACGCGGTTCCAACGACCTACGGCATGAAGTTCGCAATATGGCTCGACGAGGTTCAGAGACACATCGACAGGCTTAACGAGCTCAAGGAAAGGGTTCTCGTCGGCCAGATGAGCGGGGCAGTTGGCACTATGGCGAGCTTCGGCGATAAGGGCCTTGAGATACAGAGGCTCGTCATGGAAGACCTCGGGCTAAAGCCCGTGAGGATAAGTAACCAGATAATTCAGAGGGACGTTTACGCCGAGCTGATAATGTTCCTTGCTCTCGTCGCGTCAACCCTCGATAAGATTGCCCTCGAAATTAGAAACCTTCAGAGGACTGAAATCCTAGAGATCAGCGAGCCCTTTGGGAAGAAGCAGGTGGGCTCCTCAACGATGCCCCACAAGAGGAACCCCATACGGAGCGAGAAGGTGAGCGGCCTCGCCAGGATCCTCTACTCCAACGTGATTCCAGTTTTGCTGAACAACCCGCTCTGGCACGAGAGGGACCTCACGAACTCCTCCGTGGAGAGGGTTATCCTCCCGGAGAGCTTTGTCCTTCTTGACGAGATGTTGAAGAACACCATAAAGGTCCTGAGCGGCCTTGAGTTCTTCCCCGAAAACATAGAGCGCAACCTCTACATGACTAACAACCTGATAATGGCCGAGCCTTTGATGCTCAAACTCGCTGAGAAGGGCATGGGGAGGCAGGAGGCGCATGAACTCGTGAGGAGGCTGGCTATGAAGGCATTCCGTGAGGGAAGGGACCTCCTCGAGGTCGTGAGGGAGAGTAAGGAGGTTGGAAAGTTCCTCAGCGAGGAGGATATAGCTTCCCTAAAGCCCGAGAACTACATTGGACTGGCGCCTCAGATAGTGAACAACGTAATTGCCTTTATAGGGGAGAAAGAGCTTGAAGAAGGTCGTTAAGAGCTTTAATACCTTTTTCTAGCTTTCTTATTCTCTTTTGTGTGTTTCATTCTCATGCGCTGATTGACCCTCAAATTTTTTGATTATTTTTGACTTTTGGGAATTCTCGTAAAAATATTTCTGAAAATTTATATTTTTTATATTTTTAACATGTCATTTAACTAAAATTTATAAACGTTAATATTTGTGTGGAATAAATAGTTAATTAAATTACTATTAAAAATGTTAATATTTTTGGATTTTCAACTATTTTGCAAAGTAAAACGTGCACAATGTACACGTTGTTTAAGGTAGAACCAAAGAGAAGGAGCACCAGTACTCTCATCTGAGCCCCTTTCCAAAATGCAGTCTTTTGGGTTGTGAGAGCGGGCATCTTTATCATCAAATTCGGTTACGATTTAAGGTGGTTATAATGCGGGCGGAGTTTGCAGTGATTGTTTCTGGGTGTGAGTTCATGAACTCTATCCCAATACATCATGGCAGACACGGATTTTGGTGCCATACGATACTAATTTTCCCAGAAGCAACCCTCAGAACCTTCTACCTGCCGTCTAAACCGGCGGCATCTGTGTAGTTGGTTGCTGGTGGGGTCATTCCGCCATTATTCCTGTCTGTGCGGTCAGAGGTTATCTTCTCCTGGATGCAGAGAGCCCCCCGTAGGTCTCCCCGTGCTCCTTGCCAACCATACTATACGCCTTTAGCGTTCTGGTTTAGTAGTGTATGCGTTTACTTGGGCTGATGTCGGTATGGGCATCAGCTTAAATGTGCGGTTTAGTGACTGTTACATGAAGGTTTTTGTTCGATCTATCGTGCTGGTTGACTATATGCCGGTCCATTAATCGGTCTATTTAGGGTTGTGCCTCCTGCCCGATCCGTCCGATGCATGTTTGTGTTCACACAAATTAGATATAAGGTACATTATATCTAATTTTTAAGTACACAGTTGACCATTCTAAGAGATGTCTCATTAAAATACGCGTGTGGATAGTATGTGGAAAATACGCACGTGGATACTCAGCAGGCTCCACAGGCTCATAAAGTTCGCCATCGAGGAGATGGAGAAGTACCGCTTCAACCTGCTCACGTGCACCGACCCTTGTGACAATCCCCGTGGAACAGGTCGGATTAGTTTTCCCAAGCGGTCTCTCCCCCTGGCGGTGATTTCAGCACGTGACCGCTGACAGCCGCGTGTTCTCCATACCTCCTGTGTGAGTGATTGAACCATAGAACGCCGCTTGTTGGTGTCGGTTATACGCGGGGATTTGCGGAGAGGTTCAGCGGGTATAATAACGCTTCCTCGTCATGGAGGGGTCAGTAAACACAAGTTCTTCGGGTGTCAGAACCTCCTCGAAACCGGTCATATACCGCGTGTGTATTCCCTCACGCAGGCCCTTGATAACTACTTTTGGTTGTAACTCATTTTTGGTCTGTATGATCGGGCTTATTTTGGAGAATTATCCGTTTCCATTGGTATCCTCGTGATGGTACTCTTCGAAGATTCTCTGGATGTTCATTTGTGTACTCCCCACTGAGGATTTATTCCTTTAGATAGTAGATTTTTTGATTTTCTACTTATTTAAAAAGTATTTTTATTGTTAAATTTATTAGTCATTTTTGTTTTGGATAAGAATATTGCTATTTAGACTTTTGTATTTAGTTATATTTTGACTTTTTATCTTAATTATTAAAATGACATTTTTATATAGTCACACTTCACCTGAAAATTTGAGGGATAACATCCGGCATGAAATTAGGGTACCCTAAAAACTGGGTGGGAACCACAGCGGCTTTAATCGCCCAGACAAGCGCTACCGACATAGAATTCTAAAATTAGAGCAATTATTCTCCTTCTCCCGCCGTTCCTTTGGGGACTTCGTTGCCCTGGGGGAGGATTACCAGCTCCCTCCCCTCAACAATCATCTGGGCCACTTTCTTCCTGGCGGAATTGAGGGCCCTCCACACTGTGCCCCTGGAGACCCCCATCCTCTTTCCAGCCTCCTCTTGGGTCAAACCCTCATAATCGACGAGTCTAAGGGCCTCAAACTCCTCGTACGTCATGAAAATCGGCGGCTTCGGCTGTCCGAGGGGCGGCAGTGCTGGATAGAAATGCCTAACCGGGGGGATGAACCCTATCATCCTCCTCTTTCTTCTCCTGCCCCTTCCGCGGCCCCAACCCTGTCCCATTCCCATCGGCATGGCTATCGGATACCCTACGGCGACCCGCTTTATAGGTTTTCCCATGCCCTTTGCCTTCACGAATCCGCCCAGTAATGGTTATAACCATTCCATCCCAAGTTAACCCGGTGAGAAAGATGGGGTTTAGAATCTCTGAGAGAAAGATAGGCTGGCACAAGGACTTCGACAGCTCACATTTCCTCGCGCTCCCCTACGAGAGCAAGTGCCTCCGCATACACGGCCACACCTACAACGTCGACGTCGAGATATGGGGCGAGCTCAACGAGAACGGCATGATATTCGACTTCAACCACCTCAGCAGGCTCATAAAGCTCCTTGACCACCGGATTCTGGTGAGTGAGGACTGGGTGGCGGGGAGAAGGGAAGGAACGCTCATCATAGAGAAGAACGGTAAGAGACTTGAGCTCCCCGAGGAGGAAGCGGTCGTCCTTGACAAGCCCAACGTTACGGCGGAGTACATTGCCGAGTGGTTCGCCGAGAGGATAGCGGAGAAGGCCGGGGACAACGTGAGGAAGATAAGGGTTAAGATATGGGAGGATCCGAGGAGCTACGCGGAGGTAACGCTCGAGAGGTAGTCTTTGAAGGAACTTTCCCGGCTTCCGATTTTTCTTTCAAAACCCGTAAATAGTATGATCGTCATCCTGTATTGAGGCGATGTTATGAAGTGGGTGACCCGGGAGCACGTTCACGTTGACCGCGTGGCGTGCCCGTGGCTTATAAAGCGGTTCATCGACCCCAACGCGGAGTTTGTTTTTGTGCCCCGCGATACGGACCCGGCGACGATAACCGACGGGATTCCCTTTGACTTCAATGGCGTTGAGCTCGGCCATCACGACGGAAAATGCTCCTTTGATGCGTTCGTCGAAAGGTACAACATAACCGACCCGGCCGTTCTGAAGATTGCTGAGATAGTGAGGGAAGCCGACACGCATGTGGAGAATCCCCAGCCCCTGGCGGTTGCCCTCGATATACTCGCGAGGGGCTACCGGATGATATGCAGGGACGACTATGAAACCCTCGAGAAGGAGTTCTACCTGTACGATGCAATGTACGCGTACTTCAAGAAGGAGCTCGAGGAGGGGAGGGCTTAGCAGCCCCTCTCCCTCTTTTCGGGTATATCCCCCTCAACGCCGCACTTCTCGTAGAGTGATTTCAGCATTTCCCTGGTCTTCTCCTTAAGCTCCTGGAAGTACTCCTCCTCGAACGTCTCCTCGGCCTCGAGGGTCAGGAAGTAGGCCGTTTTCATGTACGCCACTCCCATCTCACAGTCGCTCTTCTCGGCTATCCTCTCCGCGATGTCCACGATATAGCCCACGAAGGAGTGAAGGATCCTGCGGTAGTCGTTTACGAAGCCGTTCTCGTTGAGCCACCCCTTCAGGGTCAGGAAGAGCTTGAAGGTGGGAACCTCAACGCTCCCGTCGTTGAAGCGGCGGTAGCGTATGAGCAGATACTGGAAGACCGAGATGAGGAACCTCCCGACGTCTGCCCTTGTTCCGCCTCTACCGATGACGAACTCCTCGAACTCCCTCAGGCCGCTCTTCCCGCTCTCCCCAAAGGCCATCAACACCGCCGCGTAGGGTGTGGAGTACTGGGAGAAGTTCACCTCCCCGAGTTCGGGTATCTCGGGAAACACGCTCATGATCGCTTCCTTTATGTCCATCCCCCTCACCCAAACGGTTAAATCCAAAGGCGCTTATTAGACTTTAGGTGATTCGCGTGAGGTTCTCGAAGGGGAGGAATTTCCTGTTCCGCGTCCCCGAGGGGGAGGAGCTCTTGAAGTTCATAAACGAATTTGCAAAGAGGAACAACGTCCTGATAGGCACTGTCAGTGCCATCGGGAGTTTGAGGAATCCGAAGATAGGTTACTTCGATGAGGATGCAGGTGAGTACAAGGTCATCGAGCTGACCGGCACCTATGAACTGGTATCCCTCGCGGGCAACATAAGTGTCAGGGACGATGAGCCGTTCGCCCACATCCACGTTGCACTGGGCGACTCGGATGGCATGCTCTACGGCGGACATCTCGTTGAAGGAGAAGTCTTCGTGGCGGAGGTTTTCATGCAGGAACTCCTCGGCGAACTGCTTGAAAGAAAGCCGCAGGAGAATGGATTGGCGCTGTGGGACGCGGAAGAATAAATGAGAAGATGCGGTGGGGCCGTGGCCCTTCCTCATTTCTCGTAGAAGATTCTGTAGTGCTGAACGTACTCCTCCTTCTCCAGCAGGAACTCGTCGTCTTCGGGATAGTATTTGGCCAGCTCGGGGTTCTCACCCGCGAACTTTGGCGAAAGAGCATAAAAGATTATTCTTCGGAACGATTGGCGCTCTCCCTCAAAATCGCAACAACCACCGCGGTGAATGTTGCAATCCAAGACATTTCCGGCGAAAGAGTGTGTATGATTCAAAACGGCCCCTAAAAATGTGATACCTCGAAAAAGAGCTCTTCAGTACTTTATTCTCGGGTTGTACTCCAGGAGCATCAGGCCGTTCTTGAATATCCTTATCGTGCCGCTCTCCGAGAGGCTTATCGCCATCGCCTTCGTGAGCTTGGTTATTCCCGCGGCCGCTATGTGCCTGCTTCCCAGGCCCGGTGGAAGCATCAGGTCTATCACCTTGGGCTCCACCTCAAGGTATCGCCCTGCCGCCGCTATTCGGCCATCGTCCCGGACGATGAACGCCCCGTCGAGCTGGGCGAACTCCTTGATTATCTCCTTGCTGTCCCTGTCGAGGACGTTGATCCTGTGTCCCTTGAAGGGGTTGGGGATGAGCTGGTGCGAGTGCCTGAGAACCCTTCTCGTGTCGCCGATGACGAATATCGTTCCGACCGGGGTCCCCTCACGACCCTCCACGCTAAGTTCTATGGCTATTTCAAGCAGTCTCTGGAGGACGTTCTGGTTCTGGGCGAAGAAACCCCTCATTGCTGAGAGGCTTTTCTTAACGGTCTTGATTCCAATGGTCTGCCGGGTCACGTAGACGAAGGAGTCCCCCTCGCCAAGGATGCTGTGCTCTATCAGAAAGGCCGAGATGAGGTTGAGGACGTTGTTGATATCGAGGTTCTGGGGGATTGAGACCCTCTTCACCCTCTTGTCCTCGACATCGAAGGAAGAGCCCACTATGACGACGGTGACGTCGACCTCTGGGAGCTCCTCTGGGTTCACGTCCTCGAGGACGACGAGGGCTTTCCCGCCGAGTTCCTTAACGATTCGAATCGCGCTCTCCAGCAGCACACTTGGAATTCCTCTCTCCATACTCACCAGCCGTTATGGAAGTACTCCAGCCAGTATAAAAACCTACCGCCGTCAGAGCATCCAGAAAACGTTAAAACCCGGTGTGCGTAATCCATGCGGTGCGCGGGATGAAGGTGGTAGTCGCGATAACCGGGGCAAGTGGGGCCATCTACGGGCTCAGGCTCATCGAGACACTGAGGGAACTGGGGCACGACGTGGTGACCGTTGCCTCCCGAACGGGCCTCGCGGTCCTGAGGCACGAAACTGGGGTAGACTTCACGCCGGATTACAGGGAGAACGACCTCTTCGCCCCTATGGCATCGGGTTCGAACCCCTTCGACGCGATGGTGATAGCGCCCTGTTCAATGAAGACCCTTTCCGCCATCGCAAACGGCTATGCGGACAACCTGATAACCCGGACGGCTGATGTGGCCCTCAAGGAGCGCCGAAAGCTCATTCTGCTGGTGAGGGAGACTCCCCTTAACTTAATACATCTCCAAAACATGGTGGCCGTTACACAAGCTGGTGGGATAATTATGCCGGCCTCTCCAGGATTTTACACAAAGCCCAAAACTTTAGACGATATGGTAAACTTTATAATTGGAAAAATCTTAGACCTTCTTGGGATTGAGAACGAGGTATATCCCCGTTGGAGGAGTTGATATGGCTCAGCTCGATGACCTTGACAGGGCAATCCTCCGGATCCTGAAGGAAGACGCCAGGCTTACGATATCAGAGATAGCTGAGAGACTGAACAGGCCCGAATCGACGATCCACTTCAGGATCAAGAAGCTTCAGGAAAGAAACATCATCGACAAGTATACAATTGTCCTTGGGAAGGACCTCCAGCCCAAGGCCCTGGCCCTCGTGTACATCCAGGCGGAGACGCCCATAATAGAGGATTTCCTTGAAAGGTACATCCGGCACATAATGAAGACCCTTTCCCTGCTCCCGAACGTCCTGGTCGTGGCCAGAAGCGGCAAAGACGGGGTCATAGCCCTCATCGGCGAGGAGAATCCAGAGAAGCTAAACCGCTTCGTTGACGAGACCATCAGGGTTCTTCCAACGCTCAGAAGGGTTGAAGTAATGCACATAGACGAGTTCAGCAAGGGGGAAGGTCTCCTCGGCTTTCTGGTGAGCGTCTAATGGAGATAGAGGTTAAATTCCGGGTGGATTTCAACTCCCTCAGGGGTGCAATAGAGGCCCTCGGTGCCTCGTTCGTCCGTGAGGAACTCCAGGAAGACGTCTACTTTTCCATTCCCCTTCCAGAACTCCTCCGGGTGAGGAGGATTTCAAACCTCGGGAAGGCTTTTCTCACATACAAGCGTATAGCCGATCCCGGAAGAAACGAGGAGTTCGACGAGCTCGAGGTCGAGGTCTCGGACTTCGGGACCACCGTTGAGATTCTCAAACGGCTCGGTTACAAAGAGGACATTGTTGTTAGAAAGCGCCGCCTCGTCTACAAGCTGGGCAACGTCACCTTCGAGCTGAGCGAGGTGGAGGGACTCGGGGGTTTCCTTGACATCGAGGTCATCTCCGACGATGCCGAGAAGGCAAAGAACGTAATCTGGGAAGTGGCGGAAAAGCTCGGTCTGACGGAGAGGGACGTGGAGCCGAGGCTCTATCAGGAGCTAATCCGCGAGGAAACAGAGTCGTAAAGCGTAAATACTTTGAAATCACAAAATATAAAGCGGGAGATCCATGAAATATAATGGTCACAGATCTCAGGGCTCTCTGGAGTATCTTTTCATGATAGCCGTGGCCCTTGTTATCGTCCTAATAGTTTTCCGTGTGGCAACTGGGTTGTCCACACCACATACGATAATGCTAAATGTAGACCCCCAAGGCATGACTCATCCAGTCGATGACTCGGGAAAGTTCAAAGTTGAAGCATGGCTTGAGGACAATGGAGACGGTACGTATAAAGTTGAGTATCGCATATGGGCCCTAAAAGAACGTCTTAACGGTGCGAAAGTTGAGTTGGTGTGCTTTGGAGATCCGCAACACGTTGCTGGTCTTGGCCTAATTGAACACGAAGGTGTCCTTGAGCCGGTAAATTACTGGGCGAACTACTGGACACCGGTTCCGAGGGAAGCGTTTCCATGCCAGGTGCAGTTTATTGTCTGGACGGAGGGGCTGGGGTGAAGTGGGCCAAGTTTTTCGTTTTGCTGGTTTTAATCTGCTTTTCGATCTTTACAACACGCGTCTCAGCAAGCTTCGCGGTCTACTACGGTCAGATAGGCCCCTCAGAGTTCCCTGAGCTTGATAGTTTCGACATAATAATCCTCTCACCTACCGTAAACTCGACCTACGTTTCGAAGCTATCGACTAACCACACCGTCGTCGGCTACGTCAGCCTCGCGACCATTGGAGGCTGGGAGCCATGGGCGAAGAACCTCCCGGAAGGCCTGCTAATAGGAGAAAACCAGAACTGGGATGAAGGAGTGGTGGACTTTTCGTCGGCCGAATGGGAGCGCATAATTTTGGAAGAGGCGGTTCCATATATCCTTTCCCAGGGCTTTGATGGGGTCTTCCTCGACAACCTAGATTATGTGGACCTATATCCCGAGAAAAAGGACGCAATGGTCAATCTCGTGAGGGCCATTAGGGAGCGCTATCCCGACATCACAATAATCGCCAACAGGGGCTTCTCAATAGCCGAGGAAATAGCGCCCTACGTTGACTATGTCCTCTTCGAGGACTTCGTAACATACTACAACTTCTCAAGCGATCTCTATGGGGTTTTTGATGAAAGCGAACTTCAATGGGAGTTCAACCAGATTCAAAAGCTTAAATCCCTCAACATCTCAATACTCGCCCTAAGCTACGCTGACCTAACCAACGAATCGCAGGTGATGGAGTTCTCTGCATTAATCTGCATGTACGCGAAAGAATACAATATCTCCGAGGTCTATCTTGCCGACCTGAGCCTCCAGAAGATAGGTTTTGACCCGTGTGAGCGTCAGGGGAAGGGCGCAAGGACTACCCAAGAAGGCACACCTCAAGAAACGTCCAGTGAAGAAAATAAAGAGGCCGTCTGTGGACCCGTGATTTTCCTCCCTATGATTCTCCTCGGCCGCTTCATCTTGCGGTAGCAACAATCTTGATGATGTCGTTGAACTGGAGCTCGTAGTCTTCTCCGACGCGCCTGTGGGTTCTCGCGTTCACCGCGTAGAGGAACGTCTTTCCGAGGTCGGTGTGCACCTTGTACGCCAGCTGTCTCGGCGTTGAGCCCTTCGGGAGAAGGTGGACGTGCGGTAAAACGTTCCCGAACTGATCGGTGAGCTTGTGCTCGTCTTCAACGGGGTAGACCGGGACTAAGTTGAGAAGCTCAAAGGTCGCCCTGTTTATTACCTCCTGGACTCCCGTGGAGCCGAAGCGGTCGAGGACCTTCTCCTTTATCAGCTGGAGCGCCTTTTCCTGCTTGGAACTCATCGGTTTGAGGATTTTGAAGTCACTCGAACCTGGAACGTAGTCTATGAAGCCGGCCTTGGCGGCCTTCCTCAGGGTGAGCTCCGCGGCGGCACTCGTCGGGATGACGATGTAGCCCCTGCTCTTCCCCTTCTTTATCAGGCGTTCTATCTGGGCGTCGGCCGCCGCGTCGGCCTTGTTGGCGGCTATGATTATCGGCTTGTTCACCTTCCTCAGCTCGCGGACGAAGGCGAAGAGGTCCTCATCGCTCCACTTCGTCGGGTCGTTGTCGAGGCCGAGCTTGTGGATGGCCTCGAAAGCATCTTCCTCGGTCACGCCGATTCCGGTAAGCTGGTCGGCTATCGCCTGGGCGAGCTTGAGGTGCTGGAGCTTTATCCTCTTCGCGAACTTGTCCCAGTTCTTCCTCAGGATGCCGTATATCCAGTAGTCTATCTCCTTCTCAAGGAACTCTATGTCCTCCACCGGATCGTGGTGGTCTGTGGGCTGACCCTCCTCGTCCGTCTTTCCGGTCGCATCGACCACGTGGATCAAAGCTGACGCCATCCTCAGGTCGTCCAGAAACTTGTTGCCGAGGCCGCGCCCTTCATGGGCACCCGGGACAAGACCTGCAACGTCAATCATCTTTATCGGGATGAGCGCCTTTCCGTCTTTGTACTCGTAGTTCTGCGGGTTCGGGGTGCAGCCGAGCTCTTTACAGGGATGCTCAGCTATCGCGTAGGTGACGCCGACGTTGGCATCGATGGTAGT
>Ga0256838_1000934_pt1 | contig 15015 bp, 19 predicted proteins | sample 4571419metaG_FD_185978 | JGI IMG/M metagenome (GOLD analysis project Ga0256838, IMG submission 185978) | Hydrothermal vent microbial communities from Guaymas Basin, Mexico - 4571-419 | ecosystem: Environmental > Aquatic > Marine > Hydrothermal vents | place: Mexico: Guaymas Basin | collected...
TCCCGGCGAGGATTATAACGGCTTACGTCCGCCGCGGAGCCAGTCGCAGAACTTTCTTGCAGCTCTGGCTCGGTGAGAGATACGGTTCTTCTCCTCGGTACTCATCTCCGCGAATGTCCTCTCGACGCCCTCCGGGATGAACACGGGGTCAAAGCCGAAGCCAGCGCTACCGCGCGGCTCCTCAGCTATCCGTCCCCGCACCTCTCCCTTGAAGACAACGACACCCCATGGCCCGGCATAGGCTAGCGCACTGCGGAACACTGCCGTTCTCTCTCTAACACCCTCCAGTAGCTTCAATAGACCATTTAGCCCTATGGTTTTGTAGACGTAGCTGCTGTATGGGCCAGGGAAGCCACCCAACGCGTTAACGAAAAGCCCGGCATCCTCTACAAGGACAGGTCTCCCAAGTACACTATAGGCATGTACAGCGGCATATGCCGCTACGACACCTATATCGTCCGACTGCACCTCAAGCTTTGCAACGTCAACCGTTCTAGGAACAAGGCCACACTCCCTGAGAACCCTGCCCAGCTCCTCAAGCTTATGCCTATTCCCCGTCGCGAAAAGTACCTCCTCCACGACGTACACCACCTCATGCACTACGCCAGGCCGTGCGCCTCTCCTCGCGGTAGCGCCCCATTAGCCTAATCTCCCGCATCGCCGCCACAAGCTCCCTAACAGCCTCCTGTCCCGCCGCCTCACGGTAGCCTTCAAGAAAAGACTCCATCATTACCTCAACTACATGGGGATGCGTCGACTCTAGGCTGCGGAGGAAGAGATGCAAATCTACCGCCTTCTCCCTGAGCCCCGCACGCAGGTCCGCTAAGCCGAAGTCTATTAGGAAGAGCTCGTCGCCCCTCACCAGCACATTACTAGTAGTTAGATCGCCATGCGCAATACCAGCCTTATGCAGCCTCGCTACATAGCGACCAAGTCTTGCTGTAAGCTCCTTAGCCTTCTCAAACTCCCTCTCGACGATGTCAGCGAGCTTGCATGCACCCTCAACATACTCCATCACTATAGTATAGCTTGGCGGGTCGACGAGGTAGACAGCGGGCGCCGGGACACCAGCCTCCAGGGCTCCCCGGATGGCGCGCGCCTCGGTAGCCGTCCGCCTCCAGCGAAGCCTCTTATCGATAGCCGGGTGACGGTAGGGCTTCTCAACCCTAACCTTAGCCAGTGCCACCCCATCACCCCAGGTGACAAGGTAAAGCTCGGCCTCGGCGCCGCGGAAGAGAAGCCTCCCCTCTACCGCCACGGCGCCTCCACCGCGTCTAGCCTCCACCGCTGCCTCACCACCGCCTCCTCGGGGCTCACAGTCACGCCAGCAAGATAGTTCAACACGCCCACCCATGCTATCATGGCGCCGTTGTCGCCAGCGTAGTGTGGCGGCGGCCACCCCGCCCGGGCACCGTGAAGGCCGGCCATTACCGCATACTTCTCCTGCAGAACGGGGCTCGCCGCGACACCGCCAGTGAGCAGCGCCTCAGCCTTGCGCGTATGCGCAAGCCCCCTCTCTGCCACCTCGACGGCAGCGCCGTAACCCACCTCCCGTAGACCGAGGCATATCCTGGGACGGGCTGCCGCCCCGGCACTGCGCCATGCTCTAAGCGCTGCAGTCAATAGCCCCGAGAAGGACACGTCCATACCCTTAACACTATAGGGCAGCGGCCACGGCTTGTCTGCGGACTCTGCACAGCGATCAACCACGTGCAGACCTCCGACAACGTATGGTGGAGCCAGCCCCGCGTCACGCGCAAAGGTGTCCAATAAGTTACCCAGAGCCACGTCGAGCGTCTCGCCGAATACGCGGTACCTTCCGCGGGCATACGCGGTTACCATAGTGTTCCCGCCGGAGACATAGAGCACAAGAGGGTCCTCCATGCACGCAGCGAGCCTACCTATCTCTATGTGGGCGAGGGCATGGTTAACCGGGACCAGGGGCTTACCATAGTAGCTTGCGAGGCCGCGTGCTATAGTCGCGCCTACACGGAGCGCTGGACCGAGACCTGGCCCCAATGCGACCGCTATCGCGTCAATCTCCTCGATACCCAGCCCCGCTGCATCTAGCGCCTCGCGGAGAAGACGTGGCGCGACTCGGACGTGGTGGGCAGCCGCCTCTCGGGGATGTATGCCGCCAGTGGTAGGCCGGTACGTGTCCTTGACGCTAGCGAGAATGTAGGGTGGCCTAGAGGAGGCCACACCTACACCGAAGGTATGAGCTGTGGACTCGATCCCGAGGACGACGACTCTGCGACCAAAATCGAGGCGTGGGTACAGCTTCTCGACGTTACAGCCTCCAATGCTAGGAGACGAACTCGGTGTGGCCACACTTGCCACAGTGCCACCTCGGGACCGGGTACTTGTGGAACGCCATGAAGCTGCCGCAGCGCGGGCATATCTTGTTCTTGCGGCGTATTGTGCCTGTATTGTAGTCGTACTCGTACAGCCGGTGCACGTAGAGCTTTAGCCCCTCCTTCTTTGCCATGTGCCCTCACCTCCTGGCTAAGGCTAATCATGCAGCCGCTCCTATACTTGAGCGGGGTTATTCCTCCTCTTCCTCTTCCGGTATCTTGTTTCTCTCAATAATGTACTTGGGCTCAAACTGGAGCGCGCGCTCAACACTGTCGTAGACATGGACCTCGACATGGGTGCGACCTACACCGTATTCGCTTCTCACGCTACGGATGTAGAGCTTCTTTATGTCAACACCCAGTGCCTTCGAGAGCTTATACCGCAACACCATGCGGCCAGGCGTCGACTTGCCGACATGGAGGACGAGAAGATCCAACTCGCGCCTCTTAATGAGCGGGTTGTACCAGTCACGCATGACGTAGAACTCGTAGCCCTCCATATCAACCTCCAGCCTCTTGGCGTCGCTGGGGCGTAGGTGCTCCACAAGCTCCATAGGCGTTCTAGCCTCAGCCACGGCTCGCTCTCCCCGCTTCCACTCCATACCCTGCCTCAGGCCAGCCACCTGCCCAGATTCTATTAACCCTTCGGCCCGCAGGGCAGAAACTCTCTCAAAATCCCAACAACCAGCCTCTTCAGCCACCACGTGACTCCAACAATAACCGCAGCACGGCCCGGATAGCCGTAGACCACGAAGCCACCTAAAGGTGCATACAGCATAGCTGGAAGCGCGAGAAGATCCTCCTCACCATCAACGACAATGAGTGTTCGGCGGGAACTGCTTATGGACTTCTTAACTGCGGTTATCGCCTCTAGAGCAAGGATTGATCTAGGGTTAGTGACCCTTACTACCTCATAGCCCTTCATAAGCTTCAGGAGGTCTTCACAGCTACGCCTCACAACACGCATTGTACCACAATCAACGATAGCTAGCTGTGGCCTAACGCCATTCGCGACGAGATCAGTTGTTACAACGTCACCGACAGACACAACAAACCCGTGGATGAGCCGAGGTATGCGCCACGGCCTGGCGGATAATGTGGAGCCGGGTGGTGGCTGGGCGAGCAAAGGCCGCAGATGCTCTGGGAGACAGAGCGCCTCCACATTGTCTGGCTGAGACACCGCACCTGCAACCCCATAGTGCAACAGCAGGAATTAACCCTAGCAGAGAAGGGCTTAGCGCACCTTGACGGCGTAACGGCCAGGCCTCTCTATGCCAAGCTTCTTAGCTAGCAGCGATTTTTCAACATCTATCACTATTACTACGCCTTCCCAGTCCTCGCTGAGGTCCGTGGAGCCGCAAACGGGGCATCTGGTAGCCTCCTTCGGGACCAGGCTTTTGCATTTCCTACAAGCCTTGAATGGTGGTGCACGGGCACGGCGGCGAGCCATCTGACACACCCCTCCTCAAGGACGGTCATGTAGGCTAAAGACGATATGTACTTGGCGACTACTAGGCCGGCCTAGCCGCCTTCTCCGCCGTCTTCCTCCACCACTCCGGCTTCCCCAGGTAAGGCTGCCTCATCGTCATCTGTATCCTGGGCTTCCCGCCAAGACCCGTCATGGATACAGAGACTATACGGGCACGGACTACGTCGCCAACCTCTAGTACACGGCGCGTCCTCTCCCCTATGAAGGCGCGGCGCTGAGGATCAAAACGTACATGCTCGTCCATCATCTGGCTTATGTGGACAAAGCCCTCTATGGGCCCGATGTTTACCCACGCACCGTAGCTCTGGGCATCAACAACAATACCCTCAACAACCTCCTTTACCTGCGGGTTAAGGGCGAGCACCTCGTACTCGGAGTCGTGATAGGTTGCGCCGTCGCCAGGCAGCAGTCGGCCTTCCTCACTAACCTTAACGTTAAACACAGCAACAATGATGCCCATCTCCGGATGGACACTGCCAACATATTTATCTGTTAGAACTTTAAGCGCTGCCTCTTCCAGTGGCATGCCGAACAACGAAGGCGGTATACGCACAACATCCCTAACCCGGTAGACCACGTACAAGATGTCACCCACCAACCCTTCATCAGAGCCTAGCCTACCCCGTATGTCGCAATAGGGCAGCGGCGAGGACGCCCCGCCGCAGAGGGGCGGCGGAGCAACGATCCCACACGCCGCAACGGACGCCCCGCTCGGGAGAGAATAAAAGCCTTTGAAAAAGGAGGGCAATGCGCGACACTATGCCTCAAGCATGAGGCCGTGCCTTGATCTCCGATAGTATATGTTAGGTATGCCTAGTTCGCGCAGCCGCCGTCTCAGTTCATTATCGGCTGTCGCGACTATGAGCTCCGGGTCGCTGAGAGCTAGAACTATTAGCGCATCGTCGGCGCTTTCAGCTTCAACCTCAACTATCCTACACCTACGCTGTACTGCTGCCAGGGCGAGCCTGGCCGCCCTACGCCGGTGCAGCCCAGGCCCCTGGACAGACAGCTTCTCTAGCTCTCTAGCCACCTGAGCCGGCACAAGACATTCAGGATTCGAGTAGAGCAAATCAGCTGCCTCATCAAAAACAGGTACGCCCTCATAAAGCAGGAGGAGTATGCTAGTATCGTACGCTACGCGTTTTATCCTTTCACGATGCCCCAGCCGACTAGCCTCCAGCGCCCCATCACCTGCCTGGAGATGGCAACCCTGTCGCCCTCCCAGGCGGCGACAGGGCGGCGCAGGGCGACCTCTATTGTGTCCTTACCCGCGTTAGTGACAACACCCAGCGTTATAGCCGTACCCACTGTAAGCATTATTATCTCACGCTTCCTTATCGGCGGAACCTTGACGAAGGTACCAGCACCAACAACCCTCTCAAGCATATGATACTCGAGGGTCAAATTGTTCCTCACCGGTGGTAAGTGGCCCGGCTTCCCGAGCACGTTGCCGACTAGGTTGTCGGCCTTAGCTATTGCCGGGTCAAGCTTTGTACCGACCGCCACGAGGCCTCCTGGACGGGCCTCGTCAAACTCAAGGTTGCCGAAGCGGAGGCTCGTGACCTCCGTAACTACTGGCTCGTAACGTACACGTCCCTTCTGCTCTATACGCACACCCGGCACAATCTCTATCTCGTCGCCTATGCGTAGCCTTCCCTGGATGAGCGCGCCGCCGACTACACCGCCCTTCAGATCCTCAACGGGCGTTCCAGGCTTGTTTACGTCGAAGCTCCTCGCGATATACATGAGCGGCGGCTTTGAAGGGTCACGCTTCGGCGTCGGTATTATATACTCTAGCGCCATAAGCAAAGCGTCAATGTTCACCTTGTGTAGTGCACTCACGGGTATGATTGGCGCCTTCTCGGCAAACGTGCCCTTGACGAACTCCTTTATTTCGCGATAGCTCTCTCGTGCCCTCTCCGGCGTCACGACATCAACCTTGTTCTGGACAAGAACTATCTTGTCAACCCCTACTATACCAAGAGCCATTAGATGCTCATAGGTTTGCGGCTGAGGACAACGCTCATTAGCAGCTATGACCAGCATAGCCCCATCCATGAGCGCAGCGCCGGACAACATGGTGGCCATAAGTATCTCGTGGCCTGGGGCGTCCACATACGATACCTTACGGAGAAGCTTCGGCGTCGTCCCCTCTGGGCACTTTTCGGGGAAGGGCTGATACGCATCAGGCTCTTCAGCACCCTCACAGTACCATATCTCGCCCTCAGCATAACCAAGCTTGATAGTCATTCCACGTTTGAGCTCCTCACTGTGCTTCGCGGTCCACACGCCGGTCAGCGCCTGAACAAGCGTAGTCTTACCGTGATCCACGTGGCCGGCAGTGCCTATGTTAACCTCCGGCTGGCGCCTCCTCTGCGCCTCAATTTCGTCCATGTCTAGACGGGCCATGGCATCAGCCTACCTCGTCTCTACTCCCACACCCAGGGAAAGAAGACACCAAGGTCTCGCCACACGCTAAAATAGGTAGAGTAGCAGGCTGGCCCTCCACGTCTTTCTGGATCAAGAAAAGGAGGGGCCTCCCGCCGGGACGCTTTAGCTCCGAGAAGCCTTTAGGAAGCTGTGGGCTATTTTCGCGACGGGTAAACTATCATTGTGTTTACTTGTACGATGTCGTGGCTTATCGTGTTGCCTCTGACGGTCTTGCGACGCCTCTCGCCTTTCTCACGTGGATGGAACCCTGGCGGCCCTGAGAGCAGAGCACGCTTCTTCACAGGGCCGGGTATTGAGGGAAGCATCGGAAAGCCGCTGTTGTCGCTGCCGCCGCGTATCTCGAGCTGGTAGCCTGGGAGGCCAACAAGTGCGCCATCGAACCGGTCACCTATCTTGAGGCCTACCAGCTGGCTCGCATCGGGATCGCCCAACGTAATCTGCCAAGCCTTCGCACGGAAGACCTCGCCCTCCGCCTCCTCGACGCCGGCTGCCTCGCCGAGCCACTCCAGGCTAACCCTTACCTCATCCGCAGGGACATCATTGTCAGCTATTACTCGGCACGTGTGCTTGATCTTCTTTTCCTCCTTCCTTATCCTCACAGTGATTATATTGTGTTCCGCACCGAGCTTCTCTATGAGCTTGGGGTTAGCCTTACACACCGGCAGCTTCCTCTGGCTCTTCTCCTCTTCGCCGTACTCTATGTTCTCATCGCCCTTGACCTTTACACGGAGGACGGGACTGTCCGCCTTAGCCCTAGGGTCCGATATTACTATCTTGAACTCGGGCACGGCCTAGGCACCTCCTAGAGGTTCATCCCCGGGCCCATCCAGGGCCCAGCATCCCCGCAAACGCGGGGCACCAACCTCTGCCAGCTGCGGGCTAGCGCCGAGCCGTCAACCCCTATATTAGCCCTGTTCTCCCAGAGGCCCGGTCGCCGATTTGAGGGCCTATATTAGTCGCTGCAGCGACTCTCTGGCCGTTAGGGTGGCTGAGGGTTGCCCGAGAAGGAGGAGAAGGGTAAAAGGCTTCGCCAGCCCATAGTAGTCGTACTAGGCCATGTAGATCACGGCAAGACGACATTGCTTGACAAGATTAGGGGGACTGTTGTAGCTGCCAAGGAGCCCGGTCTTATAACACAGCACGTCGGGGCTAGCGTTGTTCCAGCTAGTGTTATAGAGAAGCTGGCTGAGCCTTTGAAGAAGCTAATACCGTTCAAGCTGACCATACCAGGCCTACTGTTCATAGACACGCCTGGCCACGAGCTCTTCACTAATCTACGTCGCCGCGGCGGCAGCGTCGCTGACTTCGCCATACTCGTTGTGGACATAAATGAGGGGTTCCAGCCACAGACCTATGAGTCCATAGAGATACTCAAGCAGCGCAAGGTCCCGTTCATAGTGGCCGCGAACAAAATCGATAAGATTCCGGGCTGGAAGCCGCACCCTGACACACCCTTCATAATATCGTATAGGAAGCAGCCGCCGAGAGTCCAGGAGGAGCTAGAGCGCCGCCTCTGGGACAACGTCATCGCAAAGCTCTATGAGACCGGGTTCCAGGCCGATCGGTTTGACCGTATAAAGGACTTCACGAGGACTGTCGCCGTCGTGCCTGTATCGGCCAAGACCGGGGAAGGTATTGCCGAGCTGCTTGCTGTGCTGGCTGGTCTCGCTCAGCGCTACCTGCAGAAGAGGCTGCGCTTCGCCGAGGGGCCGGCAAGAGGCGTTATCCTGGAGCTCCGCGAGCAGCCAGGCGTAGGAACCGCTGCTGACGTGATAATATACGACGGTGTATTGAAGAGAGGCGACATTATAGTCACGGGTGGCCTCTCAGGGCCCGTGATAACACGTGTCCGTGCACTGCTGATGCCCAAGCCTCTGCAAGAGATACGTGTTGCTAAGAGAGAGCTGGAGCCCGTTGAAGAGGTCTACGCTGCCGCCGGCGTACGGGTTGTTGCACCGGGCATAGAGGAGGCTGTGGCTGGCGCACCCATAATGGCGGCTAGGGACGAGGAGGAGGCAAAGAAGCTCGCAGAGGCAATTAAGCAGGAGATAGAAGCATTGAGGATTAAAACCGACAAGGAGGGCGTTGTTGTCAAAGCGGATACGCTTGGCAGCCTTGAAGCCCTTGTAGAGGCATTGAGACGCCGCGAGATACCGATACGCTACGCAGACGTAGGCAACGTCTCTAAGAGGGACGTCATAGAGGCAGTAGCAAGCAAGGAAATGAACAAGTATTATGGTGTGATTCTTGCTTTCAACGTACGCGTGCTTCCTGAGGCAGAGGAAGAGGCAAAGAAACACAACATAACGATATTCCGCCACAACGTGATATACCGCCTACTAGAGGAGTTCGAGGAGTGGCTCCGTAAGCTACGCGAGGAGGAAAAGAGACGCGAGCTAGAGCAGCTCATAAGGCCCGGCAAGATAAGGATAATCCCCGGCTACGTTTTCAGAAGAAGCAACCCGGCAATAGTCGGCGTGGAGGTACTCGGCGGCATCATAAAGCCCGGTTACCCGCTTATGCGAGAAGACGGGAAACGCATCGGCACAATTCATCAGATACAGGATAGGGGCAAGAGCGTGCAGGAGGCACGCGCAGGGATGGCGGTAGCTATCTCAATAAGAGGCCATGTAATGGTCGGCAGACACATAGACGAGGGCGACATACTCTACACCGATATCCCCGAGCGTCACGCCATACTCTGGCTGACAAAGTATAAGAGCGAGCTAAGCGACGACGAGAAAATGATTCTCAAGGAGATAATTAAGATAAAGAGAAAGCAGAACCCTACATTTGCACTCACGCTCTAGCCTCCCTGAGCACGCCTATTTGTTTTCTCTTCCCTCCTTCTATCGCACATCTCCCGGCCCCATTCCTTGAGGTCGGCGCCGGATGCCAGAACAAGGCGCGAGCCTTGCGCGGCGAGTCATCAGGGAGCTAACCGAGTACGAAGATGCTATAGCTGCAACACCCGCCGGCGCCGCCACCGAACGCGTCATAGAGAAACTGTTAGCTGATGAAGGCGTAGAGTATCGCAGCTTCACAATACGTGCTCTTGGCTGGAGCTCAGAGGGTGGGGAAGCGAGGCTGCCGGCGCCGGGCGACACTTTCCAGGCCGATCCTTTGCCGCCCTTCACAAGGATCGAGCTAGAGGGGCTCGCTGTACCCTATCGTGGCCCACGAAGAGACTACGGGGGCCTCATAGTGGTCGCTGAGGCGCATACGTGTAGTAAAGTTGAGGAAGTGTACAGCGAGGCCATGGCCGCGGGTGAGCCGCTGCTCATAGTGTTTGCCTCTCCGGCTAGGCTTCGATGCCCTCTGAGTCCCCGCCCACTACCTCCAAGAGCGGAGTCTCCCCCGATACCCGCTGTCGTAGTACACGGGCCGGCATATCGGCGCCTGCTGGCTGAGCTGCCGGCGCTTCTCCGTGTAGATGCTGCAGCAAGAAGCGGTTATGGCTACGCACGCTCGTTTATCGCAGCACCGTCGCGCCTAGAGGACGAGTCAGCACTCTTCGTGGCCGCCCATTTTGATCACTGGCTGCGTGGCGCGCATGATAACGCATCCGGCGTCGCGACCGCGTTGACAGCGTATTTGGCCCTTAGAGATAGGGGCCAGCGCAGTGTTGGCTTGGTGCTCCTCAACGGCGAGGAGTACGGCGAAGAGGCATGCAGAAGCCTCTACTGGGGTGCAGCCGCGCGCCGGCTAGCCGAGTCCTTAAGGTCCTCCGGTGCCCTGCCTACATTGTTTATCAATGTTGACACAGTCTCCTTGAAGCCGTTTGCGTTGCATGGCTCATTGCTAGCCAGACGGCTTGCCGCCGGAGACTACATACACAGCATAAATGACGTCGAGTTTGACTCTGCCTGGCTCAGGGCTGCCGGGCCGGCCCTGACCATAGCTACCGTAGAGAAGAGTGTAGAGAGGATTATACACACTGACTTAGACATTCCTGAGGGTATTGACTATACTGTTCTTGGAGAGGCCGCTCGCCTCGCGGCCGAGGCAGCTGAGGCCGCTCTTCACCTCTACCATGTACGTGAGGCTCTGCTCGAGACTCTTCTTGACATCTACTTACGTCTTGCCGGGTTACCGCTACCGTTCACGCTTAGGGAGGCGTTTCGCCTAGTGAGGCTAGTAAAGAGAGAAGCTGTGTCGCCTTTAGTGGCCCTCTTTACGTTGGAGAGGGCCGTGCTCGCCCCTATACAGGCTGCGGGCAGCGGCGGTTCTGTAGAGCTTACCGTGCTGCTTGACGGCTCCTGGCGAAGCGTTGGCACTGTGAGGCGATTGGTGTTTGCAAACTATAGCCTGGGCGACGGCCTTGCTGCCGTGAGGCTCCTTGACCGTATAGTTTCGAGCCGTCTACGCGTAGCTGTAGAAGCCGCGATAGATAACCTCCTCGGCGATTCGACGAGCATGCCCCCACTTGATGAGCCCCCTTGTGTACTCTACTAGCTTTTTCGCGTACTCGTCGCGGGCGTAGTCGATGCCTCGCCGCAGACGGGTCTCTATCCTGTATGCGGGCAGCCACACTATGGCGTCAAGGCTTATGGAGGGTATGCCGGAGCGCTTGGCTACCTCAAGCCAAGCCTCGACTGCGGCGTCCCTATACTTGCTCATTACTTCACTGGGAGAGGCGTCGAGGAGCCCACTCGTGTATGTCAATATTGCCATTCTCCTATCTATCGGAATAGGTACTGTGTTGGCATTTACCTCCTCGAGGCCTGCCGCGCGGTAGAGGTAATGGAGCATCTTAGCCGCGAAGACTATCGTCTTCTCGACACCTTTGCCGCTGTAGACCGCAGCCAGTTCGTCAACGAGCCTCTTGAGGTCCCGGTACCTATCGGGCTGGTCAAGGAGCCTCTGGAGCACGCTGCTTGCCTTCCTTAGCCGTGCTAGTTTCTGCTGTACAAGCCTCCTGTTGCCTCTACTAGCCTCAAGGAACTCGATAAACATGTCAATAAGCTCCTTGACGTCTTGAGGCGTTGGTTTTCGAGCGAAGTAGTCTGCGAACTCACTCCAATATTCCTCGCCTGGCCTCGTCAGCCGGTAGCTAACCAACGCATTGGCAACTACAAGGGCCGCCGCGCGCAGCCCGTGAACACCATAGAGACGCTTCACGGCAGCATATTGGGGGTCGCTGGTCTCAACAACATCAACTGCGATGCGAGGCACAAGCGCCAGCACCGACGCGAGCCTCGCGATACGCTCAGGAGAGGGTTCCAAGGCTGAACACCGCACGTAAACTCAGGTTTCTGGCGCTATGTAACCCCCGGGCATCAATTACAGAGCCCTAGCCCGCTGGTTAGGGACGCTTCGCGAGAGGATGTCGGGAGGCTGGTGAGCGAAAATTAAGGGAGACCTACTTCTACGCCACACACTTGTGGTCTGTGGGCGGCCTGTGGCGACGAACCCTGAGGCGAGCCGCTGGTGAATAGAGGCTTCCTCTAAGCGCCGTGTGGCAGTGAGCGAGGTTGGCGTCACCGAGGCCGCCCGCTACACTCCACGCTGCGACCCTTTAAACGGAGGTTATCGTAGCCACGTTTGACGGGTGGACTAGTATTGGTTGGAAAGACCGTCATCGTCACACATACCGACCTTGACGGTGTTGCTTCTGCAGCAATATATCACCGCGTTATAGGGACAATACCCGACGTAGAGACAACGGTAGTTATGACGGAGCCCTATAGGCTCCACCGTGTGCTCAGGCAGGTGGCCGTTCAGAGAGTCGAGAGAATAGCGATAATGGACCTAGGCCCCAATGCCTCAACCTTTGAGGACACTGTTGCAGCACTAGCTGAGGCCATAGAAGGTGGTGCCAGGGTCGAATGGTATGACCATCATCGCTGGAACGATGAGTGGAGAGAGAGGCTTACACAACTTGGCGTAAAGCTCTTCATCGATACCACGATGTGCGCCGCGGGGGTTGTAGCCACTTACGCCTCGAAGCTGTATGAGGTAGAGGTTGACGAGTTCACAAAAAAGCTTGTCAGCGCTACATGCGCCGCCGACCTCTGGAGGTGGGACGATGACCTGGCTCCACGCCTCTACCGTGTCATAGACCGCTACAGAGGGGCGAGAGGCGATGAATGGAAGAGGAAGCTGATAAGGGGCTTCTTCGAGGGCGCTCTCTGGTGGCCCGACCTTGACGAGGCCCTCAACGAGTACCTCCGGCTGGAGTTCAGAGGCTTCAATAAGGCACTAAGGAATACTGTGGTCGAAGAGGTGGCGCCTGGCTGTCGGGCAGTGTTCGTCCTCAAGGATCCCGGGCCGCCGAACGCCAGCATCCTCGGCAATGCCCTGCTCGACAGGTTTGATGCAGACTTTGCGGTCATAGTGCGGCGCCGTGGACGTGGCATAAGCCTCCGCTCGAGGAACGTGAACGTGAGGGAGATAGCCTACCGGCTCGGAGGCGGAGGGCACCCAAAGGCAGCCGGTGCACCCCTAAACCTGCCCTTCCTCTATAGGCTGGCGTCACTGTTCTACCCTAAGACGCGGCTAGCATATGCCCGGAAGCTAGTTGAGGCTGCTGTACGGGAGGCAGGCGGTTGCCCAAGGTTGTAGGCGTAGACCTAGCCGTCCCTCACCGTGGCGTGACGGGCCTAGCTGTTGTAGAGGCGCGCACGCGTAGAGTAGTTGACCTAGCATTAGCCAGAGACCTTGGGGAGGTTGTCGGCTTTATCCGTCGCTGGGGCCCGCACCTGGTTGTCGTCGACGCGCCCCTAAGTCTGCCCATAACTGGCGGCTTCCGCGCCGCAGAACGCTGGGCGATGAAAGCTCTTGGCGCAAGGTTTCTCCCTCTTAGCCTGCGCTCTATGCAGGCGCTTGCGGAAGCCGGTATCACGCTGCGGCGTCACCTTCTATGGCTTGATGTCTTTGAGACGCACCCGTCCTCTGCTGCGAGGATAGCTGGCGCTGACAGCGTCCCAGGGCTGCTACGCTGCCTAGGCTACAGGACTAAGGCCGTACCTGGCGGCAGCGCGCGGCGCCATGTGATGGATGCTCTGGCAGCGGCCGCCGTCGGTGCGCTCCTCTCCGAGGGGCTGTCGCTGCTTTATGGTGGCGATGCGGCGCTGGTCTTCCCCCGGCCAGGGCTCTGTAGGCGAGGGTAGGTGCATGATGCGTGGATGAGGGGTATACCGCTGCCATCCGCCGTGGTAAGCTCTAAAAATCCTTTACATCGGTCTCCGTCTAGCCTGGTGGAACAGTCGTGGCCGGCAAGATACGTGTCTGGATTGACCGCGAGCAGTGCATCGCCGACATGATATGTGTCAGCCTCTGCCCCGACGTCTTCGAGATGAGCGAGGAGGACGGCAAGAGCCAGATAGTCGCTAAGTGGCGCATAGACCCCAACAACCCGGCCGAGGGCGAGGTCCCCGCCGACCTCAAGGACTGTGTAGCGTCCGCCGCAGAGGCCTGCCCCGTCAACATAATACACTTCGAGGAGAAGTAGCGTAACCACAGCAGGCCCCAGCCAGAACATCACACATTTCTTCGGTTCTCCTTTTTAGGCATCCTGGCCTCTTTCGAGTTCATCGCTCTGCCACGGTGTATTGAATATAGCGTATATCTCGCTGGCACGCTTCTCCCCCACGCCTTCAACGCTCATAAGCTCCTTTACTGTGGCGTTCGCAATGCGCCGGAGCGTCTGGAACCTCTCTAGTAGACGACGTGCTATGACGGGTCCGCCAAGCCCCTCTGCCACATAGAGAATCCTTTCCCTGATCGTCGGTGGCTTCTTCTCCACACGTAGCCTCATTACACGCTTCTCAGCCGGCTTACCGAGGCTTTTCGCTTTCGCCGCTATCCATTCTATTGTTGCACGCTTGTTATGTGTGGGGAGCACCGGTATACCCCAGTCAAGAACAAGCTCGTCAATGACGCGAAGGACTGCCGCCATGTTCCATCGTGTTCTTTTCTCTATGACGCCCAGCCAGCCTTCTAGCAGAATGAGGGGCTTCACGCCGTCCTTCTCAGCTGCCTCTTTGAGGCGCCGCGCCTGGTCCCATATCCTGCCATCACGTATACTGTTCGCAAAGTCTGTCACTGTCTTCCTCTCGACTATAACTGCCTTGCTGGGCTCGCTCGCCAAGAGGTAGTAGTCTCCCACCTCGAGCTCGAGGACCGCCACACGGAGTCCCTTCTTCTTCAGCTCTTCCACAATATCCTTGTTCTTGGACGCCTCGCGGCTATCAACAACAACATCTACCGGCGCAAGAAGGCTCGACGAGATAAGCGGCATAGTGGTATCCTCCTCCAAGCCCCACTAGTCTCGCTCATCCTAAATGGCAGGGAGGTATGATTCTATTTGCACTTAGCTTGGGGCGGCATATATCCCTCAAGTAGGGCTATGTTCCCGGGGGGCGAGGACTGTGCTGCAGGTGGCTGTTGCAGCATACAGCGGGCCTCCGCCGCCCGAGGCCGTTATGGCTGCGCACAGCCTCGTAGAGGCCCTGGCATCGCGCTGTGGGCAGGTTACAATCCTTTTGGGAGGCTATCGAGGCCTTATGCGTGTCGTTGCCGACGCTGCCCTCGACAGAGGGTTACGTGTCGTCTTCGTGATCCCGCAGAGATACGAGGCGGACGAGTATCCAGAGAGTTCGGTTGTTATACGCACTGGCTTAGACGTGCGGGAGAGAAGCAGCATCTTGGTTCGCAGCGGCGACGCACTCGTGGTCCTTGGCGGGGGCCTGGGGACATTGTTTGAGGCCTTCATAGCCT
>Ga0256838_1000935_pt1 | contig 15012 bp, 13 predicted proteins | sample 4571419metaG_FD_185978 | JGI IMG/M metagenome (GOLD analysis project Ga0256838, IMG submission 185978) | Hydrothermal vent microbial communities from Guaymas Basin, Mexico - 4571-419 | ecosystem: Environmental > Aquatic > Marine > Hydrothermal vents | place: Mexico: Guaymas Basin | collected...
ATTTCCCTCCGTTCGTGAACATCATGCTGACCGGACCAAGGCCCATTGGGTCCATCTCGTATAGCGCCACAACGGTCGTGTCCTTTCCTATGAACCTCTCTATCTTGCGTGGGTGTGCAACAACAACTTCGTCCCGCCTAAAGCCGTCCCTCAGCAGGGCCGCCTCGACCTTCCTGAGACCGTAGGGAGCCTGCGTTAAAACGCCGTTCTCGTCCGGGAGCTGGCTGTCGAGGAGCCTGAAGACCCACTTTGGAAGCTTGTCGTAGGGTGCACAGCCGAGGAAGTCGAGCAGGGGGACGTCGTGGTACGTGCTCGTCAGCGTTTCGTCGGTCGTCAGCACGATTCGAGTCATTTTGGTCACCATAGGTATGAAGGAAAAACTGCATATTTAAGAGTTTCTATCTTCTACAGTTCTCATAGTGCCAATTTAAAATGTTCCAACAAATAACTGCCAAAGAAAGTAAAAAAGCGCGAACTCAGCGGGTGCTCTTCTCAAGCCTCCCATATTTCTCGAGGATTTCGAGGACTTTCTCAACGGGAAGGGCGTAGCGGGTCCTCCCGCTTCTTCCGCTCATCGTCTTCGCCTGAAGGAGCGAGTTTATTATCGCCTCTTCCGTCGAGTCGGCTGCTGCTATAAAGAGCCTGTTCAGCGCATCGTCGGGCAGGAAGCCAATGGACTGGGCTTCCTTACCGCTCGGAACGGTTTGAGCCGTCGAGAAGGCCAGAACTATGTCGCCGCTCCCGTTGTGACCGTAGGAACCAGTTCTCGCCAGTCCGAGGATGGCCCTCCTTGCAACTCTGGTCAGCTGACGTGAAGTCAGCGGTGCATCCGTGGCGATTACTATCGATATACTTCCCCTCATTGAGAGCCCCCTGCCGGGGTAGTCCCTCAGCTCCCAGCCAACGGGAACACCAGCTATAATGAGATCCTCCCTCTTTCCAAAGTTGCTTAAGACGAGCGATGCAACGGTGTACTCCTCGCCACCGATCTCAACAACCCTGGAGGAGGATCCTATCCCTCCCTTGAACTCAAAGGCACTCATTCCCGTGCCGGCACCTACAGAGCCCTCTTCAAAGTTCAGAGAGGCACTTTTGAAGGCCTCAAAAACGTGCCTCTCCCCCACGACCCGTTTCTTGTTGTCGTTGAGGTAGCCGTCGTTGCACTCCATCACGAGCGGGTTTACCGATATTCCTTCCGGATTCTCCTCAGCCCAGAGGCTTATCAGAGCGTCCGCAACCCGGTAACTGTTCAGCGTGCTCGTCAAAGCTATAGGGGTCTCAATGTACCCCAGCTCCTCCACCTGAACAAATCCGATCGGCTTTGAGAAGCCGTTGAAGGTGTACACCCCTGCGAAGAGCCTCTCCCGGTACGGATTTTTAACCGGAGGGACGAGGATCGTAACTCCCGTTCTAATGTCGTCTCCCTCGATTATCGTCGAATGGCCAACCCTGACGCCCAAGTCAGCAATGGAGTTCCTCTTTCCGTGATCGTAGCGGCCTATCTTTATTCCCAGATCCGAGGCCTTCATAGTATCACCAACACCCCTACGCTCTCTGGCTTTTAGGGTTTTGGAGACAATTTTCATGCTGGATTAAAAATCCACCGAATATTTTCTGCCTCTAATTACTACTTATCAAAGTTTATAGTGATATAATTCAGTTATTACGAAGAAAAGTTTAAAATACAATAAAAATGCGTCCAATACGGTGATTCCATGGACTAGCGTAGGTTTGCTACCTTCGTCTTGATTGTACTCTTCCTTGGAATGACAGTTAGTGGAGCAAGTGCTACTGCGAGCCTCGTCAATTCATCCACCAACAGCACGGTGAAGCTTCCGTCGAGACTCAACCAACAGGGAAAACCGGGAGACGAGGTACAGCCGCAAGTAGGCCCGATACTCATCTTTGTTGGCATGATTCTGCTGGATTTGCTCCTTAGCTGGGCGCTTGAGAAATATGTTTCCCCAGAGGCTGCGATGGTTTACGATGCAGTCTCGCTCTTAATCCCAGACCCCGGGGACGGCCTCAAGCTTGGTATCAAAGTCCTGGCCAAGCACGGGGACGAGATTACAAAGTACTCCATAGTAATCGTCAAAAAGGACTGGCGGCGTACCAAAGTCGTCAGAAAGATTACCGATGTAAGTGCCAGCAGTGTCAAGTGGGTAAAGAGCGCCCTCGGCGAGAAGTACATCAAGGAGATCGCGGAGAAATACGTCGTAAAGAAGGGTAAGAACTTTGACGAGGTTGCAAATAGCCTCAAGAGAATCCAAAGCATGGGTATAACCAGCGCAAAAGCTAGACGATTAATAATTGATAGGGGTTGGGACGTTAAAAAGCTTGAAAGGGTACTCAGCGACGCAAAAAGCGTTAAAAAAGGAGGGAACAAACTTATTAAGAGAATTAATGCAGAGCTGAGGGATTACAAAGAAGGAAGAATAAAAAAGTTAGGTGGGCATCTTTATGAGGCAGAAGTTGTGAGCAACCTCAAGAAGAGCGGGTGGAGGGTAAAAGAAGTCGAGAAGGACGTGAGAACTTCAATCGGAAAAACCGAAATTGACATAATCGCCGAAAAGAATGGCAGAACCTTCTACATCGAGTGCAAGAGGAGCTTTTATGAGATAGACATCGGGCAAATAGCAAAACAGGCTGAATATGCCAGAAACCACGGGGTGAGAACGATAAAAATTTATTATGCAAGGGGTCCGTCGTACCCACCTACTTACATTCTTCAGAAGCTCAGAGAAATTAGTTCAAAATACAACGTTGATATAAGTTTGGTTTATCTTGGGTCAAGCTTCAACTAACTTTTTTATTTTTCTTCAAATTACATCGAGGGGGTAAAGACATGGGTGTTGATAATTACATTTACTTCGTCTTTAATAAGAAGCCGGAAGAGGTTGAAGACTTCCTTAAAAGGGAGTTTGAAGCTGAGGTTCGGGATGAAGAGTTCGGTGACCCTCGGATGGATTACCTCAAGGAAAAAGGCCTTTTAGGACAGGATTTTCAGTTAATAACCTCAGGTGAGCTACTATTTGACCCACCACTGAGGACTGATGAAGGGGAGACTGTAGCTAATGCAGACTTCGATGTTTACACGGTTAGGGGCTATACTATCCTTGAAATCCACCCTAATCCAAGAAGCAGGTGGGGGTTTGTCCTCAGCTCGGAAGTCATCAGGCTCTTAAAACGGTTCATGGAGGCAGAACCCCTCCTAATATGCGGTTATCGTGATGATGCAGACCTTACAGAACTCGGCTTCGAGCACGACATGTCTTACCTATTCATAAACTGGCTTCCCGAGACAATTAAAACCGGAAAACTCGAAACCCTACCCTCAGGTCTCACGATAGTGAAGAAAGAATTTATGACGCTGGGGGATGGTCTGTATGAGATTCTAATCCCCTGGCGTCCTGGCGAGAGGGGGTTCCTGTTCGTAGGAGGATTGGATGGCTATGATGTTATCTGGTTCTTCGGGATTGTGGACTTCGATGACCCAGAGGACGTTAAGGAGTCCCTAATGGAGCCCTGGGAAATGGCATGGGACTTAGTAATATCAGTTAAACTACCGCTAGAGAACGCCAAGAGAGTGCAGAACAACAAGTGGCAAGAGATGGTAAGGGAAATATTTAAAGCCCACACATCAGGAGATTATTCCCAGCTCAAATGCATTGGAGCTTAACACGAAGGAGAAGTGCTACCGTGACATTTTGGATGACAAAGCAGAATTCAGCTTAAAAATCGTTGGGGTTACATTCAAGCGCATTGGACGGAAGGTTGAGGACGAATTCCTCCTTAAAAGGGCAGAGGAATACTTCAAGATCCAGGTGGGAAGAGATACGTGTTAATAACATTGCACTTACTCGTGTTTGGGAAGGTTTTATTGTTAATCAACGCTTATAAAGAGCAAAAACCGAGTTGTGAATCATGAGGGTGAAGCCTTCGAAGCTCTTCCTCCTGATACCACTGGCATTCCTGCTCGTATTCTTCTACGTCCCGTTAGCCAGTATTCTAAAAACCGGCCTCTGGGAGAACGGCCTCACCTTTAAACACCTCTCTGCCGTTCTGGCCAACGACTACCACAGGAGGGTCATCCTCTTCACGATAGGGCAGGCGATAGCCTCAACCCTCCTTACCTTAGCACTCGGCCTTCCGGGGGCGTACATATTCGCCAAGTACGACTTTCCGGGGAAGGGCACCATAAAGGCGGTCTTAACAGTTCCGTTCGTCATGCCCAGCGTGATGGTCGCGTTGGGATACATACTCCTCTTCGGAAAGAGCGGCTTCATAACCGGCCTCATCGGCCGCGATCTGGGCATAATCTACTCCTGGAAGGGCATTCTCCTCGCCCATGCCTTCTACAACTTCCCGATAGTTATACGCATGGTCTCGTCGCTGTGGCAGCGCGTGAATCCCCACTACGAGGAGGCCGCGATGGCGTTGGGGGCGAGAGGCTGGACGCTCTTCCGCAGGGTCACCCTGCCGATGATCTCCCCGGCGATTTTTGCCTCAGCGATGCTCACCTTCGTGTTCTGCTTCCTGAGCTTCTCGATTCCGCTCATCATCGGCGGCTACCAGTACGCCACGATAGAGGTGGACATCTTCACCTCGATAATGGTGCTCCTCGACTTCAAGACCGGCTCGGCTCTGGCCATAATCCAGATAATCCTCAGCATGGGCTTCATGTACCTCTACCTGAGGGCGCTCGATGCCTACGCCAAGCGCGAGGAGCAGCGCGTGTTTAGAAAGCCCCACTCCTTCACGAGGCGCGACTGGCTGAGCCTCAAGGGGCTGCTCATTGGAGTTTACTCCCTAATCGTCTTCGTTTTCATAGTCTCCCCGCTCCTGGCGGTCCTATACGACTCCCTGCGCTTCAACGATGCATGGAGCCTCGAATGGTACCGTAGAATATTCTCAACGGAGTACAATCCGATGTTCGGTGCCACCACACTCGATGCGGTAAGGAACTCACTCACCTTCGGTCTTGCGACGATATTCCTATCTGTTCTCGTGGCACTCCCAATAGCCTACGCCCTCCACCGCTGGAACTTCAGGGGAAAGAGGCTCTTCGACGTCCTGGTGATGCTCCCGCTGGCTAGCTCTGCCATAACCCTCGGTCTGGGATACATAAGGGTCTTCCACTCGACCCCGCTCTACTTCACCGCCTGGATAATCATAGCCGCCCACACCGTCATAGCCTATCCCTTCGTGCTCCGTGCCGTTTCAACGTCCCTGAAGAAGATAAGGCCAAACCTCTGGGAGGCGGCGCTGAGCCTGGGCGCCAAAGAGTGGAAGGCCTTCCTGAGGGTGGAGCTTCCGCTGGCTTTGGGCGGGGTCATCGTCGGCGCGATATTCGCCTTCGCAATAAGCATAGCCGAGCTGGGAGCGACCTACATGCTGGCCAAACCCGAATACACCACGATGACCGTGGCCATATACAAGTTCCTCGGGGCGAGGCAGTTTGGTTCGGCCTCGGCCCTGGCCGTTCTTCTTATGGCAGTCTCAACACTCAGCTTCCTGATAATCGAGAGGGTAGGTGAGGAAGTATGGTGAGGGTAGAACTGAAGGGAGTCCTCAAGGAGTGGGAGGATTTTCGGCTTGAGATAAGCGAGCTCGACGTCAAGGACGGCGAGTTTCTCACGCTCCTAGGCCCGAGCGGTTGCGGAAAGACGACGACGCTGAGGATGATAGCGGGCTTTGAAAAGCCGGAGAGGGGCGAGATACTCTTCGACGGAAGGCGGGTGAACGATTTGCCGCCCTACGAGCGCGGGATAGGCATAGTCTTCCAGGACTACGCGCTGTTTCCCCACATGACGGTCTTCAAGAACATCGCCTTCGGCCTTGAGATGAAGAGACTCCCAAGGACGGAGATAGAGAGGAAGGTAAAGTGGGCGCTTGAGCTGGTCGGGCTGGAGGGCCTTGAAAACCGCTATCCGGAGCAGCTGAGCGGCGGTCAGCAGCAGCGCGTTGCCCTCGCGAGGGCCTTAGTCGTTGAGCCGGAAGTTCTGCTCCTGGATGAACCTCTCAGCAACCTCGACGCGAAGATACGGGAGCGCCTCCGCTCCGAGATAAGGCGGATTCAGCGCGAGCTCGGGATAACGACGATATACGTCACCCACGACCAGGAGGAGGCGATGGCGGTAAGCGACAGGATAGCTGTTATGAATGTCGGACACCTTGAGCAGGTTGGAAAACCGCTGGAGCTGTACTACAGGCCAAAGACCGAGTTCGTGGCGCGCTTTTTAGGTTTGAGCAACATACTGGAGCTTAAAGCCGAGAACGGTAGGGCCTGCCTCGGAGGGCTGTGCTTCGAAGTCGGAAGGGATGGAAAAGTGAGGGTATTCTTCAGGCCAGAGAACGTCTACGTAAAACCCGGCGATACCGCTGAAATCATCGACTACGAACTCCTGCCCGGCAGGATAAGGCTGAGGCTCGGGATTGAAGGGGAGGTAATCCTCGCGGAGCGCTTCCTCGACGAGCTGCCCTTCGGCGTTGAGGCAATGCCAGAGCGGGTAGATATTGAGGTGAGGAGCTTCTCGGTGCTGCGACAATAAACTGGAAGCGTTTCTCCCGGTTTGTCTTCCCATAATTTCAAAGGTCCCTACTGGACAGCGTCGTTGCTTTTTTGACATTTTTACGTCAAAAAACATTTAAAAAAACCAAGTTATTAGGCAGAAGCAAGTCAAACCAAGGGGTGAAGCTCATGGGCTGGTTCGAGAACTACTTCGAGTTTGATAAGCACAGAACCAATATGAAGACCGAAATCCTGGCCGGTGTCACCACCTTCATGACGATGGCCTACATCCTCTTCGTCAACCCCTCCATACTCAGCGATGCCATGGGTAAGGAGGCCTTCAACTCGCTGGTGGCGGTTACGGCTTTAGCTGCGGGTTTCGCAACGATTCTGATGGGCCTCTACGCCAAGAAGCCCTTCGCCCTCGCTCCTGGAATGGGTCTCAACGCTTACTTCGCCTACAGCGTCGTCCTCGGGATGGGTTACGACTGGAGGATAGCCCTTGCGGCGGTGTTCGTCGAGGGGCTGATATTCATAGCCCTCAGCGTCACCAAGGTCAGGAGCGCGATAATCCACGCGATACCTCTCAGCCAGAAGTACGCCGTCGGAGCTGGAATCGGGCTCTTCCTCGTCTTCATAGGCCTCAACGACGTCGGCCTGCTCTCGGCCAAGGTCGTCGCTCCCCAGGGGTCGGAGCTGGTGATAGACGGCCAGACCTACCTCATAGGAACCCTCCAGTTCACGGGGCTCAACACCTCCGTCCTGACCAGCGGTGAGATACTGCTATTCTTCTTCGGCCTGTTCCTGGCGATGGTTCTCATAGCCCTCCGCATCAAGGGTTCCCTGCTCATCTCAATCCTCGTCACGAGCATCGTCGGCTGGGTCACCGGCGTCGCCCCCTGGCCCGACCAGCTGTTCTCGACGCCCGACATAAGCTACACCTTCATGCAGATGGACCTCAAGGGACTCCTCAACGTCGGGGCGCTGGGAGTTATATTCGCCTTCTTCATGGTGGACTTCTTCGACACCCTCGGAACGGTCACCGGCTTGAGCGCCAAGGCCGGCTTCCTCACCAAGGACGGAAAGGTTCCCGATGCGGAGAAGGTTCTCCTCACCGACGCGATAGGAACCACCGTCGGTGCCGTCCTGGGAACCTCAACGGTCACGACCTACATCGAGAGCGCGGCCGGAATAGAGGAGGGCGGAAGAACCGGAATGACGGCCCTCGTCACCGGCTTGCTCTTCCTCGGAATAGGTCTCTTCATAGCCCCGCTGGCGGGGGCGATACCGGCCTTCGCAACAGCGCCAGCGCTCGTCATTGTTGGTTACTACATGCTCAGCGCCATCAAGGAGGTTAACTTCGCGGACCACACCGAGGCCATCCCGGCCTTCCTCGTACTCATAACCATACCCTACACCTACTCAATAGCCGACGGAATAGGCATCGGCTTCATCAGCTACACGATACTCAAGCTCTTCAGCGGGCGCGGAAGGGAGCTCCACCCGCTCATGTACGCCCTGGCGGTTGTGTTCCTGGCCTACTTCGCCTACCTCGGCGGGGTCTTCTGAGGTCCCTCTCGACCCTCTTTTTTATCGGAATAGGGTGAGATAAAGAAGAGCAGCGCTCATTTAATGGACTCGTTCTCGGCGAGCTTTTCCTTGATGAACTGCTTGAGGACGTAGGGGCACTCCTCCTGTATGAACTGGGCGAACTCTCTTATGCGCTGGACGGTGACCTCGCTGACGTAGTGCTCAAACTGGCAGGCGTCATGCTCCGCTATCTCCGGCGGAATGCCGAGGATGTCGATGAAGAACTGCGTGAGGAGCAGGTGCTTGGAGTAGGTGGCCTCCGCAATCTTCCTTCCCTCATCGGTCAGGAGGATCCTGTCGTACTTCTCGTACTCGACAAGGCCCTTGTCGGCGAGCTTCTTCAGCGCGTCGACGACACTGGGCGGCTTCACGCGCATCATTTTGGCTATGTCCTTGACGCGGATGATGCCCTTGTTCTTGTAGAGTATGTACATGGTCTCGAGGTATTCCTCTTCCCTCTTACTTACCTCCAACGACCTCACCTGATTAGGCTACCCAAAAATGTTTAAGTAGTTTTCGCACCACGGGAAACTTTGCCCGAGTGAAGTTTCATCAAAGTTCGTGATTCTTTTGTGGATTGCTATTTAGAAGGGGTCTTCACTTAAATTGGCAGTTGATTTGGATTCATTCCACGAAGGCAACCTTCAATAGGTTCAGCTTTTTTAGCGCTCCGGAGGAGCGCGGGTTGAAGTTGAACCCGCTAAAAAGGCCCTTTATTGTTGAATCTAACGTACAATCCAACCACTAAAACAAAAACCCACTAAAAATCTGCCCACTCAAAAGGAATTACAACCTTTTGATCAAACTTTTGCCCTGCAAAAGTTTGTATTACTGGCGGGCCGGACGGGATTCGAACCCGCGGCCACGGGGTTAAAAGCCCCGCGCTCTAACCAGGCTGAGCTACCGGCCCACGCCCGATGGGATAACGGCGGGGAGATTTTATAAGCTTTGCCCTGAAACTTTGCCTGCGCATGTCGGGGCTATGCCCCGACACACTGAGAACTTTGTTCTCAGTTGAAGTTTCATCAAAGTTCGGGATTCTTCTCCTTAAAGTACAGTCGGAGGGAGTTTGCACTGCCGAACTATCATTTTCAAGCAGAAATTCACTCTCAGAGCTCCTGAAACGTGGGTTTAAACTTCTAAAGCGCTCCTTGGGAAGCAAAGCTTCCCGAGGTGTTGAGGCTTTGCCTCAACATGCGAAGGAAGTTTTTGGAAAAAGCTTCACCAAAAGTTGATAGCTCTTCATCCAAGGGTTCGAATGGAAGAGATTTTACTCATAAACACTCGCCTTTCAGAAGAGAACACATCAAATAAAGACCTCGACAAGGGGTTTATTCTCTCTTGACGCCCAAAGGGCGTCGATTTTTAAAGTTAAACCCACACTCAAAGAGCAACTTGAAAAGTTCTCAACGTTAAAACGCCAATTGATAAGAAATCACACAGAATTAAACCATGAAAAGGAGCTACTGACTTTGATGAAACTTTTGCTTGGCAAAAGTTTCTATGGCGCCCGGGTCGGGATTTGAACCCGAGTCACGGGAGTGACAGTCCCGTATGATGGGCCTGGCTACACCACCCGGGCGTTTGAGTGGCCGGCGGCGTCCCCGGTTTCCCGCCCCCTCTCGGAGGGCAGTACACCCGGGATCGCTGGCGGGCTTAACTTCCGGGGTCGAAACGAGACCGGGTGTGACCCCGCCGCTATGACCGCCGTACCGGTACCAACCTCCCGGGTTGAGTTTATAAATTTTGCGGTCGGGCGGGGAAAAGGTTATAGTGATTGCACTGGAGGTTTTATGGAGAGGTGATAATAATGGGACTGCTCGAGGATAAAGCTCTCGTCGAAGCGGCGCTGTTCGTTTCTGGCAGGCCTTTGAGTGTCAAAGAGCTTTCAAGGGCCCTTGGAATAAGGTCCCTCGACTACCTTGAGAAGCTGATCGAACTCATAGCCGCCGAGTACGCCGAAAGGAAGAGCGCGATAGAGGTCGTCAAGGTTCTCGGGGACAAGTACGTTATGCAGGTCAAGCAGGAGTACAGCCAGCGCGTCGTCCACCTCATGCCGAGGCCCGACCTGAGGACGGGCGAGCTCAAGACCCTCGCCCTCATAGCATACCTCCAGCCGATAGAGCAGAGCAAGGTGGTGAAGCTCCGCGGGAGCCAGGCCTACGAGCACATAAGAAAGCTCCTGGAGATGGGGCTCATCTACGCCGAGCCCTACGAGAGGACGAAGCTCCTCGGGACGACGTCGAAGTTCGCCGAGCTCTACGGCTTCTCCGAGAACGACCCAAACATAATCAAGGAGGCCTTTGGAAAGGTTGTTCACGCCGAGTACAGCGACCTCATAGCGAAGCTCGAGGGCAGGGAGGGGGCCCCCGGTGAGGAAGGAAGCGAAGAGGGTGAAAGTGTCGAGGCGCTCCCTCCCGCCGAGGAGTGAATTTTTGGCCACCACCTTCCCCATTTCTGTGTAGGCCTGGAAGAGGAGCGTTATTTCCGGAAACTCTCTCTGGAGAAAGGTTTAAATACCCGAAGCCTCAATTACCATTAAGGTGAGTGTTATGGGAGTGCTGACGAAGGAGCAGATTATCGAGATGATCGAGAGGCAGAAGGGCCTCTCTGTGGATGAAATCGAGGAAAGGATAGCCGAGATAGCCGAGCGCGAGGGCATCTCGGAGCACGCGGCCGCCGTCATGCTCGCGGAAGAGCTCGGCGTTAACCTCGAGGGGAAAGAGGAGCTCCTCCACATAGCCGACCTCGTTCCAGGAATGACCGGCGTCAACGTGGTCGCGAGGATAATGAGGAAGTATCCTCCGAGGGAGTACCAGAAGCGCGACGGCTCCACCGGCAGGGTGGCCAACCTCATAATCTACGACGGAACCGGAAGGACGAGGCTCGTCCTCTGGGACAACCTGGTGGGTAAGTACTACGAAGAGCTCAAGCCTGGGGACGTCATCAAGATAATCGACCCGGCCGTCAGGGAGGGGAGGAACGGCGTCGAGCTTCACGCCAATTTCAGGACGAGGATCATACTCAACCCCGAGGACCCGCGCGTCGAGGAGATACCGCCCCTTGAAGAGGTGAGGAGCTACAACTACCAGAGGAGGAAGATAGGCGAGCTCATGGGCGGCGAGAAGTTCGTTGAGGTTAGGGGCACGATAGCGAGGCTCTACCGCGTCACGGCTTACGACGCCTGCCCCCAGTGCAGGAGAAAGGTCGACTACGACCCGACCACGGAGACCTGGATATGTCCGGAGCACGGCGAGGTGAAACCGGTCACGATAGTCATCGTTGACTTCGGCCTCGACGACTCGACCGGCTACATAAGGACGACCCTCTTCGGCGACGACGCCGCCGACCTGCTTGGAAGGGAGCCGGAGGAGATAGCCGAGAAGCTCAAGGAGCTCGTTGACGGTGGATTAACCCCCAGGGAGGCCGGAAGGAAGCTCGCGGAGGAGGAGTACTACTACCTTCTCGGAAAGGAGATAGTCGTCAGGGGCAACGTGATCGACGACAGGTTCCTCGGCCTCATCCTCAAGGCCTTCGGCTGGGACGAGGTCGATCCAAAGAGGGAGATAGCGAGGGTTAGGGCCGAGCTGAAGAGGGCCATAGCCGAGCTCGAGGGTGGTGAGTGAAATGGAGGAGGTTCGCTTCAGGAGGAGGAAGCCCGCCGTCGAGAGGAAGATAGGCGAGATAAGGGACGACGACACGCGCGTTTCCCTCATAGGGAAGGCATTCAAGGTTGACAAGATGGACTACACCTTCTGGCTCGACGACGGAACCGGCGTCATACTCATCGAGAGCGAGGAGAACGTTTTACCGGAAAACGGACAGATCGTCAGGGTCATCGGGAGGGTCATCAGGAACGATGAGGGGGTTCACATCTACGGCGAGGTCATACAGGACTTCAGCGACGCCGACTTGGAGGCTCTGGAGGAGATAAGGGAGCTCGAGAGGAGGATCCTTCCCAAGGTGGAAGGAATCGTCGAGTTCTTCGGAGGTGAGGAACTATGAAGAAGCGCCTCCCAGCGAGCAGGGTCTACATCAGGGACATCCTCAACGGCTACTTCGTCAGGAGTGAGGGCGACTTCGAGCCCAACTACCTGATAACCAGGGAGGCAAGGAAGGTCTACCGCGTCAAGGTTGTTGCGACGGTCGTCAGGGAGCCGGCCATAAGCGAGGACGAGACCTACGGCAAGTTCCAGATCGACGACGGAACCGGGACCATCTGGGTGCTCGGCTTCCGCGACGATACCCGCTTCGTCAGGCTCGTCAAGAAGGGCGACCTCGTCCAGATAATCGGGAAGGTCGGCGAGTGGCGCGACGACAAGCAGATCCTCGTCGAAGGGGTGACCAAGGTCGAGCCCAACATGTGGATACTCCACCGCTTCGAGACCCTCAAGGAGAAGGTTGAACACGCCAAGAAGGCGAGGATAGCCTTCGAGATATACGACAAGTACGGCATCACCGCCAAGGCAAAGGTCATAGCCAAGAACAAGGGGATAAGCGAGGACATGCTCCTGACGATAGACGAGCTCTACACCATGATGCTGGAGCAGAGGAGCACGGAGGAGGCCCTCTTTGAGGAGGAGCTCCCGGAGGAAGAGGAAAAAGTGGAGAACCCTGAGCTTGAGAAGGCCAGGAAAGCAGTTCTCGAGCTGCTCAGGGAGAAGGGCAAGGCCCTGTCCCACAAGTTCATAGTCAAGAAGCTCTCCAAGGACTTCAACGAGGAGCTCATCGAGGAGGCCATAACCCAGCTCTTGGCTGAGGGAGAGATATACGAGCCAGAGATAGGCTACTACGAGCCGCTCTGAGCTCTTCTACTTTTCCACCCAATTAGCCGGATTCAGAAAAGGCGGTTCAAACAAAAAGGCCAAGGGAGTCAGTACTGCTCCCTCATCGTCCTTATGACCGGGTCGTGGATGAGGGTGGAAGTTATGCTGTCCACCATGCGGAAGAACTCGTCGCGGCCCTTCTCGAGGGGCATGTTCTCGAGCTTTATCAGCTCGCACTTCCCGCCGAGTATCCACTTCCCGAGGAGTATCTTCTCCCTGCCGTCCTTCATCAGGTCGAGCCTTGCCAGGCCGTAGGGTATGTCAGCGGTCCACCAGTTGGCCTTGAAGGTAACGCGCCATCCGGCACTCTCAACGGCCTTGATGAGCTCCTCGAGGGTCGTTCCAGGCCCGTGGGGGGTCTTGAAGGTGACCACCGTCCAGAGGCCGTCGCCCTCGAGGGCCTTCGTGATCTCGTCTTTAAACTCCATGAGCATCACCTCCGTTTTTCATACCAGTGCGGCAACCAGGAAAGCCATCACCGCGAGGAATATGCTGATTTTGAGCAACTTCTGAGACCTGTGAGCGGTCTCCCTGTCCTGAGAGCGGAGTATCAGGTAAGCCGCGTAGAGGATTATCATGTCGACGGGCACCATGGCGTAGTAGCCGAGGCCAACGCCAGCCCTTATCGGAAGGAAAGAGGCCACAACGGTGAGCACGGCAAAGAGGGCCCCGACGTAGGCCGCCTTTTTTTCCCCCCATACTATCGGAAGGGTTCTGGCACCCTTGGCGACGTCCCCTTCCACGTCCTCTATGTCCTTGATGACCTCCCTCGCGACGTTGACGAGGAAGGCACAAATCGCCAGATAGCCGGCGAGACCGAGGTGCTCGACCGCGACCGCACCGTAGAGCGGTGTGGCCCCGGTCAGACCAGCGACGACGATGTTGCCAACGAAGGGAAGCGGCTTGAGCTTCCAAGCGTAGAGGAACATCGTGACGTAGGCTATAAAGCCCAGGATGAGGGCGTAGGTGTTTATCAGGGCCGCGAGGAAGAGACCAACCGCGAAGAGGGCCATGGTGTAGTAAAAGGCGGCCTTCCTGCTCATCGCGCCCCGGGGAAGGGGCCTCTCCGGGCGGTTGATTTTATCTATCTCGTAGTCGAAGTAGTCGTTTATCGTGTTCCCGCCGGCGCATCCCAGGGTAACCACCAGGAAGACGAGGAGGGTTGTCATCGCATCCGGGAGGTGGCCGACGGCCACTATGGAGCCGAGGACTCCGACTACCCCAGCGAGGACGCAGTTGTGGGGTCGGGTTATCTCGATGAAGGCCTTGAATTCCATTAGGGCCACCTAATTCGATTAGGTCGTTGCCTTAAAAATCTTTGCTAAAGCTCCTCCCTTCTGAGGAGGCCGAGCTCCTCCCCGGTCTCGAGAACCCTGATACGTCCGAAGCGGAGTTCAACCGCCTTTTCCAGTTCTTCCCGCGGAAGGGGCGTCAGAACCTGTGCCTTCCTCGAACTGAAGCTTATCCACTTCAGTATGCCAGCGCCGAGGCAGAGGCCCTCTCCATCGATGAAGCCCACCAGCAGGTTGCTCAGATTCTCGAAGTCAACCGCCTGGAGCGAGAAGCGGTCGTAGTGCCTGGGAAAGCTCTCGACGTCGGTCTTGACAACAATGTAGCGCTGCCCCCTCCAGCCGGCGAGGACGAGCCACCCAAAGACCGACGACAGGAGTTCGGTCTCCTCCGAGGTGAGCGGCCTGCCGTGAAAGAGGGAGGTGCCGCCGACCGAAACCTCGTTCAGGTCGACCTCGACGAGGGAGGAGCCGGCAAAGTAGGCCCTCCACTTTTCCTTCCTCACCTCCCTGCGCTCCTCCCTGGAGTGTCCCCTCGCCCTCGGGCTGACCTTCAGGGAGAGGACTTCACCATAAGGCGCGAGGAGGGCCTTCAGATAGGACAGCTCGCCGCCGCGCTCCAGAAAGACTATGGAATCTGGCCTCACGAGTTCAGCCTTGAGGCGCTTCATCTCGGCACCGGGGCCAGTTACAAAGCCGGTCGTGTCTATGAGAACGACGTCGGCCTCTCCGCTTGCAATGTCAACCAGCCTCTTTACGCCGACGGCCATCTCACCCGCGTACTGCCCAGGGGAGG
>Ga0256838_1000936_pt1 | contig 15008 bp, 14 predicted proteins | sample 4571419metaG_FD_185978 | JGI IMG/M metagenome (GOLD analysis project Ga0256838, IMG submission 185978) | Hydrothermal vent microbial communities from Guaymas Basin, Mexico - 4571-419 | ecosystem: Environmental > Aquatic > Marine > Hydrothermal vents | place: Mexico: Guaymas Basin | collected...
TGAATTATGACTTATTATTTTTTTACTTTGGGATACTCTTTACAGCAACAATATTCTTCGTATATCCAGCTCCAGCTTGGTATGTTTGGCTTGTTCCCTTTATGACAATTTATTTTATTCAGAGCAGTAATGAAAATAAATCAAAACTTTTATATTTTGGATTTTCTTCAATATATCTTATCTTTTTCATTTTCTTTTACCAAAGTGAATATAAAGATATTCTATTTTTAAATACATTCATAGATTTAAAAATAAATAACAATAATTTAATTAATTTATCATTTACATTATTAGAAATCATACTTCTCTCAATTATGTATGCTTTTTATAAATACGGTATTAAAAGTAATTCAATTTATAAAAAGGTAACGAACTTAACTATTGGTATTGGTGGGGACAGTGGTGTAGGTAAAACAACTCTTCTAAATAACCTTGAAAGTATCTTGGGTAGTAAACTATTACAAATTGAAGGTGATGGTGAGCACAAATGGGAGCGAGGTGATGAAAATTGGACAAAATACACTCATCTTGATCCTAAAGCAAATCACATACATAAACAGGCAGAAGCGATATATCAACTTAAGCTAAATAATTCAATAAAAAGAAGTGAATATGACCATCATACAGGTAAATTTACGGATGCATTATCTGTTCAGCCAAAAGAATTTATAGCAATATCTGGATTACATCCATTTTATTTACCAAAACTTAGAAAGGTTATAGATTTTAAAATCTATATGGATACTGCTGAAGAGTTAAGAAGACATTGGAAAATTTTAAGAGATACTGAAAAGCGTGGGTATAGTTTAGAAAAAATATTAGAACAAATTGAAGCACGAATGAGTGATGCAAAAAAATATATTTATCCACAAAAAGAATTTGCAGACTTGATTATAAGTTATTTTAGTGTAAATAAATTTATCCTTGGAGATAAAAAACAAGATTTAAAACTAGGTCTTAAAATTACTTTAGATGCTAATATTCATCTTGAAGATATATTAAATAAAATAAATTGTCAATTTACATGGGACTATAATAATGATTTGAAAACACAGTTTATAGAGATAAAAGAGATTCCAGAAGTTAATTTTGAGAATATCATGATAAATACTATTGTGAATGCAGATGAAATCATTTCAACAAAAATAATTTGGAAATCAGGATATGAAGGGTTTATACAGCTCATCTTATTAAAAATGATTAGTGAAAAATTAAAGGAGAAATAAAGTGAAATATAAAGGTTTATTATTAGATATTGACAATACATTGTATGATTACAATAGTACCCATCAATATGCTTTAGAAAAAGTTCTAGATTATTGTATAAAGAGATTTAAAAAATCAGAATATGAACTAAAAGAAGCTTATATGATTGCAAGAAAAAAAGTACATATAGAACTAAGTGAAACAGCATCTTCTCATAATCGCCTATTATATTTTCAAAAGATGTTAGAAATATTAAAAATCAATCCTCTTGAGTATAGCTATATTATTTATAATATTTATTGGGATAACTTTCTTGAATATATGAAACCATTTGATGGAATTTATGAGCTTTTAGAAAAATATAAAAATAGTATTTGTTTAGTAACTGACTTAACAGCACATATTCAATACAAGAAAATAAAACAATTAAATTTGGAAAAGTATTGTAACAAAATCGTTACAAGTGAAGAGGCAGGAAAAGAAAAGCCCCACCCTTATATGTTTATGCTTGCATTACAAAAACTAAATCTACAAACACATGAAGTCTGTATGATAGGAGATAGTTTTAAAAAAGATATTTTTGGAGCTTCAAACTTAGGTATTCAATCAATATGGTTAAATAATAAAGAAAAGCTGGAAAAATATGATAAAAGTAAAGTAACAGTCGTAAAAGAATTTAAAGAGATTTTGGAGTTAATATGAGTGAAGTAGGTACACTAATTGAAATGTCAATGTATGCAGGAGAAAGGTTTGACTTAGTTCAAGCTGGTGGTGGTAATAGTTCAGTAAAATATGATAGTGGCGAAATGATTATAAAAGCTTCTGGTTTTTTACTTAGTGATGTCAATGAAAATAGTGGGTTTTCGAAAGTATATACACAAAAAATTGCACAAATAGTTAAAAATGTAGATGTGATTAATGAACAAGATAAGCGAAAAAGAGAATCATTAACTTCACAGTTAGTAAAAGAAAGCACTATAGATAAAGCAAATCGTCCATCTATTGAAACATTACTACATTCATTTTTATATAAGTATACTTTACATACCCATCCAATAGTTGTAAATATGTTAGTTATTCGTAAAGATTGGAAGAAGATATTAAAATCAATTTTTATTAATGATGACATAGTCTTAGTAAATTATAAAACACCTGGAATTGAATTAGCACTAGAACTCGATAGTGAATTATCAAAATTTGACATTATCCCAAATATAATATTTTTACAAAACCATGGATTAATTATTACATCACAACATAAAAGTGAGATACAAATAAAGACTGAATATGTAATTAACAAGATAGAAGAGTATTTAAATATAGATATGAGAAGATATAAGACTACCAATAAAACAACATATTTATTAAATACAATTCAAAATAATAATAATATCTCATATCTTAGTGAAGATAATTATTTAAATGAACAATTATCAGAGAATAAAGATCTTTTCTTATCAACTCCTTTTTGTCCAGATAGTTTAGTTTATTGTGGGATAAGTAGTGTAGTTATAAGCGATGAATTTGATATAAAGTCAATAGAACAATATAAAAATAAATTTTATGAATTACCAAAAGTGATTATATTTGAAAATAATTTATATTTTTCAGCACCAAATGTGAAAAAAGCAAAAGAGATGGAAGAAGTATTTAAATTTCACATTATGGTTTTAGCTCAAAGTAATAAAGATATTAATTATTTAGAGTTAGATGAGTTAGCTTACCTTTCAAATTGGGAAGCTGAACAATTTAGACAGAAGATATAATTGATGCTTAAAACAATAATTACCTTTAAAACTCTAAAATATGTTATTTTATTTGGTATTATTTTTCTTGCTTTTTTTGTACGTTTTCATAATCTAGACAAACATTTCTCTCATGTTGATGACTTGATTGCTCCCTCTATAGGAACAATGACAGTTGATGATATAATAAAAAAAGTAAACGAAAAGAATATTCAAATTAATGAAGAATTAATTCGTGATACATATCCATATTTTAAACCACTTATTGTGGCATATGGTATTGCAAAGGGTTCAACATATGCACCTCTTCAATTTGTATTTACTGGTGCAATAATTGATAATAAGATGGAATATCATAAAATTTTATTCTATAGTAGATTGATTTCTTTTATTGTTGGTTTTTTGTCTATACTTTTAATTTTATATATTTCTTTAAAGTTTTATGGCAAAGATAATATTATATATTCTATTCTTGCTGTTACAATATTGTCTTTATCTTGGGAACATATTATATATTCGATGCAATCTGAAAGTTACACAATAGGTCTTTTTGTTGTACTTTTAAGTTTTGTTATTTATATAAAATATTTTTTCAAAGAAAATCTTAATATTAAAGAATCATTTTTTTTAGGCTCATTTCTTTCTTTGTTCATCCTTTCAAGTTATCAATTTTTGTTCTTCTTACCAGGATTTTATATCGCAATATTTTTATCTTATACTAATAATTATAAAAAGTTTGTAAGTTCATATCTATTATCTATTATTATAGTTATATTTACTTTTGGAATAGAATATTTTTTATTTTTATCATCATCCTTATCTAGAGGTTTAAATTGGAATGTAGGTCCTAATCAAGAATTTATGTTTAATATATATTCTCAAGATAGTACTTTAGATTATATATTTCATTTTTTTTCACAAAATACTTATTTGGTATTTAGAAACTTAATAAGTTTTGCAAATGAAGGTAATATTATAAATGACCTATTTGCTGTAATTTACATATTTATGTTTTTATTAGGAATATTTTCTTTTTTAATATCAAAGAATAGTCTAAAAAAGAATTTTGTGGTTTTCTTTCTTGTAACAGTAGTTATTTGGGTTATATTAATTATTTTTCAAAAAATTACATTAAGTCCGACTAGACATTCTTTAATTTTATTAAGTTTTATTTTGATTTTTACTCCAGCAGGAATGATTTATTTATTTGAAAAAATCAATATACAAAAGTTTTTAATAATATTTCCTATTATTACTATTGTCATATTTTTATTAAATTACAAATCAGTAATAAATCAGCGTATAGATAAGTTTAATCCCACACATATCGAACAATTAATAACTCAATATAAAGTTACAGGAATTTATGAATATGGGTGGACAAGAAATTTAAACTTTATGACAGTGGTTAAAGATAATTTTGTAGAATCATCGATAAATAATATGCATGCAGGTGAAACATACTTTAAGCATAAAACTGGTAAAGAAAATAACTGTATTTTATTTATTACACATAGATCTTTACCATTAACAAATGAAATGATACAACAATATCTAGAAGATATTAATGTTGAAAAAAAAATAAACTTCAAGATCATATATAAAGAAGAGCATACAAGTAATACTGAAATATGTTTTGGTAATAAAACTAAAAATGGAACTAATTCTATGTTACTTTATATAATTAAAAAAGGATAATCAAATGCACATAATAATACCAATGTCAGGAATAGGAAACCGTTTTATACAAGCAGGATATAAGGAACCAAAACCACTAATAGTAGTTGATGGTAAACCAATCATAGAACATGTATGTAACTTATTTCCTATAGAAGATAAATTTACATTTATCTGTAACTCTAAACACCTTGCTGAAACAAATATGCGAGAAGTATTACTTAGTATTAAACCTAATGCTAATATAGTAGAAATACCTAATCATAAAAAAGGTCCTGTCTATGCAGTTTCTTTAATTGAAAACTTAATCAAAGATGATGAAGAAGTTATAGTAAATTATTGTGATTTTGGAACATATTGGGATTATGAAGATTTTTTAAAACATACAAGAGATCGTGATGCTGATGGAGCAATACCTTCTTATAAAGGTTTTCATCCTCATATGCTAGGGAGTACAAACTATGCATTTATGCGAGATGATAAACAATGGATGCTTGAGATAAAAGAAAAAGAACCTTTCACAAATAATCGGATGAATGAATATGCTTCAAATGGAACATATTATTTTAAAAAAGGTTCTTATGTTAAAAAATACTTTAAAGAACTTATGGATAAAGATATTAACTTAAATGGTGAATACTATGTTTCACTAATTTATAACTTACTGATTCAAGACAAGCTGAAAGTATCTATTTATGAAATTCAACATATGCTTCAATGGGGAACACCTCAAGATGTTGAAGAGTATAATACTTGGTCAAAATATTTTAGAGATGCCATAGAAGAAAAAGAAAAACCAAAAGCACAAGAAAATAGCATTACTTTAATTCCACTTGCTGGTCGTGGAAGCAGGTTTGCAAAAGTTGGATATAAAGATCCTAAACCACTCATAGATGTCAGTGGAAAGTCTATGATAATACAAGCTGCAAACTCTTTACCAAATAGTGAGAATCAAATATTTGTTACCTTACAAGAACATTTAGATAATTATCAACTTGAACAGACTTTAAAAGATGAATATCCAAATTCAAAAATAGTTTCAATAGATGAAGTAACACAAGGTCAAGCCATTACATGTAGCTTAGGACTTAAAGATGTAGATACTAATGCTTCTTTACTTGTTGCGGCTACTGATAATGGAATGATTTATGATAAAAAGAAGTATCAGAATTTCATTAATGATGAAACAGTTGATGCTATTATATTTACTTTTAGAAATCATGTGTCAAGTAGAAATAATCCACAAATGTATGGTTGGGTTAAAACAGATGGTGATACAGCTACTGGAGTATCTGTCAAAGTGCCAATCTCAAATGACCCATATAATGACCATGCAATAGTTGGAACATTTTGGTTTAAAAAAGTTGAGTACTTTAATAAAGCCTTAAAAAACTTAATAGCTAAAGATATAAAAGTTAATGGTGAATATTATGTAGATAGCTTAATGGGTGAACTAATAGAGTTAGGCTTAACTGTAAAAGTTTTTGAAGTAGATGATTACATCTGCTGGGGAACACCAGATGATTATGAAACTTTTGTGTATTGGCAAAGTTTTTTTCATAAAGTAGATTGGCACCCTTATAACTTAGGAAAAGATATTACTGTGAATAAAAAGAAAATAGAGCTTTTAAATAGTAATTTTAGAAATTTTAATCAAGAGTATAGATGAATCAAACAAAAAAAGAGTTAAAACGATTTTTAGTTGCAGGAATTAGTGCAGTAGGAACTGATTTAGCAACATATTATTTGCTTTTAAATTTTCTAGAGACAGATATAGCAAAAGCTATCTCTTTTCTCTTGGGAACGATAGTAGCTTTTATAATAAATAAATACTGGACATTTGAAAAGCATGAGAAATCTTATAAAGAGATTATAAAGTTTGGGTTTTTATATAGTTTTACATTAAGTGCGAATGTCATTACTAATAATATAATTTTGGATATGTTTAGCATCACTTTAATAGCATTTTTAATTGCTACTGGTGTTAGTACAGTACTTAATTTTATTGGTCAAAAATGGTGGGTTTTTAAATAAGGAGTGCGAAATGAAATTATCAATTATAGTACCGTGTTATAACGAAGAAAAAAATATCCCTTTAATACTTGAAAAGTTTGATGAAGTAATAAAAAGAGATGATATAGAAGTTTTACTTGTCAATAATGGCTCAATAGACAATTCAAAAGATATTATGAATCAACTACTCCCAAGTTTCCCTTTTGCGAGAGTAGTTACAGTTGCAAAAAACCAAGGCTATGGCTTTGGTATTACTTCAGGTTTAAAAGATGCTAATGGTGAGTTTATAGGCTATACTCATGCCGATATGCAAACTGATCCGGCAGATGTTTTAAAAGCATTAGAAATTATTGAGAAACAAGATAATCCAGAAAACTGTTATATTAAAGGTGATAGAAAAGGTCGTGCTATTTTTGACCAATTTTTTACAATGGGGATGAGTGCCTTTGAGACTATATATTTAGGTAAGAAATTATGGGATATAAATGCACAGCCAAATATATTTCATAAAAGTTTTTTTGAAAGTTTAACTAACATTCCAAAAGACTTCTCCCTTGATTTATACTTTTTGTATACTGCACAAAAACAAGGTCTTGAGGTGATACGCTTTGATGTAATATTCCCAGAAAGACTTCATGGTGAATCTAGTTGGAATACAGGATTGTCTTCTAAATGGAAATTTATAAAACGAACATTTGATTTTAGTTTTAAGCTTAAAAAGGAGTTATAACTTATGGAATATATAGCACATAGAATAAATACAATAGATGAATTGAAAAATATACCAAAAGAGTATGGAGTAGAACTTGATTTAAGAGATTATGGAAATAGGTTAATCTTACAGCATGATCCTTTCAAAAATGGAGAAGATTTTGAAGAGTATTTAAAACATTACAATCATGGAACTATGATATTAAATATAAAAAGCGAAAGAATAGAGCATAAAGTATTAGAGCTAATTAAAAAATACAATATTAAGAAATACTTCTTTTTAGATAGCTCATTTCCTATGATATATCTCCTTTCAAAAGACAATGAAAGAAACATTGCACTTAGATTTTCAGAATTTGAAGGTATTGATACTATTTTAAATATGCAAGGTAAAGTAAAATGGGTGTGGGTAGATTGTTTTTCACAATTACCAATTACATATGAAAATTATAATTTGTTAAAAGAAAATGGATTTAAATTTTGTTTAGTATCTCCAGAACTTCAAGGACAAAGTGAAAAATTAGAAAAATATAAACAATATTTAAAAGATGAACATATAATTTTTGATGCTATTTGTACGAAAGTATATAATATTAATTTATGGAAATAATAAAAATAATTACTAAATAGCTATAGAGCGAGATTAAAGTTTTTCAAGAGATTATGCTACCACAAAAAAGTAAAAATAACTTTTGAGAAATTCTTATTCTCTCTCAACACTCTTACCTTATGAAACTTTCATATCAAATTTGATATAGTTTTCATCATTAACTTCTAAACTCTAAAAGTAAACATTCATAGTTTTTTTATACTTTAAGGATTCATAAAATCGTTTATAATTATAAAATTCCATATAATCTGATATATCTTCTTTTATTGCAATTATACCACCACAACGCCATTAAGTTAAGCCTATAAGCACCTAAATTTACGAACTTATATCAAATTGATTTCCAACATTTTTCTTCTTTCTTTTAAGATGATTTATAGAATTTGTGACTATGTTGGATTTATTAATATTTTTATCTAGTCGTGCTTTAGATTTCCTATTTGGTCTAATTAGTATTGTATCTGTTAGAAAAAGCTTCTCTATCTGTTGTAATATATCTTCTATTTGTTCATCTAAATATTAAAAGAGACTGCTTTATTTACTTTTTGAATATACTTAATTTACCTACTCTACAAAGTTTTCTTTATAAAATTCAATAGTTTTCAATAAACCATCTTCAAGAGATACTTTTGGAATAAATTTCAATTCATCTTTAGCTAAATTAATATCTAATATACGTCTTGGTTGTCCATTTTCTTTTGATGTATCCCAAATAATATCAAATGTTCCACCCATTAATTTTCTAATTAATAAAGCTAAATCTTTAATACTTATTTCATTCCCTGATCCTATATTTATAGGTGATACATCACTATCTGTAAGTAGTGATAACATTAAAGCATCGGTAAGATCATCGACAAATAATAAATCTCTTGTCGGAGTCCCATCTCCCCATAAAACAACCTCTTTTTTATTATTTTGAATAGCATCAAAAAACTTAACAATCATAGCAGGTACAACATGGGACTTATCTTTTTCAAATGTATCTTCTGGACCATATAAGTTTGTTACCAATAATACTTGTGATTTCATTCCATATTGATTTTTATATGCTTCCCCCTGTACAATTAACATTTTTTTTGCCATACCGTAAGGTGCATTTACCTCTTCAGGATAACCTTTCCATATATCAGCTTCTTTAAATGGTAATTCTGGAAATTTAGGATAACTACACACAGACCCAATTGAAACTATTTTAGCTACATTGTTTAATCTACAACTTTCTAAAACATTAGTTGTAATAGTAATATTATCAAAATAAACAGATCCTTGATTTTTCTTGGTAAATTCTATCCCTCCAGTTATACCAGCCATATGTATAACATAATCTATCCCTTTAAATGCTTCTACTGCATCTTCTAATACTCTTAAATCAAACTCTTTAGAGCGAATAATTCTAACTTCCTTAAAATCATACTGACTTATTTTTTTCTGTAAGGATTTTCCAACAAATCCAAGTCCACCTGTAATTGCTACTCTTATATTGCTTAAGTTCATTTTATATTACCTTTTAATTTAACTTGATCTAAAAAAATCAATACATCTTTTGCACTTGGAAAATCTTCTTCAGGATTAATTGTTTCTTGTACTTCCAATCTATCACCAAACAAAGTATCACTTCCTAGATGCTTTACAATCTCATTTATAGATATAGAATCTTTTGCACCAATATCTATAATACCACTTCTATCAAAACGATCACACATTAATTCAGCATTTTTCTTGATATCAATAAAATTATATCTAGATTCTCCAGAAATAAATATCTCATTATTGTTAATCAAATCAACTAAAATTCCTTTATCTAATCCATCACCAAACATACTACCTAATCGTATAACAAGATTATTTTTATTTGAATCCAATACCAAATTTTCTGCACATTTTTTATTTAATCCATAAGGATGATCTAGCTGACATCTTGACGAGACGGAACTTATATGTATAATTTTACGATAATCCCATTTATATATGATTTCTGCAGTTAATCTTACACTAGCATCGAAATCTTCAAGTGGATTTTTTAATGCCCAAAATCTCTTTGAAGGCATTGCAGTATTTATTAGAATATCATAATGATCATTGATTTTATCTGAGTAATTTTTTCTATTTATTCCTACAACATTCCAATCTCTTTTCATACACTCTTCATATAAACTTGACCCGACATATCCTTCAAACCCAATAATACCTATTTTTTTCATTAAGCTTTTTCCTTGAAAATATCTTCATTACAAATTGGAGGATTACATTTATCCCAATTTTTTGTTAAAAAAGCCATTGCTGTAGTTTCTTCAATAGCATAAAATGCATGTGATACATTTATCGGTGTTCTTACACATTGCCCTTTTGATAAATGTAAAAATGATTCTTTCCCATCTTCTTCCTTGTAAACCATTACACCATAACCATCAACCACCATAAAATACTCAATAAATTCTGGATGATAATGATTACCTCTAATCTTATTTGGACTAAAAAGTAGCATATTCCATTCAACTATTGGCTCATCAGGAATCCATGTAAAAATTCCACCTCTTCCATCTCTAACAGTATCTAAATTACAAGTTGGTTCAAATCTTTTTATTTTCATATATTCTTATTTCCTTAAATTTAATCTTAAAATCACTCTGTAATAATTCAACCTCTAGTAGTCGAAAATACACTCTTAGTACATAAGTTTCATCTGTGCAATCACATAAAGCATAAATTCATTTTGTTTAAGAATTAACTATTCCCTATGTCTCTTGTTATCTCTCTTCTTTATTCTTAAAATATAATTTTACATTCTCATGCACTTTATCTGTTTTTAAAAGAGTATCTACACTCATCCAAGTATAATCACTATGTTGATCATGTGGGATATCAATAGTAGTTAATGATAAATTCAACTCATATCCCATATTAATATAATGTGTTGAAACATCTTCAAATATAGAGTCAGGGTAGATATGTTCAAATATTCCTATGAATTTTGGATCTATCCTTGAAGATATGCCAAGTTCATCTTTAGCTATTCTAGATATTGCTTCTTTTATAGTTTCATTTTTGTATATCCTTCCACCCATAGTAAAATAATACCCTTGAGCAGGTTTATTTATTCTTTTACCAAGTAAAACATTTTCTCCATCCCTTACTATAAGATCAATAGATATTAAAGGTGTAGAGTCTACTACAATTTTAAAAGTATCTTTATCTAGCATTTTATTGCCTTTCTTTGAAAAATTATCTTCCATTATTAGTGTATTATATTCAGTGATACAATCTTTCACCTATACTTTTTTATAACTAAATTTCATAATTATAACTAAAGTTTTATTAGTTTAATCTAAAGCTATATATATCTAAAAAAAGTGATGTGCTAAGGGTGATAGTTTCTTTTCACTAGGTTATGCAAAAAGTCTAATATATAAGCTTACACCACAAATAACCAATATACTCATGTATTGCTATTTTAGACATCATAATCGAATCAAGAAAAGATGAGTAACTTCTGTATTTAAAATTATGGAAATCAGTTGGTGCTGCTATGGGCTTTAGTCCAACTGAGTGAAATATCAACATAGCCCTAGGCATATGACTTGCAGATGTCACCAAAGCAAATTCTTTTTTACCAACAATTTTTTTCATAAATCTAGCTTCTTCTATGGTGTCTTTTATTTTATAAGTTTTTATAATATCTTCTTTTTTAACCCCTAAGGATATAGCAAATTCTGCATATACATCAGCAGTTTGTGGAGCATTTACGATTAGTGAATAACCTGAAAATACAAGCTTTGCATTTTTCGTTTTTTTGTAAATTGTAACTCCTTCTAATACTCTCTTTATAGCAATTGAGCTTAAATATGAAGATACAGGTTGAGTCTTATCTTTATTATTTCCACTTCCTAACACCTGTATATAGGTTATGGGTTTATCATAATTATATTTCTGGTATTTTGTTTCTAAATTTTTTATAAGAAAGTTTGAAAAGTTAGAGTTTGAAAAAAGTAGATACAAAGATATTGATAAAGCTATAAATATCTTTGCTAATCTATTTTTATTAACCAATAAGAAATAAAAACCAATAATAGATAATGTCAGCACCATCCCAAATGGTTCAATAAAAAAAGTTAATATCTTTTTTAAATAAAATCCCATTTAAGTAGATTATTTTGACCTAAATAGCATTCATAAAAATCTGAATAGCATCTAGTTTTGAGATATATACATATATCTTACTACTTTTTTTCATCAATATTTCATTATTGTTTTATTTTTAATTTATACATTAGTATATCTAGCAAAAACAATGGTGTACTTACAAAATTTCTCTTCCACATCCTTTTTGGCTCTTTTAATAATCTTCCTAACCACTCAAGATACAGATTTATCCATATATCTGATGGTCTCTCAACAGTCCCAGCATAAAAATCAAAAACAGCACCAATACAACTAGCTACATTAAAATTTAACTTCTGCTTATTCTCATATAGCCATTTTTCTTGTTTAGGTGCTGTCATACCTACAAAAAGTATATCTGGTTGAAACTGATTAATTTTTTGTATTATAACCTCATTATCTTCTTTTGAAAACTGCGGCTTAAAAGGTGGAGAATAGCTTTGAACCTCTATATTTGGATACTCTTTAGCAATTCTTTGTGTAATCTTATCAAGGGTACTCTGCATAGCACCCATATAAAAAACTTTACCTTTTTGAGACTCTGCTCTTTGCAATAAAAATTTATGTAGGTCTGCACCTGCTATTTTTTTTATACTTCTACCATCTAATACTTTAGCAGCTAAAACCATCCCACTTCCATCTGGTATGAGAATATCAGAATCATCTAATGCCTCTTTAAAAAAAGCATCATCTTTTGCAATAACATACGAGTGCGGGTTTATGGTATTTAAAACACTTTTCTTACTCAAATCTATATCGGCTAAGTCTTTTTCAGAAACCTCATAACCCATCATCTTCATCTAAAATATCCTCTTAATAAGAAAGTACATTTTTTACTCAAAATAACTCATAGTTTTGTATCCACCATCATATAGGTAAACATCTTTTGTCATAAGTTTTAAGTCACTAGCCATCATATCGTTTACTAACTCTTCTAGTTTATACTCTCTCTTCCAACCTAATTTTGTCTCAGCTTTTGTAGGGTCACCTAGTAGTAAATCAACCTCTGTTGGTCTGAAATATTTAGGATCAACTACTACAACTTCTCTTCCTATCTCTAGTTGATATTTTGGGTTTGAGCAACTCACAACACAAGCTTTTTCATCTATACCTGTACCTTTGAACTCCAGTTCAATACCCGCATACTTAAATGCCATCCTTACAAAATCTCTTACTGTTGTTGTCTCTCCAGTTGCTATTACCCAATCTTCTGGTTCATCAGCTTGAAGTATAAGCCACATCATCTGCACATAATCTTTAGCATGACCCCAGTCCCGTTTAGCATCAAGATTACCTAAGTATAGCTTATCTTGAAGTCCTAATGCTATCTTACTTGCTGCTCTTGTAATCTTTCTAGTTACAAATGTCTCACCTCTTACTGGTGATTCATGGTTAAAAAGTATCCCGTTACAAGCAAATATACCGTAAGCTTCACGATAATTTACAGTTATCCAATAAGCATACATTTTGGCAACTGCATAAGGACTTCTAGGGTAAAAAGGTGTAGTTTCTTTTTGTGGTGTTTCTTGAACCTTACCAAAAAGTTCAGAAGTTGATGCTTGATAAACTTTTGTTTTCTTACTAAGCCCTAACAGTTTAACAGCTTCTAGGATTCTAAGTGTTCCAGTTCCATCTGCATTTGCTACATATTCTGGTATTTCAAAACTAACAGCAACATGACTCATAGCAGCTAAGTTATAAATCTCATCAGGTTGAATCTCTTGGATGATGCGAGTTAGGTTCATAGAATCAGTCATATCACCATAATGTAAGATAAAGTTTCTATTTTCAACATGTGGGTCTTGATATAGATGGTCTATACGATCAGTATTAAATAGTGAGCCACGACGCTTAATACCATGAACTATATAGTCTTTTTTAAGTAAAAACTCTGCTAAATAACTACCATCTTGCCCTGTTACACCTGTTATAAGTGCTACTTTTTGTTCTGCCATTATCTTTCCTTACTAAATATCATCATTTTTGTTATTTTATAGTATATCAAAAAAAATTAAATTTTTTTTGTTTTTACTATACTATCATATTAATTATTTAAAAGAGTTACCAAATTGTTTTCAAACTCCTCTAAAGAGAAATTTTCTTTATATCGCTTTTGACAATATTTTGATGTGTCAATATTTAACAATCTCTCTTTTGCTTCTATAAGAGCTTGAGGTAACTTTTCTATATCATCCAAGACTATGCCACTATTGCCATCAACTATGTATGGTATAGAAGCTTCATCTGTAACTATAACTGGTACTCCATAAGAGAATGATTCCAATATAGAGAGTGGAAATGCCTCATTTTTATATCTTGTCGGAAATATAAAAAAATGTGCTTTTTCAAAAAGCTCCATTTTTTCATTCCCATTAACAAAACCATGAAAAATAACTTTTTCATCTAAATCATTTTTCTTTATAAAATCAAAAAATTCAACCTTATCTTTAGAATCTTGCCATCCACCTGCAAAATGAAATATAAAACTTTTATCTTTATAAAGTTGTGCTAACTTCAACACTTCAAAATAACCTTTTGACTTAATCATATTTGAGAGATATAATATATTTATATTATTCACATCACTATATCTTGATTTTAAAACATCTTCAATATTTTTATTATTAGAATATGGGTCTTCAACCCCATTTCCCAAATAAAAAACATTTTTGTAACCACTTACATTTTTAAAATCATCTTCAAGTAAAGGACTCAACAGTATGAGATTTACACCATCTAAAAAGAAGTTTGTCATCATTAAATTTCTCTTAGATGATTTTATAAACTTATCAACACCCTTTGTGTGATAATGGTAGTAAACATCTATCTTTTTAAATATTTTAAAGAATTTCCATAGAGTTGAGATTAAGATATCACGATAAAAA